>ERZ772897.1486-NODE-1486-length-24081-cov-3.700699_pt1 | contig 24081 bp, 15 predicted proteins | sample MGYA00512125_ERZ772897 | MGnify/ENA primary metagenome ERZ772897 (study PRJEB29015, sample SAMEA2737660) | human gut metagenome | biome: human gut; feature: human-associated habitat; material: faeces | place: China | collected 2012 ... | reverse complement strand
GTCCATCAGGCTTTTGTGGCAATTATTCGCCATCTCGAAAAGATTGGTGATATTGGATGTTGCACTAGGGTGACAGAGAGGCGTGACTGATGTGGGGAAAGGGAGCTGCACGAATTGTGAAATCGAGTCGGCTGTTTCCAACTGGTTAGAAGACAATCAGACCGATGTGATATACGATGCAGGCAATGAACAGCGCCGCAATGGTATAGAATGCGCCAATTTTGGCAGTCCAGCGGACGGAATGGGTCTCCCTTGCGGTTGCGGCCAGGGCACTGACGCAGGGCATATTGAAGCTGATGGAAAAAATGAAAGCCAGGCCTTCCGCTTTTGTAAAGTTGTCGGACAGGATGTTGGAGATACCGGCAGCGGCGGCACCGGAGACCTTCGCACCAAAGGTGGAGCTGACCAGACTGCCGCCTGTGCCGTAGAGAGTATTGAGCACACCCAGAAGAGATTCTTTGGAGATGGCCGAAGCACAGAAGGCGAGAAATGCCTGCCATTTCAGGCCGAAGAACATGGTAACCGGCTCAATCAAAACCCCGATTTTATAGAGAATGCTGTTTTCGGCATTCCCACCAAAGCCGTAGGTCAGCGCAAAGAAGACGATGGACACCATGGTGATTACCCGCAGGGCCTGAAGGAAAATATCCAGCGTGCGTTGGAAAGTCACATAGAAAATGTTTCGGAATGCGGGCTTGTGGTAGGGAGGCAACTCCATAATCAGACCGACGCGCTCCTCCTTAGGTGCAAGAGAATTTCCAAACACCTTGTAAACAATCCACATCATCAGGAACATAAACAGGAAAATGGAAACAATTACCAGGAACCCCCCGGTGCTGCCGAACAGCGCAATGGCGATGGTGGGCACCACGGACAATGTGGCCGCGCAGGGGACGGCCCAGCTCATGGCGATGGCCAGCACGCGCTGTCCCCAATTGTCCACCACACGGGTGCCGGTGGTTCCCGCAATGGTGCAGCCCAGTCCCATAAAAAACGGCATGATTGTCTTGCCCTGCAAACCGACTTTCGACATGGTGCTATCAAACAAAAAGGAGATGCGGGCGAGATAACCGGTTTCCTCCATCAGATTAAAGCCCAGAGTAACGCCCAGCACGAAGGAAGCCATCATCAGGGCGAAGTACAGCACATTGATCAGCACGTCGCAGACCAGCGAAATCAGCAGCGGATGTACGGAAATGGATTCCATTCCGGCGCTCAGCACCGCACTAAGGGGCGTAAGCACTGCCGATGCAATACCGGAGAATATCATGGACAGCAGAAAAATCAGAAGAATGATTCCAAAGGCAATCAGCTTTCCACGAACAGGCGAAAGCGCCAGTTTATCAAATCGGGTAAAGGCCTGACTTGCCGTTTTATCCGCTGCCAGCACGTCTGCCAGCAGGCTGTCAATATAGTCTGTTTTTTCCCTGGCAGATGGCATGGCCTGTCCTGCAATTTTGGGCTTTTGGACGAGGGCATTCTCTATAGCTTCACGCAAGGGATGGTAGTCCCGCTTACAGATGGCAGACATGGGCACAACCGGAATTCCCAGCTTTTGGGATAGCACATCCGTGTGGACTGTGATGCCTTGTCCCGCTGCCACATCCATCATATTGAGCACCAGCACCGCAGGAACCTCGGTTCCTACAAAATCGGCAAGCATATACAGGCTCCGCTTTAACTGAGATGCGTCTGCCATAATCAGTACCAGGTCTGCGTTTCCGGAAGCGATATAGTCCCTGGTAATAACTTCTTCATCGGAGTCCGCCGACAAGGAATAACTTCCCGGGAGGTCTGCAAGAATCCTTTTCTGACCCTTCCATTTGAATTCGCCCTCTTTTCGGTCCACTGTTTTGCCGGGCCAGTTGCCCACATGCTGATGGGAGCCAGTGAGCATGTTAAAAATGGTGGATTTCCCGGAGTTTGGCTGACCAAGCAACGCAATGACCGGCGTTCCACCATCCTTCCGGTATAGACTGTTGTTGTGATTGTGTTCAGAACCGCAAGCTCCACAGGTACTCATTTTCCTGCACCTCCTACGATGATTTTTTTGCTTTCCTCCCGGCCGATGGCAACCAAGGTGTCTCGGACAAACACCAGCACGGGCTGTTTCCGGATGTTCTGGCAAACCTCCAGGCTTGTGCCGCAGAGCATACCCATAGATGAAAGACGATTTTCCAAACGGTTCTCCTTTTTGATTTCCAGAATGGAATACCGGTTCCCCGGCTGTGCGTCTGAAAGGGTGATAGAACCCATTGTGTTCCCTCCTGCTTGAATGTGTTTTTTGTTAGCGATAGCAACACCGTTCAGAGAGAAAGACTTGTAATGTACTACATCAACCTCGGTACAACAAAAAGGAGCTGTTAGACATGAACAGCTCCTTATTCCATATTTTCCCAGGGCTCCAGCCCCATTTCTTCCCAGGTAACACCATAGGGCGCACCGCCAGAGGTATAGCCTGCAATGAAAAAGAAGGTATCGTCCTGGTCAAGTGGTGATGCTTCTACAGCTTTTTTGACCTGCTTTTTCCGTGGTTTACCTGCCTTCTTAGCAGCACGGACACGCTGCAACTCCTTGACTTCTGCATGACTGCGAATGTGCCCCGGAAGCCCATCTGTTTCCAGACGCTCTATAATGCGCGGAAGCTTCTTGAGATATACGGCGTACACTTCCTCGTATGCGACACGAAAGCTGCCAATATGGTTGTACACCTTCTGCGCCACAGCTTGCAGCTCCGAATCTGTTGATGGCATCCTTTGACTAGCCTGCCAAAAGGCTTGCGTTTCCAGATACATATAATCGGAAATTTTCGCTTTCTGCTTTTGCTTTAACTGCTTGTATGGCTTTATTGGCTTTTGCTCCATAAATTAATCATCCCACAAATGCGCTTGCAGGTAAGCGTCCATACGGCGGTTGTATCGAAATTGCACAGAGGGAATATCCTCTCTATTCAGAATAGAGGAAAACGCTTCCTGATGGATTTCCGAAAATTCCTGGTCATGGTGGAACAGGTTGTTCATAGCCATTAGAGCAAATACAGCATCGGGATATTTTTCGGCAAGCCGATCATAACTATCGCCATCTGCATGAAGCAGCTCCGACAATCCGGGAATCTCCATCAGCACCGGGGTGGCTTGGTCTAAATATTCTTGAAGCGTATGGGCGTGGATGGTTACAGACATAAAGTCATTCCTCCTGTGTTGCGCACTGGAACTCATTATACCATCAGAGAGAGGGAAAACAAGACTTGACTTTTGGAGATATTCTGCTATCCAATCACGGCCCGTAGGTGATTGGAGGTCAGGGTTTTGCTCTTATCAATATAGCCCATAGCGGCTTCTTCCGTGGGGAATAGCCGATGTGCTTTTACCTTGGTAGCTCCTCTGCAGTCTGTGAATTTGAAGGTAATGACGTCACCACAGATATAGGTGATTTTACCCTCCCGGATATAGCGGCCACTTTCGATAAGATAGGCAATGTCGCCAACTCTATATTTTTGAATCATGTGTATCAGCTCCTTGGACTACACTATACCATAGAACCGCTTCCTGTTCAATTGACATACCGAACAAATATTCGCTATTGATATTGGCACAAAATATGTTTGGCAGAGAAAGACTAAATTTTCACGATTGGGTTGTTCGGAGATTCTCAATATGATATTCTATTAACAGATATAATTTGAAATCGGGTGCCGATAAAGGAGGGATAGCGCATGACAAGAAAGCAGTTGTTTGAGTGGGTAAAGGAAGAGTACGACACAGACCCCGACTATCCCTGGCAAGACTGGAATGCTGTGCTGCGACACAAGGATAGTCGAAAGTGGTATGGCCTGGTAATGGAGATAGAGCGTTCCAAGCTGGGATTGCCTGGTGATGGTGTCGTTGATGCGTTGAATGTAAAATGTGATCCAAGAATTAGCGGTTCCTTATTGGGCCAGCCCGGATACTTCCGGGCTTACCACATGAATAAAGAGCAGTGGATCACCATTTTGCTGGATGATACAGTACCAGAAAACCAGGTTCAGGAATTGGTGAGGCTGAGTTACGAAATGACACGCCAGAGGCGTGGAAAAACGAGATGAATTTCTAGTGGCAAGCAGTGTCTGGGTAGCACCCAGACGAAAAATGCTTGTTGGGGAAAATTCCCCAAGCCCCAAAGATCATCCCGGCGCTGCGGGATGGCTGCGCATTCTTGCAGAATGCTTGAAGAAATCCAAATAGAAAAATAAAGGCACAGGAAACAGTTTGCCACTCTGTTCCTGTGCCCTCGTTTTTCGTTGGATACCAATGTTCAGCTATGATTGGGTTCCTCGGAGTTCTCCTTTTCATGCTCACGTTGGTGGCAGGCAGCTTCTTTTTCGGACAGTTCAAAGAACACCTCTGTGTTGTGAAGTGCCTTTTGATACTCCTGCATCTGCTCTCTGACAAGTCTGTACTGCGCATACAGGGCCTTTTTCTGCGTCAGGGTAGAAGCGTATTCTTCGGAAAGTGCTTTGACATTTGGAAGCTTGGAGACGTTCATTTTTTCAAAAGCGTCCTTTGCTGCTTTGTGAAGTGTGATTTCTTCACGGTGGGCCTCAAAGAATGTTTTGCTATACCCGGCTTTCCGATAGGCAATATACGCATCTCTCGTTTTGGCGTAGTTTACAATATGCTTTTTCAGGGCAGCAATTTCTACCAGCCGCTGTTCGGCGGCTTTCAAATCCTTGGCAATGCGGTCAAACTCAGATGCGGCGGTATCTGCTTTTTCCCGAAGCTCCTCCATGGAACCAATCCCTTGTTCTTTGAGGAAAATTCTGGTTTTGGCCATCTGCTTTAGATTATATGTGGTTGCCCACCGCTGATACCCGGGCCCCTTGGCACGAATCCGCTCATCAAGTTCAACCAGAAGCTTGAATTTTTGATTCTCCAAAATGACGGGCTTTTTCTTCCTGGAATGGTGCCGTTTTGTCCCGGAGATTACGGCCTGAATATCTTCTTCCGTATAGCCTTCCCCGAGAGAACATAATCGGATGAAACGCTGCTGTCCTTTTCCCCGGACGGAAATAAATTTTCCACGCCCTACTTCATATCCGTTTTCTTCAAGCCGAGAAAGAAAGTCAGGAAAATTTTTAGGAGGCTCCTTCAAAATTGAATCGATCAATTCCCGTAGAATATCCCGATGGGAAACACGATTTTCCCGAACTGCTTTCTTCGCACGCTGGGAATAAGGAACGTTCTCAATGATGGAGAGCCCATGCTCCATGCAGATAATATCACTGAGCCGCTGGACAGCCAGCCCAGAAAAATAGAAGTTCTTGAATTTGTGCGTACAGTCCAATGAAGTGGAGTTGAAAATAATATGATTGTGAATGTGCGCCCGGTCTGTATGGGTTGCAACGAGAAAGGCGTGCTTTCCCTTGGTAAACCGTTCGACAAGCTCCATTCCAACCGCATTTGCTTCTTCCGCTGTGATTTCTCCAGGCTTAAAGGATTGGCGGATTTGGTAGGCAATCACATCGTTTTTGGGATGCTTGCCGGTGATGTGCTGGTACTGACGTTTGGAAAGCAGAAATTCCTCATCGACTGTCATGGGGTCACATTGATACCCAGTGACCAGCTCCCCTTTTTCGGTTTTCTCTGGATTCTGCGCGTAGTCTGTCCGATCCTTTAGGCTCTGGGCGATTGTTTTTCCCTTGTTGATATGCAGTGCGATCAGCCGGGTAGCGGCCATTTCTTTTTATCCTCCAATGTAAAAATAGGCCACCCTGCAAGAAAGCAAGGTGGCCAGATGATAAAACCCCGTTAGGACTGAACAAAACTTTTCAGAATGGAATAGCACCAGTCCAAAAAAGTTTCGACCAAGACAGCACCAAATAGTGCGGCGATGCAGCAAAGTTCAATAATACCAAGGAGAAAAACGTGGTTCCATTGCTGACATACCACAGAATAAACGCCACAGCCGAGAACGAAAAGAATCAATGGACTGAGAACATACCCGGAAAGATTGCTGAGAATTTTCACGAGGAAAGCCATAATAGAAAAGACAGCCATCAACGGCAGGGACAGCAGCTTAAACGGTAATTTTATCAGAGCAAACATACACTTTGCACTCCTTTCCCCTGTATTGTAGGGCATTGTTTTTCGAAACGCAAGGATGCCGCACTGAGGGCAGGCATCTAATCCGCTGTCATTCAATACTGGCAAGCCGGATGTGAATCTCCTTTAGCTCAGACCAGATTTGCTCAAAGCGGATTTTCAAATCCTGAATATCTTCCAGGTAGATGCCCCCTGTTTCGTTTGCCTTCTTGGCGTACTGGTTCAGATTGTTGCTGGCGTAGCGCATAAGAGAAACAACCTTTTTGAGGTCGCCAAGGTCAAGCCGAATACAATATCCGTCCAGCGCCATTTTTCGCAGATAGGCTGCCATATTGTGAGTACCAAGCTCCTGCATTTTCTCACGGATTGCGTTCAGCTCTGCCTTGCTTACACGGAAATGAAGCATCTGGTCTTTTTCTCTCATGTGCGTTCCTCCAGGCTCCTGGAATCACTGTGCTTATGGGGCGGGATGGATGCAGAGCGACGATGCAAATCCTCCAGAACAGAAGGCCGCTCATCTAGTGCGGCTTTGCTTTCATCTTGCTCCGTGGTTTGTTTGCCGTCCATGTCCAACAGTGCGTTCAATTCTGCAAGCCGTTGACTCTTTTGCGCCAATTCAGCTTCCTGCGGGAATGGCTTGCCCAATTCTGCCTTTGTAAATTCCATCTGCGATTGAAGATTTTCAAGCTGGTTTTTGGAAGTGGTCAGCTGCTGCGGCAGCTCTCTAAGCGCATTGTCAATCCGAATAAGATTGCCTCGGGCATCATTGCCGAGGGTCACTTGGTGAGAAAGCGCAGAGGATAAAGTCAGAATACGGTCTTTTCCAAAATTTTCCAATGTGGCTGTTATGTGGAAGCCACGGAAAGTGCCGATTGAAACAGGCTCCAATCCGATTGCCTTTTTGACGGCATCCAGCAGGGCGATTCCGGCAGCCTCCTTGTCCGAAAGTGCGTTCCCGTCAATGACCATGGGAGAAATCCCGTCCTCCGGATGCGGATGGGATTCTGCAAGATGAATGTCTGCTTCCAGTCCGGCGATGATGCTTTGCAGCTTTTGAATTTGTTCCGGGAAGTATTTTAGAAGATTATCTTCCATGCGGAACTGCTGACTCAGATGGTCTGCCTTTAGAACCTTCAGCCGGGAAACCTCAATATCCAAATCCATCTTCTCCTTAATCTGTGGATTCCCGGCGCACAATGCCTTGATTTCCGCAAAGGACAGAGCGGTTTCATCCACGTCATCGCAGGAGCGCACCGGAGATTTTGAGGTCATAATTTGGCTGATGAATTTTTGCTTATTCTCCACTGTCTGCCACAGATAGGAGTCAAAGGTTCCCTCTGTGACATACCGATAGATGTGTACCTGCTTGTTACGGTTTCCCTGACGAATGATGCGTCCACTGCGCTGCTCCAAATCGCCGGGACGCCAGGGACAATCCAAGTCGTGCAAGGCAATCAGTCGATCCTGGACGTTCATACCGGCACCCATTTTGAAGGTGCTGCCCATCAAAACACGCACCTGCCCGGTACGCACTTTGGCAAAAAGTTCTTTTTTGCGGGCTTCGGTGTTGGCTTCGTGAATAAACGCGATCTGTTCCTCCGGGATGCCGCCCGCAATCAGTTTTCCACGAATGTCATCGTAGACCGTAAAGGAGGAATCGGAGGAATTGAGTGCGGCAAGCGGATCGGTCCTTTGTGTGCTAGGAAAGTCACTCTGTTCCGGCAAAGTTTTTCTGACAGGAGCCTGGGATTTCGGTGTCGAAATATCACAAAAAATTAACTGGGTCAGCTTGTCAGCGGCACCTTCCCGCCAGATTCTCAGCACATTGTCAACACACAGATTGACCTTTGTTCCGGGTTCATCTGGGAGATACGGATTGATGATTCGCTGATCCAATCCCAGCTTGCGGCCATCCGAGGTGATTTTGAGCATATTGTCATCCTTGGAATCGACTCTGCTGCTATGCACTGCGGCAGCACGTTGGGAAAGCTCCTGGACAAGTTCTTTCTGTGTTTGGGTGGGCTTGGCAACCTCGTTGTGATAAATCGCTTCTGGGCGTGGAAGATTCAGTTGGTCAGCTGTTTTAACATCCGCAGCTTCTTTCCAGATGTTGATAAGCTCTGGAAGGTTATAGAACTTGGCAAACCGCGTTCTTGCTCGATAACCGGTTCCCTCCGGTGCAAGCTCAATGACGGTTTTGGTCTCACCGAAGTGGGCAGCCCAGCAGTCAAAATGGCTCCATCCCTTTTCCCGGAGCGTATCGCTTTGCAGATACCGCATCATGGTGTACAGCTCTGTCATGGAATTGCTGATGGGGGTTCCGGTTGCAAAAATAACACCTCGACCACCGGTTTTTTCGTCCAGATACTGGCACTTCATATACATGTCAGAAGACTTCTGGGCATCTGTGGTTGAGATTCCGGCGACATTTTGCATTTTAGTATAGAGGAAAAGATTCTTGTACCCATGTGCCTCATCCACGAACAGGCGATCTACACCCAGCTGTTCAAAACACACAACATCGTCTTTCCGTCCACCGTCCATCAGCTTTTCCAGGCGAGCGCTCAGGGACTTTCTTGTGCGTTCCATCGATTTCACCGTGAAACGCTCAGCTCCGCTGGCTTTCAACTCCTCAATGCCTTCCTCAATTTCTGCAATCTGCTGCTCAATCACTGCCTGCTGACGTTCCAAGGACATGGGAATCTTTTCAAATTGGGAGTGCCCGATAATGACCGCATCATATTCACCGGTGGCGATTTTGGAGCAAAAGGTTTTTCGATTGGCTGGTTCAAAATCCTTCTTCCGGGCAACCAGAAGGTTGGCGGAAGGATATAGCCGCAGAAATTCGCTTGCCCACTGCTCAATCAAATGGTTGGGAACCACAATCATGGATTTGCTGCAAAGCCCCAAGCGCCTGCTTTCCATGGCTGCGGCGACCATTTCAAAGGTTTTTCCGCTGCCAACCTCATGGGCCAGCAACGTATTCCCACCATACAGAATATGGGCGATGGCATTCCTTTGGTGTTCCCGCAATGTGATTTCCGGGCTCATTCCGCCAAAATTGATATGCGAACCATCGTATTCTCTGGGACGGTCAGAATTGTAACGCTCATTGTAGAGCTGAACCAGGGTTTGCCGCCGCTGCGGGTCTTTCCAAATCCATTCACGGAATGCGTCCTTAATAGCCTGCTGCTTCTGCTGTGCCAGGGTTGTTTCCTTTTGGTTCAATACCCTACGTTCATTCTTGTCCTCATCTATCACTGTATCGTAGACCCTGACATCACGAAGATTTAGAGATTCCTGAAGAATTTGGTAGGCATTGATTCTGGAAGTTCCGTAGGTGGTGTTGGCGTTTACGTCCCGGAAACTGATGTTCTTTTTCCCTGTGATGTTCCATTCCGCTGTATAGGAGGAATAGTTGACCTGGATGGACTGACGCAGATAAATAGGCGGCTGAAGGAGTTCCTCCATAAACTCCTGAATATATTTTTTATCAATCCAGGTAGCGCCCAGCCGGACATCGATTTCAGAGGCATCCAAATCCTTTGGCTGCGCCTTTTCCAATGCAGCAACGTTATCCTGAAATACCGCATCTTTTTGGGCGGCCTGTCTGGCCTGGGCAAGCTTTTTGCGTACATTGCCGGAAAGATATTCATCTGCCGTGACATAGTGTGGAATGGAATTCTCAGAAAAATCAGGAACCTGGAAGATAACACCACGGAGTTCCGCGGCCAGATCGGCGGCAGACTTTCCAGACAGTTGGGACATATAATCCATATCTACACAGGCGTGCTCTGCAATGGATACGGCCAGAGCTTCCGATGCGGTATCTACAGAGGTGACAGCGCGGGCCTGACGGATGGTGCGCTTTGTAAACATATCTGCTTTCCGAAGGAACTTGTTGTCCTCATCTAGCACCTCCAGACTGCACAGCAGGTAATAGGAGCTGTCATCTGAAAAGGCCATGCGATTTCCTTTGGAATTGATGAGACCATATTTTTTAGAAAAGCCATCGTACAAACTGTTCAGATCTGCCTGCTTTTCACGAATATCAGCGTCAGGAGTCAGGTAGTTCATTTGAAGGTCAATGAGTGCTCGAACACAGTCACGCAGCCCAATCATGCCTTTGACCCGTTCCTTGGCCACGTTGTTCAGCTCAGGCCGCACCATAACGCTGTTTTCCCGGAAATACACCTCTCCGTCCACAAGGGCGTAGGAATAGTTTTTCACATCCGGGTCAGCGGGAATGGTGTCCTGAATTGAATCGCCATCGCCTAGATCGGGCAGCTCCGCTTCCAGATAGCTGCCATGAATGTGCTGTACCGCTTCATGGAGCTGCTGCGCAAGAGAAACATCCTCCAAGGGCTCTACGGTGTAGTCGATGCCATGGGCGGTGCTTTCGGAGCTGTTTTTGCCCATGACCATTTCCGGGTGTTCCAGGAAATAGCTGTTGATGGAGAAACCGTCTTCGGTTTGTCCCAGATGTACCCAATCCGGCTCCAAATCCAGCGCCCGTTCGCGCTTTTGCAGGAACAGAATATCCGAAACCACCTCCGTACCGGCGTTGGCCTTGAAGGCGGTGTTGGGAAGCCGGATAGCGCCCAGCAGCTCCGCTCTCTGGGCAAGGTACTTCCGGACATTGGGGTTCTGGGCATCCAAGGTATAGCGGCTGGTCACAAAGGCCACAATGCCGCCGGGACGCACCTGATCCAGCGCCTTGGCGAAAAAGTAGTTGTGGATGTTAAAACCCAGCTTGTTGTAGGCGGGATCGTTGACCTTGTACTGCCCAAAGGGTACATTGCCAATGGCAAGGTCAAAAAAGTCCTTTCGCTCGGTGGTTTCAAAACCGCCGATGGTGATATTGGCCTGTGGGTACAGCTGTCTGGCGATCCGCCCGCTGATGGAATCCATCTCCACGCCGTACAGACGGCTGCTTTGCATCTCCTCTGGCAGCATCCCAAAGAAGTTGCCAACGCCCATAGACGGCTCCAGGATATTGCCGGTTCGGAAGCCCATATTTCCGACTGCTTCATAGATGGCGCGGATGACCGTGGGGCTTGTGTAGTGGGCGTTCAGGGTAGACGCACGGGCGGCGGTGTATTCCTCCGGGGTAAGCGTGGAGCGCAATTCGGCAAATTCCTCCGACCAGGTGGGCTTGCTTTCATCAAAAGCATCCGCAAGACCGCCCCAGCCAACGTAGCGGGATAGAATTTCCTGTTGTTCCGGGCTGGCCTGTAACCCCTCTTGCTCCAAATTTTTCAGCAGACGGATGGCAGCCATATTGGCCTGAAACTTCGCCTTTGGGCCACCGGTGCCCAGGTCATCATCCGTGATACGGAAGTTGCGGGCATTCCTGCGGAGATTTTCTTTGTATTCTTCATAAGAGGCTTGTTCCGCATCGGCAACACTGGGAAATTCCTGCCACTTTTCGTCAATGGGAATGGACACCGGGGTGTTTTGGACGGGAGGCGGGGTTTCCTCTGTGCGGAGTGTTTGCACGACAACATCATAGGGAAGATTGTTTTTTTCGCCGGGATAGACAGCTACTGTTTCGGCGGATGTTACCGGTTGAACCGACTGCTTTTCCTGTTCTTCAACATATTTTCTTATAAAGGCTATGGATTCCGTGCGGAAAATAGGAAAGCCGGTAGCATTGGAGAAGGTAATATCCTGAAAATTTACAGAGCTTGAATCCAGATTTACCCGGTCAACCAGAAAGGTTCGCCCGTCGATCTCAAAGGTGGATTCACCGGGGATCAGGTGTTCTTTGGCAAATTCTTCGTCGGAAATCCGTTGAACATCCTCCATGACCATGCGGATAGAGGGATTGTTGTTCAGCTTTTCCGATTCTGTCGGTTCATGCCAACGGTGACTTTCCAATTCGTCGCCCGAAACATGGATCAGGTCGCTGAAATCGAGGTTTTCCAGTTCATTGTCAATCAGCCCTTGCAACGAGCTGTACTGCCGTGTCTCCAGATGTTCATCATCCAAATACCGTTCCAGCCGGTAATTCACAAGGTCGATGTTCACCTGAATGGGAATCTCATCATCGGTGATGGTGGTATAGGCGACACCAATCTTTGCCATGTCGCTGAAATCTGCTTCAGAACCGTACTCGCGCTGGCAGAACTCGGAGATCAGCCCTTTTGCGCGTTCCATAAGTGCCTGCTCGGCCTTCCCTTGCAGTTCCAGTCGATACGCCTCCGCCTGCCATTCGCTCGTAAATTCTTCAGTCACGCCCTCCGAGTCCACATAGTAGCCATGAGTCTCATCGTCCCACACGGCATACAGGGTGCGAAAGCCACGATCAAGTTCTACCACATGGAAGCGTTCAGCGGGGTCGATGGTCATTTCTTTCTGCTCCGTGGCTGTGAAATAGCCGGTGTCGAAATAGCGTTCAAAAGTGGTACGATCTACGCTGACCGGTGTTTGTTCCGGGACACTTGGCAGTGTGTACCAAATATTATCCTCATCTACACGCTCGATTACCATAAGGGTATCCTGCTGCCCGGCTGCGGTGGAGGAGAAAACATCGCCTACGCGATAGGCAATCCCCAACGGTGTCGTGAAAACCGGCGCATCCAGCTCTATGCCACGTCTGTGCTGAATCTTGGAAAGGTAATCGATAGCGTTGGATTGTTCCGCAAAGCGAAGTACCTGGCCGTCCTCCTCATAGAAGCGGTCGAGAGCTGAATCCCAGATTCCGGTAATACCGCCCTCATTGGGATACAGGCGGATAGAAAATCGGTTCGGCGCATCCATGCGAGCTTCCTGTGCCGCAATCTGCTCCACGTCCGCCATGACCTGCCGGACGAAGGGGCTGTTGCGGTTTGCCTCCGCATCCACAATGCGCCCGCCCACAATACCGCGTTCAGCAAGCGCTTCCCGGATGGCGATGGGGTCAATATTGTCAAAGTTGTCCTGTTCCTGCTCGGTGTAGAAGTTATCGGATTGAATGAGCTGCGCAATGCGCCGCTGCACCTTTGCCCATGACAGCGTGACCGGTCCGGAATTTCCCACGGAGATTTGCAGCGGCTTGGAGCTGTCACCTACGCCGTATTCCGCTGCCAGCCATGCGGCGGTGTCCCGGTCGCGGGCGTGAGCCTTCATATAGCGGACAACTGCGTGCTTGCTTTCAATTTTTCCGTTCCACTGCTGCAAGGCCGCGTCGATGTCCTCCTGCGTCACCTTGTAGGGTGAGGGCGTGACCGTGGTTGCCAGCGTGGGGTAAAGCTCGTCCAAAAGCTCCTGATGCAGCCGGTTGTGGAATGCGGGCATATCGAAATAGAGCCGTGTGAGCTGCAAATCCTCAGATGCCATAACGATGCGCCGGATGGCCGCCGCACCCTCCAGATAGGCGTTCTCCCGGTCAGAGTTGCGGCAGGCGTTGAGGAAAGCGTCGTCCGCGACAAGCGCGTTGCCTACGGTCAGCTTATACCACTCAAACAGCTCTGCCACCGTGGGCTGTGGCTGCTCTGCGGCAGGATCGCGGAATACCCTCGTACCGTCTGCGCCAAACTCGGCTTCGTATGCGTCAATGGCGGCTTCCGCCTCATGGTCAACGGAGCGCAGGGTATAGACGCGGCGCTCACCTCTAAAGTCCGGCGCTGCGGCAATGGTTACATCGTATTTGCCCCGCAGTTCCTCCACATAGTTCTCCAGATTGTGCGCCGGAACGCCGCACATAGCAATACGGCCAGCACCGGGTATCGCTCTTGTGGTAAGGTTGAGGTCAAGCAGCTCCGCCGCCTGTTTTGCGTCCTCGCCGTAAATCTCAAAGAAATCGCCCACTTGAAACAGCACGATGTCGTCCGGGTGGGCGGATTTTATCTCGTTGTAAGCCCATTCAGCGGGCGCAGATTCTTTTGAAGTAGGCTCGGCGGTTTCTGCGGGCAATGCCTCCGCTGTTTCCGGCTGAGCTTCCACGGATGCATCGGAAGTGATTTCTTGGGGCTGATTCTGCTGGCTTGCTTCCTTTGGAGGAATGAGCCGCCCGGATTCTGCCAGAGCATCGTAATACTTGACCACCTTCGTCCATGGAAGCTCTATGCGGGGGCAGTTCGGCTTGCTGTAGCGAATGCCTCTTCCGTCAGTCCAGACATCACTCATAAAATTGCGGGAGAGTGCGTTGTTACCACCGCTGATACCGTATTCATTTTTCAGAAACTCCAGCTTTTCCTTTGCGGTGTGCGGCGTCTGGTAAAAAGCGTAAATTCGGGAGCTGCGGCCAGATAGATGCTCGTTGATTTCATCCTCGGTGATGAAGCCTTTCTCCGGTGGCAGCGCTGCCAACTCGCTGACGTATTCTCGCCGGGGAAGAGGGTATTCTTCCAGTGGGCGAATCAGCTTGTTGGGATTATACACCTGAAAACGCATCATGCTCTTGTCAGCGTCGCAGGCATCCCGGAAGACATAGACCTGGTTCATGATCGTCTGGTAGGATTGCGGGTCAGACAGCAGATTCATGAGCTTTTCCGTTTCTTCCGGGAAACCACCCCGGAGAGAGCGAACAATGCTCATATACCCCGCTTCCACAGCCTTCTTGCTTACATCACGGGACATATACCAAAGCTGTTCTGCAAGCTGCCGCTTTTCAAAAGTTCCACACTCGGCCAGTTCCACATTGGTGGCGAACCGTCCCTGTTCCAGCAGTTCTCCAATTCGGACGGCAACATTCTCCCAAGAGAGAATCTGGGCATTGGGGGCATACCGGGCGGTGCTGCCATAGGACAGGCGCATACCGTCCTCGGAGTACCATGCGCTTACTTTCTGACCGCCAAATTGCAGGCCATAGCCGCCGTGGTAGGTCTTTTTCAGGAAATCTACCAGATCGTCCTGCGGATGCTGCTTGGCGTATTCAATGGCGACCCGCATCCGGTGGTTTTGCGTGTTGCTGCCATAGCGGAGGAACTGGTCAATATACTCCTGGGGCATGGAAAAAGCGGAGGGTGCCGCTTGGACACGCTCCGCTTTGTCGATAGTTTGGATTTGTTCGTATTCGCTTGCAAAGAACGAAACCTGTTCTCCCTCAAAAGGGGGGTCTTCGATGATTAGCCGTAAATCAGCTCCCGGCAGATTACTTCCTCGACCTGGGCTTTCAGGCTGTTCATGTGCTGTACCCAAGCCATCTGGTTCTGCGCTTTGTCCGGTGCTGGGTTCTGCTCCTGCAGCTCCGCCATCATCCGATTCAACCGCTCCTCGGCGGTCTGCTGAATCTCCAGAAGGTGCGGAAATAGCTGCTGGCGCATTGCCAGAATGCTGTACAGCGTCGGATTCTGCTCCTTCAGGAAGCTCCGGCGCATCCGCCCGTACTTGTTCAGAGGAATCTGGGGTGTGGGTTCCAGTTTGATGTTCGGGATCAGATAATCCCCGTTGCGAATGTAAGTCAGTTGGCTGTTCATATTGAGTGCTCCTTTCCTGATTGCGGTCATAGCTTCTGACGGTTCTTTCAATTTGACGAAGCACCTCGGACGAAATCGTATTGACTGCGGTTCCCAGTGCGGCGGCTGCTTGCGGCGTGTTGAAATCTGCTACGTCCGAAAGGTCTTCAAGGCCGAGATAGTCATCCGGGTTTCCAAGACAGCGGCTAATAAGCAGATATAAAACGCTGTTTGAGAGTGCTTTCCGGAAGTTGATTCCCAGTGCATCTGTATCATACACGCTTAATCCACTGCCATCAAGGATATGGACAATCTGGGCACTGTTTTCTTCCCAATACGCAGAAGCCATTTGCATTGACAGAAGCTCCAGATGGTTTTCGAGCGCACCAACATCATCTGGGATACCGTAGCGCCGATCCAAATCCTGGACGATTGCATTTTCGTGCTCCTTGCGCATTTCCCAAATGTTGGGGGTTCTGGAATTGATACGAGTGCCGGTATCCGCAATGTCAAACAGATAGCGCACACGGACGCTTTCACCGCTGTTATCCAGGACGGCAATGCCCACAGACCCCCGTTTGATATATCGGTGCATCTTTTCATTCCAGATTTCATAGCTGGCCACAGCGGTGGCATCCGGCCTTTGCAGATAGATTCCGATTTGCTCATCATAGGAATACTTGTAAAAACGTCCTGCAAATCTTAAAAAATGCGTCCAGTTTTCGTAGCTTTGGGTGCTGTTGGCGGCGATAAATTCACTAAGCTGGGCAAGAGACTTTCGCTTGTCTTCCATGGTATCCTCCATTTCTTATAGATTGCGATATAGGTCAATCCTTTCAAAATCTGCATCGGATAAAGAAGCTAATTTTTGAAGAACCGACGCAGTTAAGCGGTACAGATGGGAATCCTCTGGATTTTTCAGATCCAGTTTTGCGGACATTTCTTTGAGTGCTGCGATCAGCCCCAATCTTGTGCCGGGACTGTATAGCATCATCAGGATTTCTTCCTCCTTTGTAAAATCCATAAAAACCAACTCCTTTTTCATTTGAAATTTTAGAAAGGCAAACTGTAGTGGAATCGAGTTATTGCAAAAATTGCAATAACTGAGCACATTACTTACTTGCGGCTGCCACTGTTGGGAAACTCCATTCGGAAAACAGGCTTCCCATCTTCTTCAATGTCCATAAGGACATCCGCTGTGAATACCTTTCCGGTTCTGGGGCTTTTGCAGTCCTTCAGCCGCACACGTTTTTCCCGCAAGAGCTTGGCTGCCATGTACTCGGTCATGGGCTTTTCGATTTTCCGAAAGTACGCACTGTTCTTCCAAAGAACAAACCGGCATTCCCGATTCCGGCAGGCCCAGCCAATATCCTTGGAAACGACTTCGCTTCCGCAGTGGGGGCAAGCTCCAATTACATTGCTGCGTTTCATAAGTGCATCTGCTCCTTCTACAATTTCATAGTGGTTGGTTAAATCTGTTATCATCTGGAAAATTTCCTGCATGAACTGTTCGGACGTATACTGTTCATGCTCAATCTGAGAAAGCTTGTTTTCCCATTCGGCGGTCATGGAAGGGGACTGAATCTGTTCCGGGGCAACGGTGATCAACGCCTGCCCAATTGCCGTTGGCAGCAGGTGCTTGGCCTTCCCGGAGCCTTTGCGTTCCAGATAGCCCTTTTTCACCAGCTTTTCGATGGTTGCGGCCCGTGTCGCGGGGGTTCCGATTCCTTTTCGCTCTGCATCGGAGGGAAACTCGTCTGCACAGGCTGTTTCCATTGCCTGCAAAAGCAGATCTTCGGTGAAATGCTTGGGCGGTGTCGTTTTCCCCTCTTTGATTTCGTATTTGGAAACCGGAAGAACTGTGTCTGCTTCCAAATTTGGGAGGGAAGGTGTATCGCTCTGTTTCTCTGGAAAATACTGTTTTGCAATGCCTTTCCAGCCTTCACAGATGCTTTCTTTTCCGGTGAAAGTGAATTCCTCTCCGGCACATTCTGCTGTGACAGTTACCTCCGTAAAGCGGTAAGGCGCTCCAACAGAGCAAAGCAACCGCACGGCAATCAGCTTTAAGAGTTCTCGCTCCCCTTTGGGCAGGGCCTCCATGGCATCTGCGGTCAGTGTCAGCGTTGGAATAATCGCATGGTGGTCTGTAACTTTATGATTGTTCATGACCTGTTCAGGCCGCAATGGGACTTCACCGGACACATGGAGCAGTGCCGCTACCTGTGGAACCAGCTGCGCTAAGGTAGGCTCCATATCCTCCGTAAGGTAGCGGCTGTCTGTTCTGGGGTAGGTGACCAGCTTCTTTTCGTAGAGAGACTGCGTATAGTCCAGGGCCTGCTGTGCGGTGAAACCCAGTAGGCGATTGGCATCCCGCTGGAGGGTGGTCAAATCGTAGAGAGCAGGCGGCTTTTCGGCGTGTTCTTTTCGTGTAACAGAATGAATCATGGCATACTCCGCATTTTTGCAGGCACTTAGAATCGCGGCGGCATCTTCTCTGGTGGAGAATCGCTGACTGTCCAGGTTTATTCCGTTCGCATTGAGCCGAACGGTGTAAAACTGTTCCGGGGAAAAGGCCGCGATTGCAGCCTCCCGCTGAACCGCCATTCCCAGAGTTGGGGTCATGACACGCCCAATACTCAGAGGCTGACCATACAGGCAGGAAAAGAGCCGGGTGGCGTTGATGCCGATGATCCAGTCGGCCCGCTCCCGGCATAGGGCAGCATGGTATAGAGAATCGTACTGCGAGGAGGACTTCAAATTTTGAAAACCCTCCCGAATTGCGGAATCCTCCATGCTGGAAATCCAAAGACGGTCAAAAGGCTTTGTACACTGGCACTGATGATATACGAGCCTGAAAATCAGCTCTCCTTCCCGACCGGCATCCGTTGCACAGATAAGCCGGTCAACATCAGAGCGGTTCATCAGCTTTTGCAGAATTTGAAACTGCTTTTTTGTGCTTACGGTAATCTGATATTGCCATTTCTCGGGGAGAATGGGCAAATCCTCTTTTTTCCATTTTTCATAGTTTCCATAGGCGGTTGGCTGCGCCAGCTCCACCAGATGACCGATGCACCAGCTGACGAGATACCCATTTCCTTCCAGGTATCCGTCATTGCGCTGGCTGGCACCAAGCACACCGGCGATAGACTGGGCAACAGATGGTTTTTCCGCAATGACCAATTGAGGCATTGACGTTCCTCCTTTTCGTGATATGTACATAAAGCGCACAGCGAGTGGGCCTCACTGTGCGCTTGCTTTCCTTATTCTTCTTCCATTTCATCCGGAAGCTCGAAATCATCCTCCTCCGGGTAGTCTGCATCAGGATCAGGCTTTTCCTGCTGAGACTTCTTTTTACTCTTTTGGAGCAGAACAAAGCCGCCTACACCCATTGCTGCAAAGAGCAGCAGGGGCAAAAGCGCGGACAGATTGCTGCTGCCTTTGTCCTCACTGGTTGCCGGAGGCTCTGTAGGCTGCGTCTGGGGCGGCTCGGTGGGAGCCGGTTCTGTGGGTTCCTGGGATTCGGTATTGTCCTTCAGCTCATCTTCGTCCAGCAGACTGAGCAGGTCCGCTTCATCAACCTGGTTCAGGAAGTGCACCGTCTGGTTCCCGTTGTCATCCCGGTCAATGATGATATAGAAATAGTTGCCATCCCTGGTGGTTACGGTAATGAACTGTTTGCCGCTGGAAGTGACCATGTCATCAACAAGATTCATGTTGCCATCCGGAGTCAGAGGCGGCAGGGTTTCTTCGTTTTCGTTTGACTGTGCGGATGCGGGGATAGCCATCATGCTTACACAAAACAGGACAGCCAGGAACAGGGAAAAAAGCTTAGTCTTCATCATCGGTATCCTCCGTATTTTTTGTGGTGGTTGCCGCAGCGCCGGTAATCGTCTCCGGGACTGCGCCGTTGGGGAGTCCATGTCCCAGCGTCTGGAGCAGAATTGCCAGCTGGTCAGGGGTCAGATTCGCGGCGTGAACAATGTTGTGGATTTCGGTGTTTTCACGCTCTTTATACAGCCGATCCAGTTCCTTGTATTTGGCATCCCATTCCTCACGCTTCCGCAAGGCACGGGCACGGTCTTCGCCAAGTCTATCTAGTCTTACACTCATAACAATCTCCTTTTTCGTTTGGAATCCCCGGCTACATACCGGGGATTCTGCCATAGCAATAGAAATGCTGCTGCCAATAGGCGGTGTTGATGCTGCTGATTTTGACGGGGTTTCCGGCGTGAATCATTTTCCCGCCGCCCAGATAAATGCCTACATGGGAAGCGCCGCTTGTGTTGTAGGTGCCCTGGAAGAAAATCAGGTCACCGGGACGGGCCTGAGATGCAGGAATGATTGTACATTGGCGACGCCAGTTCTCGGCGGTTTGCCTGCCAAAATGGAACCCGGCACCGCAGTTGTTGACTGCATAGGAAACAAAGCCGGAACAGTCAAAGCCGCTGGGACTGTACCCGCCCCAGACATAGGGCGTTCCGAGATACTGCTCTGCCTTGGCAATAAGCTGTGCTGCCTTGCCGGTGGCTTCAGCGTCAATGGAATCCAAAATGCTTCCAACATCCAAATAAAAATAGGGATTGAAGCTGGTATTCCGATAGCTGAAAGAAAGCGTCATTTTACCTGTGCTGCCAATCTGGGCAATGACCTGTCCCTTTGTGACTTCCGCGCCCACAGCAACGGCAATATTGGTACAGCCGCCGATTGCCACAGTGTAACCCTTTTCGTTTTTGAGCGTAATTACACCGCCGGTGATCCTCGCCACCTGCCCATCCATGACGGAGAGTACAGGGGTACCATTGGGAATCAAAACTTCTATATGCTCGTTTTCCCTTATGGTGTTCCCGGAGCATTGATAACCGTAGCCGTACAGAATGTTGCTGTGCCAATTCATGTCAACGGGGGAGCCGAACATAATGCGGTTGCCTTTGGTAATCTGGTAGATGTCATACATTTCCAACTGCTTGTCCGTAAGGCGGCTGCGAAGAATGCTTTCAAAATCACTGGAATCCAGTGTGACGTAGCAGATCGAAACGCTTTCTTCCTCTGTAATGGTAATGGAATCCCCACTGCCACCGGCGTAATACGCATCCCAGGTCTGATGCCCGTGATTCAGCGCAGCTTGATGGCTATCGTAGTACACGTCAAAATCCACACCGTATCGGGCAAAATTTCCGGTGTCCTCAACCTTGTATAGCGTTCCGTTCATAATGATTTCTGTCCCCATAGGCAGGCGAGGACTTTTGGCATCCACCGCTATGGTATGATTTGCTTTTGGATAAACGCCGGATGCCGTGGGCCCACCAGACCAAATACCGCAGCAAATTGGGCAGCTGCAATAGGCGCTCGTTACCACCGGGCCAATGTAGTCACCAACTTCCACCGTCCTGGTCGTGGTGCGGACTTCGGTACGGATTTCCTCTGTATATCGATATTGGGTATTGAAAATTGCGTCCAGCTCAGCCCAAACCTGATTGAACGTGAAATCCTGGTATTTTGCGCACAGATAGCTGATGAGCATGGTAGAATCATGACCAATCTCCGAGAGATTGTAATTGTACTCCTCGCAGTCGGGATGCCTGGACTCCACAGTATTGATTTTCTGCTGCAGCTGTGCCTCCAGCTTGGTATAGTAGGCATCCGCTTTGGTGATTTGAATGTCATCTGCAGGCCAGGAGGTTGCGGTGACCGTTGTAAGCACTCCACCGGTAATCATAGAACATGACTGGAACGGGGCGGTTATCAGAAGAAAAGCCATGGCGACAATCAGCGCGGAACGAACCCCGGTGCTGCTGGAAAGCGCAGTGCGAATGGATTCCATGCCTTCCTTTGTTCGGCTCAGCACGGTACTTACAGTACGGGCAGAATTCGTAACTCCCGGTGCGGTTCCCGCATAGTATTCCTTGCGGATTTTTGCTTTCTGCCGCCAACGGGAAATGGGGTTTGAATTGGGGAAATCACTTTCTGCGGGTTTGCTGCTTGTGCCAAAATTTGACTTGCCGGAATACTGCTTCTGCTTATTGACCTTTTCGATTTGCTTCAGCTTGCGGCTGTATCTGCTGTGAACGATTTCTTCCGCAACAGTATCAGCTGCCCCAATGCCGCTTTCAAGGGCCTGTGTGCCGACATTTTCATCTTCATTGGCATTGGAGGCTGCTTTGTCCCTCGCGGCACGGACAGACTTTTTCAAAAGGGCGTCGCGTTTCACGACACCCTTTCCGGAAGCTTGCTTGCGTGCGCCGGAATTGACCTGGGTGGAAGTTTCTTTTTTGCCAAATCGAAGCTGCTCTCTACGGGATTTTGCCTTGTCGGCATCGGTTAAAAGCTTCTGCCTGCTCGCAGCCATTCCAGAAGTGGGTGTGCCCTTGTTTTCGGAAAACTTTAGAGAGGGCTTTCTTGCGGCCATTTAGCCCTCCTTTTCAGGAGTGACCTCAGACAGCTTGGTGGTCATGATTCGATACAGCTCCAGGTTTGTGGGGAAGTGATCCACAAAGGGCAGAATCACGTTGCCGTAGAATAGCAGCCCTTCGCCCTCGCCGGAATGGGTGACATAGGACAGCTGGTGGGGAGAGATGTTCAGGGTGTTTGCGAGGATCTGTCTGTCACCGGCAGCCTGGTTCAGCATGATGATAAAATCGGAGTTTTCAAAGATGTTCTCCACCTCGCGGCTGGTCAGCAAGTCCTTGACATTCTGGGTAATGCCGGTGGGGCAGCCACCCCACTTTCGGAATCGCTTCCAAATCTCGACGGAGTAGGCGGCAGTCTGTTCCTCCTTCAGAAGCAGGTGGAACTCATCGACATAGTACCGGGTACATTTCCCTGCAGACCGGTTGGCGGTTACACGCCCCCACACCTGATCCTGAACAATCAGCATACCGATTTTCTTCATCTGCTTGCCCAGCTCCTTGATGTCGTAGCATACGAAACGGTTGTTCACGTCCACGTTGGTGCGATGGTTAAACAGATTCAGGGAGCCTTTTACATAGATTTCCAGGGCTGTTGCCACATGACGGGCTTCCTTTTCCTCCTGCTGGAGCAAAGCATTGTAGAGGTCTTCCAGAATCGGCATTCTTTCCGGAATGGGGTTTTCAAAGAATGTCTGGTAAATCTGGTGAACGCAGCGGTCAATAACCGTTTTTTCTACCGGCTGCAAGCCCTCCTTGCCGCCCACAACCAGCTCACACAGGGAGAGGATAAAATCGGATTTCAGGGCAATGGGGTTGTCCTCCTCAGAGTAATTGCTGTTGATGTCCATGGGGTTGATATACTGAGGGGAGGAGGGGCTGATTTTGATGACCTGACCTTTCAGACGAGTCACCAGTGCTGCATATTCCGCCTCGGGGTCGCAAACAATGATATCGTCACTGGTGGAGAGGAAGGCGTTGGTGATTTCACGCTTTGCAGAAAAAGACTTGCCAGAACCGGGTGTGCCGAGAATCAGGCCATTGGGGTTTTTCAGCTTTTTCCGGTCAACCATAATCAGATTGTTGGAAAGAGCATTCAGACCGTAATACAGTGCTTCCTTTCCATCCTGAAACAGCTCCTGGGTGGTGAAGGGAACGAAAATAGCCGTGCTGGAAGTGGTCATACCCCTCTGAATCTCAATCTGGTTGTAGGCCAGGGGCAGCGAGGACATGAGACCCTGTTCCTGCTGATAATCCAGCCGACGCAGATTGCAGTTGTGCTTCTGGGCAATGGAGTTTGCCTGGAACACATTGGTTTCCAGCTCCTGTTTGGTATTGCCGGTGTTCAGCACCAGGAAGGTCAAAAGGAACATACGCTCATTCTGAGATTGGAGCTCCTTTAGCAGGGACTTGGCATCGTTTCCGTAGGTGGCAAGGTCAGAGGGAATGATGTCCATGTCATATCCGGCGCGGACGGCCTTCTTCTGCTCCTCAATCTTGCTCCGATCCAGTTCCGTGATGGTGTGCTTAATCTGCTTGATGGCCTTGTTCTGGTCAACAGACTGAATGTGCATGGTCACGATTTCACTGGAATCCATACCCAGAAAATCCTTCAACAGCTGGTCACTGATGTCGGAGGCGGTGATTTGCAGATAACTTATAGCGCCGTAGAGACTGCCCATACGGAAGATACGGCTCCCAGGGAAGGCAAAGGAGGTGGGCGCAATGTAGTCCTTAACGGAAAGGCCGGACGCAGGCAGCTGTTTCCAATCGAAGCGGAATTTCTCACCATCCCCCATGTGGAACATACTGTGCATCAGCTGGAGCCGTTCTTTGCCGTTCAAAAGCTTGGCGGAAACGCCCAAGCGATGGAAGTTGTTCATAAGGTCGACCTCAATGTGGTCGAGGCGAGGCTTGGCCTGCTTCATGGTGTCAGCTTCAATTCCAAATGTCAGGTATTTGCTCTTGGTAAGTCCGTTGTTGCCCTTTTGCAGCTGCTGGCGAAGCATCATGCCGTACTCAGCCCGCACATCATCGAAGCCGTCGTTCTGATAAGGAATGCGGATGCTCTTTTCAAAGGCATCCGCATCGGTAGACATATTCATGAAAGACAGCTCAAAGTGGATGCTGGAATCAAAGAAATTCAGGAAGGAACACCATTCCTCAAAGATTGCGGTTTTATCCTCCTGCTGCGCCAGTTGATAGTTGATGTCCTGG
>ERZ772897.1460-NODE-1460-length-24383-cov-5.533994_pt1 | contig 24383 bp, 24 predicted proteins | sample MGYA00512125_ERZ772897 | MGnify/ENA primary metagenome ERZ772897 (study PRJEB29015, sample SAMEA2737660) | human gut metagenome | biome: human gut; feature: human-associated habitat; material: faeces | place: China | collected 2012 ... | reverse complement strand
GGAACAATGGTTTCCTCAATCCGGACAAGTGGTGTAAAAGTACCCGTAATATTCAACGTCCATCCTGAAGATAATTACGCAGTGTTTTTTTATGGTTTTTTGCGTATATCACAGCTTTTTCCAGCTTGCTTCTTTTTACAGGATTGAGTTGTTCCAACCATGCGTAAAAGCTTTCCCATACCGGCACTTCTGTTTCCAGACGTCTGTCTTTTCGCTCTTCCGGAGTAAGGTCACGGAACTGCTTTTCAAAAAAGAAAAGCTTGTTGCAGTATGCCAGGCCAACTTCAGCCGGAATCATGCCGGGGATTTCTTCTTTCTTAGGAAGAAGCGGCTCTTTGATTTCTTCCTCGGAATTGATATCCAACAGCTTCAGCTTTTTCCGACGCTCCGCTGGTATTGCTTCGTAAAACTTCCGGCGACAATGAGCCAGACAGCAAACAAGCAGTACGTTATCTACTTTATTGTATCCCTGGTAGCCGTCGCATTGCAGCATACCATGAAAACCTTCGAGGAATTGCTGTGCATACTTGCCTGCACGTCCTGCCTGATAATCATATAGGATGATTGGAGGCAGACCATCATTTCCGCTGAGATAGATCCACATATACGATATCGATTCTGCAGCTTTGCCTTCTTCACGCAAGACCTGACATGTTGTCTCATCAGCATGGATAAGATCCCGTTGTATCAACAGTTCGTGCATCCGTTCAAAAAGTGGATAGAAGTATTTCCCAGCCCCCTGTATGCACCAGTTGGCCATGGTCTCCCTGGGAAGTTTTACTCCCAACTGGAACATTCCTGATTCCTGACGGTAATACGGAGTACCGACAAATGTTTTGTGGTACATCACATACGCTACAATCGAAGCAGATGCAGGGCTATGTGGGAACAAAGCGGTTGGCGTAGTGGCTTTTACAAGCGTACCATCGCCATCTTTCCTGCATTCCGGACATACCGCAACCTCCTGTTTATAAAGAATACGTTCTACCTTTGCAGGTGTTATACGCAGTTCTTCGCGGACATCGGTATAGCCAATGGTTGTCATTTCTGCATTGCAGTACGGGCAGTGACGTTCTTCCTCCGTTAATGGAATCACGATTTCGCGAACTGGAAGGCTGGCATAAAGTTCTTTACGCGTAGCCTTGGGTTTTCTTTGTCGCGTATGGCTTTTTACTTCTACCGTTTTTGCTGGTTCTGCAGTTGCATTCTGCTGTTCCTGTTTCTTATCTGGAACTTTTGTTTTTTCACTTCGAACGCCAAAGAACTGTCGCTGAAATTCCTTTAAGGTTTCTTCCAGATTTGCTTTTAACGATTGCAGTTCATCGACAAGCTTACGAAGATCTGCGATGACAGCATCTTTTTCCTGAATCCGTTTTTCCTGCTGATCAATAATGGTCTGCATCAGCTTGATCTGATCTTCTTTTACCATGAGCACTGCCTTCCTTTCATGATACTTCCATTATACAGGAAAGCAGTGATGCTGACAAACCGGTCTGAAAACAGTATCGTCATTTTGACGGAAGCAAATCTTGCTGAAATCGCATGAAAACCAAAGCTTTTTTCTTGATTATCAGCTACTTATCCACAGTCTGGGATCTATAAGTTTTGAACTGCACGAATAAGTTCCTCTATCCACGAAAGCTTGTGGATAGCATGAAAAAAGCGGGATAAAAACCAAAGAAAAGATTTTCATTTTCAGCTATTTATACAAAATCAGAAATCTTTTTTCTCTTTGGATGGCCGGATCGCTTTTGGCTGGTCAATTGCAAGACCTTCCATAAGCCACCGGAATTCCTGGCGTGTTAATAATCTGGCTTCCGAAGCATTGCGCGGCCATTGAAAACGACCATTTTCATCAAGTCGTTTCTGATAGAGCACAAAGCCATCCTTGTCGTAATGGAGTGCTTTTAATTTCCGGCTATCCCTGCCACAAAACAGATACAGTGCATTTGCATAAGGGTCCAACTGATAGGTATCTCGTATAATAGCCATTAAACCATCAAAACTTTTGCGCATGTCGGTTCGTCCGGTGATGATGAAAATCTTAGCTACACCGGACAGCTCGCCTAACATAACTGCCGCAGCGCAGTGATGGTATTTCGAATGGTTTCACTTGCTGCCGTATTTTGAATCTCCACGGAAAATCCAGAATAGATTACGCGGATTGCCGGTGCGTATGCAGCTGTCTCATTGCGGGGCTGTTCTGTTATTTCACTTTCCGCAGGAACCGAAAAATCAACTGCTACAACTTCATGCTGTTCCTGACAGGAAGATACGGGATTCTCTGGGATTTCGCAAGCCATGTTTCGAAATCTCCGGATATGATAATAAAGACTGCTGCGCTGAATGTGATTCCGCTCACACCAGGCCTTATCAGTAAGACCACGTGTGCGGCATTCTTGAATCAGTTCCATCCATTCCTGATCAGAACGTTTGGGATGCCTTTGAACCATTCTTGTCCAACTTCTCAAAGAACAAATGATCCGGATGGAAACAAAACAAAAGTATATGACTGTTCCAGCCGCAATCCGTGAGCTTGAAAAGATTGAAATTGTCCGCCGTAATGGCAGAAACTATAAATTAGATCATGCAGTTACCAGAACTCAAAAGTTAATTCTGAACTCTTTTGGCCTTGATGAAACAGACATCCAAAAGAGAGCAGAGGAATATGGTAAGCTTCTGAATATCAGCCAGTCATACATAAGCAAGGAGGCACAGGATAATGGCGAGGAAGAAGACGATTGAGGCAATTGAAACCGAAATATCCAAAGTGAAATCTGGTATGTCCAAGCTGCAAGACCGATATGATAAACTATCAGAAAAGCTTGAGGAACTGCAGGAACAGAAACGCCGAATGGAAGCTGACGCCATCATGGAAGCCTATCTGAAAAGCGGTAAAAATTTTGATGAGATTATGACGTTTTTGAGTCCATGATGGCGTTTAGTGTAACTTTTTTGCAGAGTTCACAATAATTTGGCGTGGAGCGAAGGATTTGACTTTTACTTTACTTCATGATATAGTATAATTCATTCAGTTGGGTTGATATGGAGTAAACGCACTATAGTAAGTACCTGTTTTTCTGATTCATTTTCTGCAATAATAGTCTCATACAATACAGAATTAAAAAAGTTGAGCACTTAACTTTTTTGACCGACTATGGAGGTCAGAATTGTCAAGGTACTCCGGTCACTGAAAGGTGACCGGGAATTTTTATATCAGCGGCTAAAATTTAAACGCTTACATTAAAAATTAATGAATGCAAAATGAGGGAAGGATACATTGAGGATGAAAGAGTTAAGTTATTCATTTGACGCTGAATATATTATTAAGAAAAAGAAATCCTTAAAAAGGCAGTTATTGGCTGACGTGAATCGAAATTTTGTAGAAAAGCGGATTGCCATTTTAGGGGGAGAAACAACAGAGAATATTAAACTCACTCTGGAACTGTTTCTTTTAAATTATGGAATTAAGCCCTATTTTTATGAGTCTGAATATAATCAGTATTATGAGGATGGTATGTTCCCGAATCAGGAATTGGAAGAGTTTAAGCCGGATATTATTTATATTTGCACATGTGTTAGAAATATTATAGATTTTCCTGTGCTGTCTGATCAGAAAGAGGTAGTCGAGCAAAAGAAACAGGCTGTTGTTGATAAGTTCTATGGCTTATGGGATTCTGTAGCAGAGCGATATCATTGCCCGATTGTTCAGAATAATTTTGAATATCCATTTTTCAGGTTAATGGGAAATAAAGATGCAAGTGATTATCATGGAAGAGTGAATTTTGTGACGATGCTTAATTGCGCTTTTTATGAGTATGCACAGAAACATGATAATTTCTATATTTGTGATGTAAACTATATTTCTGCTTCTTACGGACTGGATAAATGGTCGGAGCCTTATTATTGGCACATGTATAAGTACGCAGTAGCAGTGCCGGCAATTCCATATTTGGCATTTAATGTAGCCAATATTATTAAATCTATTTATGGAAAAAACAAAAAGGCATTCAATCTTGATTTGGATAATACGCTGTGGGGCGGAATTGTTGGAGATGATGGAGCGGATAATATTGAAATCGGTCAGGAGACATCTCTTGCACAGACGTATAGTGAATTTCAAGAATATATTAAACTGCATAAACAGTTAGGAATACTGCTGACTGTCAATTCAAAAAATGATGAAGCGAATGCGGTGAGTGGTTTTGAACGTCCGGATAGTGTGTTGAAGAAAGATGATTTTGTGGTTTTTAAGGCGAACTGGAATCCTAAGAGCATCAATATTACGGAAACAGCTCAGGAGCTTACTCTGCTTCCGGAAAGTTTTGTTTTTGTAGATGACAATCCTGCTGAGCGTGCGATTGTAGAAGATCAGGTGCCCGGAGTGGCAGTGCCGGTCATGGATGGCGTAGAGCATTATATACAGATACTGGATAAGTCTGGATTTTTTGAGGTTACAGCTTTGTCACAGGATGATCTGAAGCGAAATGAAATGTATCAGGAAAATGCAAAAAGAAGCAAACTGCAGTCTTCTTTTGTAAATTATGAAGATTATTTGAAATCGCTTGAGATGAAGGGTGAAATTCAAAGTTTTGTGCCGATGTATATGTCACGAATAGCACAGTTGACGAATAAAAGTAACCAGTTTAATCTCACTACGAAACGTTATAGCCAGAGCGATATTGAGAATGTAGCAGCCGATCCAGATCGCATTACATTATATGGTAAACTAGGCGATAAGTTTGGTGATAACGGAGTTGTAAGTATTGTGATTGGCCGAATAGATGGTGATCATCGTGATGAACTGCATATGGAATTATGGCTTATGAGCTGCAGGGTCCTGAAACGTGATATGGAGTATGCGATGATGGATGAATTGGTGGAAAAGGCGAAAGCAGTGGGTATTAAAAAGTTAGTAGGTTACTATTATCCGACTGCAAAAAATGCGATGGTAAAAGAATTTTATGCGTTGCAGGGATTTAAAAAAATTACAGAAGATGAAGCGGGAAACACGGTTTGGGAATTTATGATTGATGATTCCTATAAGAAAAAACAGCATGTCATAGCTGTAAACGAACGGAAAGAATAATGGAATATGTAAAATTAAGGAATGGGGTAGAGATGCCTCGGATTGGCCTTGGCACCTGGCAGATCACAGATCGGGCTCAAATGGTAGAAATAGTGGAAAGTGCTTATCAGTCGGGCTATCGTTTGATTGATACAGCGGCTGCTTATAGCAATGAAATTGCGTTGGCAAAGGCATTGGTAGCAGCAGAAATAAAGAGAACGGAAATGTTTTTATCTGACAAGGTTTGGAACACAAGCAGAGGTGCTGCGGCGGTTCAGGAGGCTTGCAGGAAATCCCTGAAAAAATTGAAGACAGAGTATCTTGATTTGTATCTAATTCATTGGCCAGCTTCTATGAAATTATATCCAGATTGGGCAGAAATCAATGCAGATACCTGGCGGGGGATGGAGCAGTTATATAAGGATGGTCTAGTCCGGGCAATCGGAGTATGCAATTTTAAAGAGCATCATCTTACGGAATTGGAAAAAACGGCAGAGATTATGCCAATGGTAAACCAGGTGGAACTGCATCCGGGACTGAATCAGTCTGAAATACTAAGTTACTGTAAGACAAGAAACATTCAGGTAGAAGCAAGCAGTCCGCTTGGCAATGGTCAAATATTACGCAATGAAAATTTAGTTGAAATTGCGAACAGAAAAGGGAAAACACCAGCACAGATCTGCCTCAGATGGGAGTTACAGAAGGGAATAGTTGCTATTCCTAAAACCACCGCAAAAGACAGGCTGGTTCAAAATATCGAAGTGTTTAATTTTACATTAAATGAAGATGAAATGGAAGTAATTGATGCAATTCCGTATTGTGGTGGGATAGGCATCGATCCGGACGAGGTGGTTGATTTTGGCTAATACAAAATTAGAGACAGAGGAACTGCAGGCATTAAGAAAGAAGATATTTATTACAGGCTATAAGGGTGGAATGGCGCATCTGGCATCCTGTTATTCCTGCCTTGAGATGCTTTATGCGTTGTATTTAAAGGATATTCTTAGGTATGACCTGAGTAATCCAAAGTGGAAAGACAGAGATCGGTTTATTCTAAGCAAAGGACATGCGGGGTTAGCTTTATACGGAGTAATGCAGAAAGCAGGAATGATCTCGGAGAAGATGTATGATTCTTATCTGACGGAAAATTCACTTATAGGCGGCGAACCGTGTATGAGAGACAGCGACTGGGTTGAAGCAACAACAGGATCATTAGGACATGGGCTTTCTATGGGATTAGGAATCGCACTGGCATTAAAAATGGATCATAGTCCGGCAAAGGTTTATGTAATGCTTGGCGATGGGGAGCTGGAAGAAGGGGTTGTGTGGGAAGCAATTATGACAGCACCCGCCCTGGGAGCAGATAATCTTATAGCCATTTTGGATTGCAACAGAATTCAGAAGATGGATTTTGTGGAAAAAACGATAGGTAATCCGCGGTGGGCAGAAAAATGGGCAAGCTTTGGATGGGAAGTCCTGGAGACAGATGGTCATGATATGGAAGCTTTTAAGAATGCGATACTTCAGAAGACAGAGGAAAAGAAGCCAAGAGTAATCATTGCCAACACGGTAAAGGGAAAAGGTGTTTCTGTCATGGAGAATAACCCCAACTGGCATTTTAAACTTCCAGGACGAAAAGATCTTAAGGTGTTTAAAGCAGAACTGGGAATATCGGATAGTGAATTGGAGTAAGCGATGAATAGTGCATATATTGGAAAACTGATGGAATTAGCCGAGAAAGATCATGACGTGATTCATATGCTTGCAGATAGTGGAACCGGATATGATGAGATGTTTCGTCGTAATTTTCCAGATCAGATATATAATTTTGGCATAGGCGAGGAAAACATGGTCGCTGCAGCAGCTGGAATGGCATCAGCGGGGAAAAAGCCGTTTGTATTTACAGCTGGTGCATTCCTGGCGTATCGTTCTATGGAATTCATAAGAGACGATATCTGTTTTCAAAATTTGAATGTAAAGATAGTGGGAATGGGAAGTGGGCTGGCATGGAGCTCACTGGGACCGACCCATCATACAACAGAAGACATTTCTGTGCTTAGGGCAATTCCAAATCTGCTGATTCTTTCACCGGCTACGCCAAGACAGGTGGTAGCCTGCGTACAGGCTGCATATGAGCATAATGGGCCGGTGTATATCCGAATTGGCATGAATCACGAAGCAGAATACTTTTCAGAGGATTATACATATCATGCAGGGCAAAATGACCTTATCAGAGATGGAAGAGATCTGGCAGTATTTGTGACAGGAAGCATACTGGATGAGGTGGTGCAAGCGTGTGATCTGCTTGGGCAGGATGGTATTTCTGCAAAAATTATAAATATCGTTGGCGTAAAACCATTTGATACGCAGGATATTATAGAAGCGGCCAGGACAATCAGTAAAATAGCTGTGGTGGAAGAGCATAATATTTATGGCGGTCTTGGAAGTATCATTGCGGAAACTGTGGCTTATAACGGGCTTCACGCAAAAGTATATCCCATTGGGTTAAATGACGCGTTTGCGGAAGGATATGGAACCCAGCAAATGGTGCGGAAGGTAAATGCGCTTGATGCAGTAAGCATTTACAGACGATTGAAGGAGGCTGTGGCGCTATGAACGAATATACCCTTGCGGAAATAGAAGTTGGCATGAAAGCTGTTTTTCATAAAACCATTACGAAAAAAATGGAAGATGCATTCAGGGTGATATCTGGAGATGAAAATCCGTTGCATAAGGATGATACATTTGCTTTGGAGATAAGCAATGGAAAGTTTCAGGGACATGCAGCGTTTGGAATGCTTACTGCGTCACTATATTCAACCGTTGCCGGAATGTATTTGCCGGGAAAATACAGTTTGATTCATAGTTTTGAAGAATTATCCTTTACGAAACCAGTATTTGTGGGAGATGATTTAACTGTAGAAGCCGAAGTGACAGATAAAGAAATAGCACTAAAGCTGATTCGTTTAAAGGTTACAATAAAGAATCAGGATAATAAGCCCGTGTCTAAGGCAAAAATGAAAGTCTTAGTTATGAAATAAATATTTATCAGGAGGAAATGAAATATGACAAGAGAAGAAGTTTATGAAAGATTAAATGGGGTATTCAGAGAGGTTTTAGATGATGATTCCATCGAGCTGCACGATGAGACGGTTGCGGATGATGTTGATGGCTGGGATTCTTTTGAGCATATCAATCTGATTGTTGGTGTAGAAGAAGAATTCGGATTTAAGATTCCTATGGGCAAAGTGGTTACAATGAAGAATGTTGGCGAAATGGTAGACATCATTCTGGAGTTAGGAAAGTAGTATGTCTATCACATCGTTTTATTTTTTAGCGCTGGTAACGGTTGGTGTATTGGTATATTACGTAGTACCTAAAAGCATTCAGTGGATGATATTACTGGTTCTCAGCGCAGTGTTCTATTATTTTGCAGCAACACCATGTACAATAGGCTATCTTGTGGTTTCCACAATGATAGCTTATTTGTCTACAATGTGGATTCAGAAAAAAAGGGATGCATTAGGAAGAGAAGCAAAGGGGTTATTGGTTGTTACATTTGTGGCATTGGCAGTCAATATAGCAATCTGGTTTTTTGTAAAGGGGCGTGGATTGTGGGTGCCGTTTGCATCGAGACTGACGGCATGGCGTGATGTTTCTGTGCTGGATTCGCTGGTTAACTGGAAAATAGCGGCATCTCTTGGAATGGGATATTATACATTGCAGGTTATGGGGTATATTATTGACTGCTATTGGGAGAATATTACACCACAGAAGAATCCGCTTAAGCTGTTCCTTTTTGTATGTTATTTCCCACAGCTGACAACGGGCCCAATTAGCAGGTACACACAGTTAAATACACTTTATAGTCCCCACAGGTTTGAATACCGGAATCTTGCGTTTGGCTCACAGCGGATTCTTTGGGGATTTATGAAAAAAATTGTGCTGGCAGAAAGAGTAGGAATGATCGTTTCTGCCATTAATGCAGATCCTGGTACATATACCGGATTTTATTCCTGGATTGCAATCTTATTATATCCATTGCAGATGTATGCTGATTTTTCCGGTTGCATGGATATTGTTCTGGGAGTGTCAGAATTATTTGGGATTCCGCTGGCGGAAAACTTTAACAATCCATTCTTTTCGAGATCCTCGCAGGAGTTTTGGCAGAGATGGCATATTACGCTTGGCACATGGGCAAAGGACTATGTGCTGTATCCGTTGTTAAAATCAAAGTCAATGGTTAATTTTGGAAAGGTGGCAAGAAAAAAGTATGGCAAAAAAACAGGGAAATTTTTAGTTAATCTCGTTGGGATGTTTATGCTTTGGATGATTATGGGAATCTGGCATGGTGGTTGGCGGTATATCATCGGTGTCAGCCTGTGGTACTGGGTAATTCTCATGCTTGGAGATTTATGTGCTCCATGGTTTCAACAGATTACCGAGAAGCTTCACATGAAAACAGAGTGTTTTGCCTGGCATTTCTTTCAATCTGCCAGAACCTATGTAATTTATGCAGTTGGTGCAACTTTTTTCAGTGTGGGTGTTACAGGCGGTATTAACAGATTGAAAGATGCTGCAAAAGTTTTATTAAAAAGAGGCTATGCGAATCCCTGGATATTTTTTGATCAAAGTATTTTGAAGACAGGGATTACCTGGCAGGATATAAATTTGATTATTTTCGTGACAGGAATGATGCTGATTGTAGCAGTTTTACGCGAAAAATATGGTTATGCACGGAATTGGATTCAGAATCAGTGTGTGTTATTTCGCTGGTTTATCTGGCTCGCTATGTTTGTGTTAGTGTTAATATATGGAAAGTATGGACCCGGGTATGATGCGTCGATGTTCATATATCAGGGATTTTAGATGGTGTATGTAAATGAAAAAAATTGATAGGCAAAGAGTTATAAGTTTTTTGGGGTTTTGCATATTTGTAGGTATAATAGTTCAGGTATTCTTTGGCGTTACATATTTATTTCGAAATACTGATGATGACCGTAGACATATTGCAGGATTAAGACAGGAAAAAGTAGATATGGTGTATGTAGGCGGCAGTGCAGCTTTTGTATATTGGCAGCCGCTTAAGGCATGGAATGAATGTGGCTATACTTCTTATAACTATGCAACGAATTCGATACCAGCAGAAAGCATAAAAGCATATATAGAGGAGGCACGAAAACTTCAGAATCCAGAACTTTTTGTCGTGGGAATAAGAGCGTTTCAGTATTATTCGGATGAGCCTGCAGAGCAGGGTGTGCGTAATGGAACAGATTCCATGGATATGACATCACTTTCACGGTATAAGATTTTGAATGAATATTTCAGAAATCGTGAAATTCCAGAAGATACAGATGTATTATCCTATTATCTGGATATTGCGAAGTATCATACAAATGTTGGAAATCTGGGATCAAGTAAAGCCTGGAAATTGATTGACAATGATGAAAATGTTGTAAATAAAGGCTGGGAATGGGTCGATAAGTATGGATATCTGGAACAGCCGGAGAATTTCAATACAGATGAACGGGCGGAATTGCCAGAAAACGATATAAGACTTTTAAAAGAGCTGCTTACATATTGTAGAACAGAAAAACTGAACGTACTGTTTGTGGTTTGTCCATATTGGATTACGAAAGAACATCAGGCAAAATATAATACAATGGCAGACATGATTCAAAGCTATGGATTTCAGTATTTAAATGCGAATGAGTATTATGACGAGATGAATTTGGACTTTTCTACGGATTTTTACAACAAGAATCATGTTAATCTGTTTGGAGCCAAAAAATATACAGAATTCCTGGAAAAGTACATTTCACAAAATTATAATCTGGAAAATCATAAGGGAGATCCGGCATATGCTTCATGGGATGAAGCATATCAGGAATTTCAGAAACAGGAAGAACAGCATGCTCAGACGGTATTAGATTTGAAAGCAGATGTTGAGAAGAGCAGCGAAATTCAGAAACAGATGAAAGAGGCGAAGTCATTAGCCGAATGGCAAAAACTTGTAAGTGATAATCGCTTTACTCTGATTGTGGCTGGTACACAGGAAATACAATGGCCGGAAAATGTTGCAGATCAGCGAGTATTGTCAGACTGGGGATTGACTTCGGATAGCGGCAGATATATACGAGTGATAAAGGGCGGAGAGATCAAATATACAAACGCAAAGGATGAAGCATTGACTGCGGAGGGTGTATTGGGAATATGGGATGATACCAGTTACCATGTTTCGGTTGAAAATGAGTTTCCGGTTATTACACTAAATGATCAACAGATGTTAACCGATAAAACAAAAATAAATGTAATTATTTTTGAAAATAATTATCGGAAGATGATTGGAAGCCTGACTTTAACTGTGAATGAAGATGGAAAGGTGGAAATTTCCTACAACTAATGAAGAAATTAATCTGTTTTCCATGTGCGGGCGGCAATGCCAAAAGTTTTGCAAAACTTATTAGAGGGATTCATTGCTTTGCAATATGTGCAGAATATAGTGGCCACTGGTCCAGGTACGAGGAGCCACTATATTATTCTATGGAAGATTGTATACAATATCAGATGCAGGAACTCCGGGAGAAGATAACTCTACAAGATGAAATATTTCTTCTGGGACATAGTATGGGTGCACTCATAGCATTTGAATTAGGGAAAAATCTACTCAATGCAGGTTATAATGTCAAGGGACTGTATTTACTGGCCTGTATGCCGCCAGATGAGATCAATGATACAGATTTTAACTTTGAGGATGATGAAGAAATTAAACTTTTCCTGAAACGAATCAATCAGATGCCGGAATCTGTTTTGAATAGTGATTTTTTCAGAGAAAACTTGTTACCATCTATTCGAAATGATTTCAGAATATTGAAAAATTTTATTAGCAGTTATTCAAGTCGGGAAGCAATAGATTGTAATATAGTGTGTATGTGCGCTGAGCAGGATTCATTAGCAAATGAAATGTGTGGATGGCAAAGATATTCCCAAAAGAAAATAAAAGAATACTATTATCCGGGAAATCATTTTTTCTTTCATGAGAAAGAGAATACTGAGAAAATTGTAGAACTGATAAATTTAGAGATATCAGATTAAGACTAATTGGAGTGTAAAAGGAACAAAAACGATGGAAAATAATAAAGCACGAAACTTGTGTGTGTGGGGGGGGCAAAGCTAAAATCTCCTAATATCGAATTGATGAGATTTTTGGTAATGCTCTTAATCATGGGGCATCATTTATATCATATTGGGTTGGAAGGAACATATCTTACAAGAAACTGCTGGGTTTGGGTTGATTTCTATTTTATAATATCGGGAGCGTTTACATACGTGCATTTTCAAGTGCATAGCAAAGTGGCTGATGGTGAAGGAAGCGAAGCATTAGCGTATACATTGAGAAAGTTTAAAAAGTTTTTAATTCCGGTAATCAGTACAGTGGTGATTCAGTATTGCCTTAACGCTTTAACACAAATGCAATGTTGGAATGTGAAAGAATTCATTAAGGGAATGCTCTATTTACCATATGAGGTCATGTTGCTTTCATCATCCGGTATTGTGAATCCAATGGTTGCTCCTATATGGTATTTGTCTGCAATGTTTATTGTTTTACCGTTGGTGGCGTATCTTATACAGGCCCACAAAGAGCTATGGAAGATCATGGCATTCACATTGCTTTTGGGCATAAAGGAGTAAACACAGACCGGGCATGGCCTAATGATATGGTAAGAGCGTTTGTCTGTCTATCACTTGGAACTATAGTGTACTTGCTGGCAGCGCAAATAAAAAAATTACCAGACAACCGTGTGAGTAAGGGCTTATTTTCTGTATTGGAAATAATGTCAGTAATAGTTGCTATGTATATCTCGATATTTAATAAACCGTTCCTGAATTTGATGGAACTTTTATTCGTAATTATTTGTGTTTTCATGTTATCAGGAAGAACAATTTCAGCATCGTGGAGTGCCAAAATAATTTTTGTTTTAGGTTCCTTATCCATGCCTATGTACATCTTTCATTGGACAATTGGTTCAGTTGCAGTGATGCTTACGAAAAATATAGCAAAGCGTCTGTTCATTTATTTTATGGGGACAATTGTAATAAGCGGTGTATTTGTGTTTGGGGAAAAGAGATTAAAGTTTTAGGTTAAATTTACACAGATTCAGCAGGATTTGTTCTTGAAAATACGCTCAGTGAAAATGATGGGGTGACGCGAGGTGTCTGCAGTGTAGATGAAAACAGCAATCTGCGATGCGTAACGGAGACCTATGAAATTCAGAGAAAAAATGGAATCTTCAGCGCATGCGATGAAGAAAAGAAACCCGTTCAGGTAGAGGCTGGCCAGTATGTTTCCATGAGTATGTGGGGGCTGAGTATTCCGGGCGATTTTGAACCGCCATTCCGGTGATGCAGGTTCTTCCGCAATTATCTGTTTTTGCTACTTTTCGTATATCTCAATTTTGCCTCTAGTAACTGCTTACCACAACGACCATACATCGACCTTTTTATCATTTTTAATCTGCTGTTAGTTCCTTCGACAAAACCATTACTAAAATTATATGCAACAGCATTCTCTACAGCATCTATATCACGCTTTAATCCGTCAGCAAAACTCTTCAGTGCTTTAATACTACTGTTACTATACTTCTCTACAAACAAATAAAGCAGTGGAACATTTCGCTTTTTGAAAATATTCCGAAACTCTTTTATGCAGCAATGAAGTTCCCAGATAGTTGGATACTTATCATAAATATATTTCTTATGGTCATCTGTTAATTCTGTATTCATCCACATATGCCGGAATACACCTTCACGTGTGATATAGTCTTTCTCTTTTCCTGTACTACCTGTTTTATATTTTAAACATTCTGTCATTGTTCGGACATACGGCTGAGGTTCAAAACATTTATTTTCCTTTTTCTCTATTTTACATAACTGTTCAAAAGCATTACTGATTGAGCCGGAATATCCCTTTTCATATATTGCTTTTACCGTTTTACTTTTACTCCATCCAGAAGCTAAGCATTGAATAATAAAATCATAATAAGGATCCAGTTTGCTCTGCCGGATTCCGAACATACTTAATTCCTTTGGATCACCTTCACGATATTTAGCAATCGTATTTCGACCTACTCCCATTCGCTTTGAGATTTCACGGTAACTGCAGCCTTCTTTTAAAAATTTCTGTATCTGGCAGATCATTTGATAACGTTTTTCTGAAAAACCAGGACAGTTATCCACATTGGATTCGATTTTTTTTACACGATTGCTCAGAATCAGTAGACTTATCATCATGTGGAATACTTATTGTTGCAGGAAGTTCATAATTTAAAGCCTTTTTTATTGCTTCCAGAAGATTCTGATGCAGGTGAAATCTATCTGCTACCTGCATTACGTCCGGTGATGATGAAAATCTTAGCTACACCGGACAGCTCGCCTAACATAACTGCCGCAGCGCAGTGATGGTATTTCGAATGGTTTCACTTGCTGCCGTATTTTGAATCTCCACGGAAAATCCAGAATAGATTACGCGGATTGCCGGTGCGTATGCAGCTGTCTCATTGCGGGGCTGTTCTGTTATTTCACTTTCCGCAGGAACCGAAAAATCAACTGCTACAACTTCATGCTGTTCCTGACAGGAAGATACGGGATTCTCTGGGATTTCGCAAGCCATGTTTCGAAATCTCCGGATATGATAATAAAGACTGCTGCGCTGAATGTGATTTCGCTCACACCAGGCCTTATCAGTAAGACCGCTTGTGCGGCATTCTTGAATCAGTTCCATCCATTCCTGGTCAGAACGTTTGGGATGTCTTTGAACCATTCTTGTCCAACTCCTTTGTTGTGTATTATGAGTATACTGGACAAACAACACTTCACTTTGAACCAAACTTGTCCAATGTCTTAACTCACTTGGATTAGAATGATTGTCGCATGAATTAGCTGGAATGGAAAGACGGTGGGGTATTCAGCGCTTACGATTAGACTTTCCAGGTCGCGATAGACGTGTAGAAAGCAAGTAACTTTATTAACCAACAGGGCAATGATCCGTTCCTAGCGGAACAGCGCTCCGCTCATGCGGAGCGAGTGCTCTGTTTTTGGTTCTTCCGCAATCACCCGTTTTATCCATTTGACAATATAAGCTTTGCGGCCAGTAGCTCCTTACCACAACGACCATACATGGTACGTTTTATCATTTTCAATTTGCTGTTTGTACCATCAACAAAACCATTCGATAAGGGGCTGGCTACAGCATTTTCTACGGCAGATAAATCTTTCTCCAGCCCGGAAGCAAAACGGGAAAGCTCCTTAAGATTGCTGTTTTTATATTTTTCAATAAACAGATATAAGCAAGGCATGCTTTTTCGTTGAAAAATTTCCCGAAATTCCCGAATACATGACATCAAAGTTCTAAGTTGCGGATAAGTCTCCACTAGATATGATTTATGGCTATCAGTTATCTCTTGATTCATCCAAAGAAAACGAAAAATACCATTTCTTGACAGGTGATCATATTTCTGAAGCTTTTTCTTTTTCTGAATTGCATCGGATGAGGAACTTTTATATACCGCAATATCAATATGAAAACGTTCGATGATCTTATTCATGTAATCATAAGCAGCTGTATGACCTCCCTTGTAACCTTTTGGGATGAGACTTCGTAAAACATCTTTTCTACTCACACCAGATGATAGTTCTTTGATGATATAATCATAAAATTGATCCATTCCGCTATAAAAGTGTTTGCAGCATAAAGAATCATAGTTACCTTCAAGATATTTCGCTACTGTATTCCTACTACAATGAAGCATTTTAGATATTTCACATTTGCTGTACCCTGCTTCTGAGTATTCGTGGATCGCATTGTATAACTGTACACTTTTTTCATTGTAATCTAAAAGGTTATCCACATTGCAATGCATTTTTTTTACAAGTCTCTTCGAGCTCAGCGGTCATTTCCTTTTTTCCATAATTTGTAGGAATCCGGACATCTACAGGAATAACAGAATTAACTGTGTTCCTAATAGCTTCCAAAAGGTTTTGATGCAGATGGAATCTATCCGCTATCTGCATAGCATCCGGCAAAATTTCCTGGATGGCAGATGAATAGGCATTTGCCCTGTCTCGTGTAACTGTTTTAATATGCTGATTATTCTTAAGCCATTCCTTGAGACTCATCCCATCACGCCCGTCAAGAATCGCAACAGATCTATGGGTAGCCTGATCTACAATGATCGTTCCATATGTATGTCGCTTTTTAAATGCAAAATCATCAACACCAATGACACTTCCACATTCTGAGACAGGCTGCAGACGATAACGTTTGGTTAAAAGGCGGATGACGCTGTCTCCACTGATTTGAAGATTCATTGCTCGACAGATACGGGCACATCCTTCGCAACTGGCTTCCATGGCCAGCATGCAGATGAAATCAGCACATCGTTCTGTCATGCGTCCATAATAACTGAGAAACCCGTCAAAATCTTCAACAAATGTAACTTTTGAACAGGATTCATTATTACAAACATACTCATGAGCTGTTATATGAAGTCGTGCAGTTTTTCCAAGAATCGGTAAATCTTGAACCTTGCGTAAATATGTCCCATGATAAATTTGGGTTTCCTGACCACACTCTGGACATTTGGAAGAATGTGTTTTGGATCGCATTTTAATATGAATAGAATTGTCATCATGGTTAACAGAAGTAGTTGACAGCAATTCATCCGGGAAAACATATCCAACTTTAACAAATCATTCTTCATTATCATATACCGCCTTTATTTGATACCCATATTTTATCACAGAAATAATTTCATTGGAAGCAAAAAACGGGTGATTGCGGAAGCTAAAATGAAAATTTAAATTCCACTTCTCCATTATAACAGGGAGTAATGATTAAAACTAAACCTGTTTTCATAATTAAATTCCTCTTAGTTTTTACTGTATTTTCCTAAGTTCATTCCACTGGCAGTGGTCTGACCCTCTGCAAGGCCTTCTGTACTCTCCGGCAAAAACAAAATCTTTACTGTAGCCAACATAATCTTCAGATCCTCAACAATGCTCGGATGTGCGATATACATCAGATCCATAGTCAGCTTGTCATACGGCGTAGTGTTATACTTCCCATAAACCTGCGCATAACCTGTAAGTCCTGCTTTTGCCTGTAAGCGAAGTGCAAACTCCGGCATCTCCTCGCAGTACTGGGATGCAATCTCTGGACGCTCCGGACGCGGTCCTACAATACTTAAATCACCTTTTAAGATATTGAAGAGCTGTGGAAGTTCATCAACTCTGCACGCACGGATGATCTTTCCGACCGGTGTAATTCGGCTGTCGTTTTCACCTGTGGATAAGCGTGCAACTCCGTCTTTTTCTGCATCGACGCGCATACTACGGAATTTCAGAATCTTAAACTCTTTTCCATCCTTTGTGAGACGAACCTGTTTATAAAATACTGGGCCATGGTCAGTTGCCTTGATTGCAATCGCAGTGATCAGGAATACCGGGCTTAAAATAATTGCAGCAATCAATGACACTACGATATCAATTACACGTTTCATAAACAGAAACTCCGGCTGTGCAGAATAACGGCTGACCTGCAGCATAGGAAGATGGAACATATGTATTGATCTTGCACCAGAAAGAATCGTGTCTCCGATTCTCGGAATAACAAAAACGTTGATGCTGTTTGCAATGCAGTATTTCAAAATAATGTTTCGATCATGGCTGTGGATTCCGCTTAAAAATACCACCTTGATTCCATTCAGCATTGAAAGATCGTTTAGATACTCTTCCGCACTGGCAGTTAAAACCACTTTGTATTTGTTATCCATGCCATACTGGCTGATCAGCTTTTCCATTCCGTGACGGACATCGTAGATAACGGCTGTCTCCTGCGGTGGGAATGTTGAAAAGTACCATTTATTTGCTCCGAATGCCCATATCACTGCGAGCAGAATCTGTCCAGTAAGTGCCGCTACTCCCGGAAGAATATTCGGCAGATGTTTTGTGAGCAGCCAGATCACAACATACATAAGAAGGTCGCTGGCACCTGCAGCAAGAAACTGGGCGTAGATTACTTCCGATACCCTCTGCATGCTCATTCGGAATGCGTCATAGATCCGCCCGAACGTGATATATGCCACAAAAAACAAGGCAACCACAAGGATATTTCCTTTGGAATAAAACGGCGAGTATACACGCTCCGCATAGTAGAGATACCAGCAAAGTGCAAAAGGTATCGTAATCAGTGCTGCATCCAGAATCTTTACGATTCGCAGCAACAGGTCATGCTTGAATTTTGTCATTTCGTTCATCCTTCATCTTTTGGCTAATAGAATCGTGCCTGTCAGCAGTTAAAATCCAAGCACATAAAAATACAGCGTTCTGATTTTCCAAGCCTGCGAACGCCTTAAGTCAAAGCTGTAACTGCGTATAATGATCCTTATCGGAAGTTATAAAAGATGTTGCCTTATGAATTTGAGATATATCATTGTGGAAAGAATGGATGTTAAAATAGAAGATACATAGACGAGAAAGTATTTATATTCAGACAGAAATGGGGGAATAGATATGTTATTTAAGTACAACATAGAACTACACTTAACCTACAACCGCATGGCTCTATACGACCGGACTCCAGATTCGGAATTCAGAGTAGAACTCGAAAAGCCATTTGTATGGGAACTCAATCAGATAGTTCAGCTAAAGGAAGAAAACAGTGAGCCTAAGACTTTTTCTGACACCTACAAGATCGAACTCAGCAGCGTCTGGAAGGAAAACATCGAAAAGGACCACATGCCGGAACCATATTTTATGATGGTGATCGAAAATATCCTCGGAGAGACCAAAGATGCAGCCTGCGAATATCTGTCGGGGACGATTGAGCGGATCTGTAAGAATCTTACCTTGGAGATCAACCATCACAACTGCAACCGCCATCACTACCAGCCCCGCGTGGAGGCGGACTGGAGTCATGCGGTGTGGAAAAAGCAGGAGTATGAGCCGTATCTGGAATATCTGGAGAATCAGGGGAATGGTCGGGAGTTCCATGTGTGGAATCATATGACGGAAGGCTTTTACATGACGAGCTGCCTGAAATTCCGGGAAGGAAAAATCGACTATAAGAACTGGACCATGCCGGAGAATGAGGCGTACGAGTTTCTGATGAATGAGTATTATATCGCTCTCGGGCAGGAAGACGCGAAAAGTAAGTTCTTTCATCTGTTCTCGATCATCGAATATATTGAACACCGCTATGAACAGTATAACGGGGCAATTCCACTCTATCCGGAGAAAACGCGGAAGGAGATCGGGGATATGCTTCAGGAGCTCCTGGCGGAGCGGGATGATTTTGGTTCGAAGGAGCGGAAACAGCTCTGCAGCCAGGTGTCAGGAGCGCTTGCCAGGGCAGCGAATATTGGACGGGCGGACAAGCTTAAGAATATCCTGCAGTACATGAAAATTGAAAAATTAAAGATCCATGACCATGAGATCGAGGTGAACCGGGCGTTTCTTCAGAAAATGATCGCTCTTCGGAATAAGACCTTCCACGGGGAGGAAAGGACCTGCAGGAGTATATTCAGGCAGGTCCCAAGATGCTGTATCTGTGCGAGATGATTCTTGAAGCGGTGCGGAAAGGCATGTGATGGACGCGTATCACCAGTTTACGACCTGATCGATTACTTCCCGCTGTTCTCTACTGCTTCTCCTCAGATAGATCCTTGTGGTCTCGATATTTTCATGTCCAAGGAGATCGGCGAGGAGAGCAAGATCGTTAAAGCGTTCCAGAAAGCTTTTTGCGAAGCGGTGGCGGAAGGAGTGAGGATAGACAACGTTGGGGTCGATCCCGTAGAGGAGTGCGAATTTCTTAAGCTGGCTCGCGATGCCGCGGCAGGTGATCCGGTCGCCGTAGCGGTTTGTGAAGAGGAAGCCGCTGGTCCGCTGTTCAGTGTTGATCCAGTCCAGCGCCTCCTGCTGGAGAGACTTTGGGATATAGATACGGCGGAGTTTGCCGCCTTTCGAGTAGATATCGATGTAGCCGCATCGGACATGCTCGACTTTAAACTGGACGAATTCATGGATCCTGGCGCCGGTGGAGGCGAGAAAGTGGACGACGAAATACCAGTAGAGATACCCATCGCGTTTCAGGGAGTTTAAGAGGCAGAGGTAGTCGGCTTCGCTGATCACATTTTCGAGAAATGGTTTCTGCTGTTTCTTGATAAAAGGCAGCTTCCAGTGGTCTTTTCCACAAATTTCCAGGTAGCAGTTGATGCCCCGGATCCGCAGGTTGACGGTCTGGGGACGGTAGGTCTCCAGAAGATAGAGCTTATACTGTTCCAGATTCCTCTGGGTGAGCCGGGGATAGAGGGAGAAGAAGAGTTCGCGGCTGTAGTTGTAGGACTTGATGGTGTTCGGGGAGAGCTTTCGCTGGGTGAGATATGTTTCAAATAAATGTTCCATGGGACCTCCGTTCTACCGTACGATTCGGTATCATTTGTAATTGAAAAGTAACTGTAAAGATGCTGGACAGTAACGTTGGGATTACAAAAATTATAAGTAGGATCCAGAAAAATCACAATGGAGGCGGTGGCAGGAGAATATGTGGCAATTCACCGGGAATTCTCCGGAAACAGCGGTATCAGTCAGGATCATACTTGTATGGCTTTCTTGATTGTGTTATAATCAAACCAACTGTCTTTTCGACAGAATATGAGATTTGAGAAAGACGAAGGAATTTACATATGTGTGGAATCGTTGGATTTACAGGACATAGACAGGCGGCTCCGGTGCTGCTTGACGGACTTGAAAAACTGGAATACCGTGGATATGACTCGGCGGGAATCGCGGTCCGGGACGGCGAGAAGGATGTGGAGATCGTAAAGGCGAAAGGTCGCCTGCGCGTTCTTGCGGAAAAGACGAATGATGGAACCGCAATGCACGGAACATGCGGAATCGGGCATACCCGCTGGGCGACACACGGGGAACCGAGTGAGCTGAACGCGCATCCGCACTGCAGTGATGATCGGAATGTGGTTGGTGTCCACAATGGAATTATCGAGAATTATCAGGAACTCCGGGAAAAGCTGCAGCACAAGGGATATAACTTCTATTCTGATACGGATACAGAGGTTGCGATCAAGCTGATCGATTATTACTATAAGAAGTATGAGCATACGCCGGTGGACGCGATCAACCATGCGATGGTGAGGATCCGCGGTTCTTACGCGCTGGCCATCATGTTCAGGGATTATCCGGAAGAGATCTATGCGGCGAGAAAGGACGGCCCGATGATCATCGGTGTTGCGGACGGCGAATCGTTTGTCGCATCGGACGTTCCGGCGATCTTAAAGTATACGAGAAATGTTTATTATATTGGAAATATGGAGATGTGCCGTCTGCAGAAGGGAAATGTGACGTTCTACAATCTGGACGGCGATGAGATCGAGAAAGATCTGGTGGAGATCCAGTGGGATGCGGAAGCTGCGGAGAAAGCGGGCTTTGAGCATTTTATGATGAAGGAGATCCATGAGCAGCCGAAAGCGGTCCGTGATACAGTAAATTCGGTTGTCCGGGATGGTAAGATCGATCTTGGTGGAGTAGGAATCACGGAGGAAGAGATCCAGAAATTGCAGCAGATCTATATTGTTGCCTGTGGTTCCGCTTATCATGTTGGTGTTGCAGCCCAGTATGTGATCGAGGAGCTGGCGCAGATTCCGGTCCGCGTGGAGCTGGCGTCGGAATTTCGTTACCGGAGAATGCTGTTTGCGCCGAATTCTCTTGTGATCATCGTAAGCCAGTCCGGAGAGACGGCGGACAGCCTCGCGGCGCTCCGGGAGGCGAAGGCCCATGGGGTTAAGACGTTAGCGATCGTCAATGTAGTCGGATCCACGATCGCCCGGGAAGCGGACCATGTTTTCTACACGCTTGCGGGACCCGAGATCGCGGTTGCGACGACGAAGGCGTACAGCACACAGCTGATCGCGTCCTATATTTTATCCATCGAATTTGCCCGCGTCCGTGGAATGATCGATGAGGACAGGGCGGCGGAGCTGATCGCGGAGCTTCAGACGATCCCGGATAAGATCGAGAAGCTTCTCGAGGATAAGGAGCGGATCCAGTGGTTCGCGGCGAAGCAGATGAACGCGCAGAATATGTTCTTTATCGGTCGCGGAATCGACTATGCGGTGAGTCTGGAAGGCAGTCTTAAGATGAAGGAGATCAGCTATATCCACTCTGAGGCCTATGCGGCCGGGGAGCTGAAGCATGGAACGATCAGCCTGATTGAGCCGGGAACGCTGGTAATCGGTGTTTTGACGCAGCAGGATCTCTATGAGAAGACTGTCAGCAACATGGTCGAGTGCAAGAGCCGCGGGGCGTACCTGATGGCGCTCACGACCTATGGAAATTACAGTATCGAGGACTGCGCGGAGTTTGTGATCTATATCCCGAAGACGGATCCGTTGTTTGCGGCGAGTCTGGCGGTGATCCCGCTGCAGCTTATGGGATATTATGTGTCCGTCTCAAAGGGACTTGATGTGGATAAGCCGAGAAATCTGGCGAAGAGTGTGACGGTGGAATAATTTTTGCGTGGAATTTTACATGTTGAGAAATAAAGCTGAAGGAGAGTAACATGGAAAACAATTCAAATGAAGTTGTAGAGATCGACCTGAAGGACCTGATGTTTGCGGTTCTTCATAAGTGGAGACCGGTGCTTGCAGTCGCGGTTATTATGGCGGTTCTGCTTGGTGGTGCGAAGGGCACGATGACTTACAGGAAGCAGAATGACCCGGAGACGGCGAAGGAAGCGAGAGTAACTTACCAGAATGATCTGGAGCTCTATGAGAAGAATAAGTCCACATATGAACGTGAGATGGAAAATCTCCGAACAGATATTGCGAATCAGCAGGAATATCTGGATCATTCGATCTGGATCAACATGAGCCCGTACGATGTATGCGAGGCGAGAGCGGATCTGTTTGTTTCCACGGGATATCAGATCATGCCGGGAATGGAGTATCAGAATCGTGATAATACAGATACGATCCTTCAGGCATATCAGTCTCTTTTAACCAGCAGCGCAGTTCTTGAGGATGTTGCGAAGCAGGTAAAGACGGAGCCGAGATATCTGGAAGAACTTGTGGAAGTGACGATCGGGGCAAATCAGGATGGCCAGTTAAACCGTATGCTTACGATTGATGTAAAGCATACGACAAAAGAAGATGCCGAGGAAGTTCTTGGCGCGTTTCTGGCACATGTAGACGATATGCATGACCGGATCGCCACAAGTATTGGGGAACATACAGTTTCTATCGTAAATGAGAGTGTCAGCGCGCTGGTGAACCTTGATCTTGCAGAACTTCAGCGTCAGCAGACCGAGAAGCTGACAACGCTGAATGACAGTTTACAGACAAAGCAGACTGCGTATGATGAACTTGAGGAGCCGAAGGAAGTCGATTCTTCCAAGCGTGCGGCGTTAAAGAGCGCGATCAAATACGGAATTCTCGGCGGAGTCCTCGGTGGCTTCCTTGTTGTGTTTGGAATCTGTGTTGCGTTTGTGATGAGCGATAAGCTGTATTCCGCAAAGGAACTCAGATTCCGTTACAAGGTAAAAGTCCTTGGAAGACTTTCCAGGGGCGGAAAGAAAGCTGGAGCGATCGACGCATGGCTGAATCGTCTTGAGGGACGCGCATGCAACGTGAACGCTGAGACGGAGTATGGGCTGATCGCGGCGAATATTAGGAACTATGCGGATGGAATGAAGAACATTCTTGTTACCGGTGATGTGGATCCTGAGATCCTTAGAGGGGCTGCGGAGGCACTGGAGAAAGAGCTTAGTGGAATCCGAGTGATCTCTGGAAACTGCATGCTGGAGGACGCTGAGACCGTTAAGAAGCTGCCGGAGTGCGATGGAGTTGTGTTTGTTGAGCAGTGCGGTATGTCTAAGTATAGTGCGCTGGAACTGGAGATCGAGAGAGTGAAGGATCTTGGGAAGAGCGTTGTGGGGTGTGTGGTGTTGGAGTAGAGAACACTAATGTCCGTACGGGAACACTGGAACCGAGAGGTTGATTGTAGGTTGTAGTAGTTTTAGTTTATAGGTGAATATTGAATGAGAGAAAAAGGGAGCGATCGCTTGGGATTTTCTATGGTTGGTGGAGAGTTCGGAGAGGTGGCTTCCTTTTTGTTATTTAAATTGTAAACGCTCCATAGCGTTTACGTAATGGAACGGGATTCTGACGAATTATAATGGTATAGTGGTTCAGCTTGACTACACAGCGATATTGACGTATGCTGAATGTGGAAGACAATACCATGGTTG
>ERZ772897.1459-NODE-1459-length-24398-cov-27.940065_pt1 | contig 24398 bp, 21 predicted proteins | sample MGYA00512125_ERZ772897 | MGnify/ENA primary metagenome ERZ772897 (study PRJEB29015, sample SAMEA2737660) | human gut metagenome | biome: human gut; feature: human-associated habitat; material: faeces | place: China | collected 2012 ... | reverse complement strand
CTGCGCGTTCCTCCGGGGAAATGCCTTAGTCGGAGAGGGAGCCGTCGTTGGAAACTCCACGGAGTTAAAAAATGTGATCCTGTTCGATAAGGTCCAGGTTCCGCACTACAACTATGTGGGAGATTCCATCTTAGGCTACCGCGCCCACATGGGAGCCGGTTCCATCACCTCAAACGTGAAGTCCGACAAGCTTCTCGTGAAGGTCCATGCGGAGGACGGCGATATCGAGACCGGGATCAAGAAATTTGGTGCGATGCTCGGTGACTGCGTGGAAATCGGTTGCGGTTCTGTTCTGAATCCAGGAACTGTTATTGGAAGGAACTGCAATATCTACCCGTTATCCAGCGTCCGCGGGTGCGTGGATGGGAATTCCATCTATAAGAAACAGGGAGAGATCGCTAAGAAGGTGCTGGAATAATTGATAACTGAAAAAAAGATGCTGCAAATGAAGGATCCATGCAATTATTAAACTAAAAGAACCACGATATTTATCTAGAAACTCATATGTTGAGTTTTTAACAAATATCGTGGTTTTATTTTTAGTATGGGAACCTATACTCTTAAATCACTTCGTGCCAAAAATACGGTCTCCGGCATCTCCGAGACCCGGACAGATATATGCGTTCTCGTTTAATTCACGGTCAAGGTGTCCGACATAGATCTGTACATCCGGATGTGCCTCGTGGAGTCTCTTTACACCTTCCGGGGCAGCGATGATGCACATAAATTTGATATGCTTTCCGCCGTGCTGCTTGATGAAATCAATAGCTGCAACTGCGGAACCGCCGGTTGCGAGCATCGGATCTGTGACAACGATCGTTCTCTGCTCGATCGGATTCGGGAGTTTGCAGAAATATTCGTGCGGCTCATGAGTCTCCTCGTCGCGGTAGAGACCGATATGACCGATCTTTGCGGACGGAACGAGGGAAAGGACACCGTTTACCATTCCAAGACCTGCGCGCAGGATCGGAACGATCGCAAGTTTCTTACCGGCAAGCATCGGAGTCATACAGGTCTCGATCGGAGTCTCGACCTCAACATCCTCAAGCGGAAGATCGCGGAGTGCCTCATATCCCATCAGAGTTGCGATCTCCTCAACAAGAGTACGGAACTCATTTGTTCCTGTGGTCTTCTTTCTTAACATGGAGATCTTGTGCTGAACCAGCGGGTGGTCAATATACGTTACATTTTCCATTAATAGATACCAGCCTTTCTGTGATCTGCCAAAGCCTATAGACCGATTGGCAGATCATGTTTTTTCCTTCCCTTTATCATACCAAAACGCAGGATAGAAATCAACCGGATCGTTTCTCAGATCATCTATTGTTATTTTGTTTCCGGTGAATATTTTACAAGGGCATAATCACCCGCCGCATGGCTCACCGGAACGATCAGGTAGATATCTCCGTCTTTTTCGTAGGAAAACGCCTGCGGGAATGTCCCGTCCTTTACGGAAGTAAAATCACATTCTGCAAACACCGTCTGCCAGAGTTCTTTTCCACTGGACTTGATGGAATCCTTTACTTCAGCTGCTGTGTCCGCCGGTTCTACCACCACAACGTCATCGGAAGAAAGATATTCCGCGATGGAATCCGCATCTGCATACGCAGTCAGACCGATTGGTGATCCTGTATTTAAGTTCACAGAGACGGCATAGCGCACATTTGACGGATGGGCTGTTTCTGCAACGTTTACCATTCCGTGGAATGTAAATACCGCCTTGTTTTTATCGAGGGATACCAGATCACAGTTGATGGAAACCTCATCCTTTTCGGTGTCCAGTTCCCAGGCAGTGATGATCGAGGTCGCCTCTTTCTTTAAAAGCTCATTGACGGCCTGGGTCATGGATGCATCACGAAGATTGGAGAGGATCGGGTATTCGATGGAGACCTTTCCGGTCTTTTCGGTCGCGATCTTCGATTTCACGCTTAACGCGTCGGAGGCGTTGGAATCCTTTTGCGTCTCGACCTCAGAAGATCCGGCTTTTGAAGCATCCGTTTTTGAGGAGTCACTTTTTGAATTGTCTGCTGCCGGATCATCCTTTGTTTCATTGGAAGTAGTTTCCGCCATGGTCTCCGCAGCGGACGTATGAATTCCAGAGATGTCCACGGCCTCGTGTTTTTTGCATGCGGTGATGGATAATGCGGCAAGCATTGTCAAAGCGGCAAATTTATAAAGATTTTTTCTCATAAGAAGATCAGCTCCTTTTATCGTATTTTAATGCGGCACCGGAATAGGCGAATGGAAGAAAGCCTGTCCGGTACCAGGTTTATCTTTCTAAGACAGTTATATTATATCATGAAGACCTGCCTCTTGTACATGAACGCCACATTACGATTTTTTTAAATAAATGAAAGCATTTCATAAGAAAACGCCGGGATCGTTGATAAGTAATTTTAAATACTCAATCTGCAGGAAGTATGTTATCATAAAATTAAAACCCGTCGCCGGTACAAATTCCGGTGATCTTATACGAAAACAGGAGGAGTACTTCCATGAAGTTATTATCACTTTCAGAGGAGTTAAAAAACAATTCTTATCCGGGAAGAGGAATCGTGATCGGAAAATCAGCCGATGGAAAGACAGCCGTGACCGCATATTTTATTATGGGAAGAAGCAGCAACAGCCGCAACCGTGTCTTTGTAGAGGATGGTGAAGGAATCCGTACTCAGGCGTTTGATCCGTCAAAATTAGAGGACCCGAGCCTTATCATCTACGCCCCGGTGCGCGTTCTCGGAAATAAGACCATCGTGACAAATGGCGACCAGACAGATACGATCTACGACGGAATGGACCGCCAGCAGACCTTCGAGCAGTCCCTGCGCTGCCGCGAGTTTGAGCCGGACGGCCCGAACTACACTCCGCGAATCTCCGGAATCATGCACATTGAGAACGGGAACTACAACTTTGCGATGTCCATCTTAAAGAGCAGTGATGGAAACCCGGATAGCTGCAGCCGCTTTACATACGCATATGAGAAGCCATTAAGCGGTGAGGGACGTTTCATCCACACCTACATGAACGACGGAAATCCGCTTCCGAGCTTTGAGGGTGAGCCGAAGCGCATTGCCATTGAGGGCGATATCGACAGCTTCACAGAGAATGTATGGGAGAGCCTGAATGAGGACAACAAGGTTTCCCTCTTTGTCAGATTCATCGATATCGAGACCGGAAAGTATGAGACAAGAATTGTAAATAAAAATCACTAGTCGTATCAAAAGGAGAAAAACAAATCATGAATGAAATGGAATTAAAATACGGATGCAACCCGAACCAGAAACCGTCCCGTGTATACATGGAAGACGGAAGTGATCTTCCGATCACAGTCTTAAACGGAAAGCCGGGCTACATCAACCTTCTCGACGCGTTGAACGGCTGGCAGCTCGTTAAGGAATTAAAGGAAGCGACAGGTCTTCCGGCAGCTACTTCCTTCAAGCATGTTTCTCCGGCAGGTGCCGCAGTAGGTCTTCCGATGGATGAAGTTTTAAGAAAGATCTACTGGGTGGACGATCTCGGTGAGCTTTCCCCGCTTGCAAGTGCTTACGCGAGAGCAAGAGGCGCAGACCGTATGTCCTCCTTCGGCGATTTTATTTCCCTTTCCGATGTCTGCGATGTTGACACCGCAAAGCTTATCAAACGCGAGGTATCCGACGGCGTGATCGCTCCGGGATATGAACCGGAAGCTCTTGAGATCTTAAAACAGAAAAAGAACGGCAAATACAATGTGATCCAGATCGATCCGTCCTACGTTCCGGCACCGATCGAGCACAAACAGGTATTTGGCGTGACCTTCGAGCAGGGAAGAAATAACTTAAAGATCGATAAGGATCTCTTATCGAACGTTGTGACAGAGAACAAGGAGATCCCGGATTCCGCAAAGATCGACCTTATGATCTCCCTGATCACCTTAAAGTACACCCAGTCCAACTCCGTATGCTATGTGAAGGGAGGACAGGCCATCGGTATCGGCGCAGGCCAGCAGTCCCGTGTCCACTGTACACGTCTTGCAGGTCAGAAGGCAGACAACTGGTTTCTCCGTCAGGCTCCGCAGGTATTAAACCTTCCGTTTATTGACAAGATCAAACGTGCGGACCGCGACAACGCCATTGACGTTTATATCGGGGACGAGTATATGGATGTTCTCGCAGACGGTGAGTGGCAGAAAGTATTCACCGAAAAACCGCCGGTATTCACAAAAGAGGAAAAACGCGCATGGCTCGACAAGATGCAGGATGTGGCTCTCGGCTCTGACGCCTTCTTCCCGTTCGGCGACAATATCGAACGCGCCCACAAGAGCGGCGTAAAGTATATCGCGCAGCCGGGCGGATCTGTCCGTGACGACAACGTGATCGATGTGTGCAACAAATACGGAATGGCGATGGCATTCACCGGTATTCGTCTGTTCCACCACTAAAATCTCCTTGCAATTTTCATGTTCTTATGATAGAATTATATGCGGCTGTTGAAATACACAGCCGCGAAGATATGCCGGCGTGGCGGAATGGCAGACGCATCAGACTCAAAATCTGACGGGGGTAACTTCGTGCCGGTTCAAGTCCGGCCGCCGGCAGAAACGAAAAGACATGACTCTCATTAGATGGTCGTGTCTTTTTGCATTTATGCGGGCTTCTTAAGATTAAAGCTGAAAGGAGTGTGTTCCATGACCTGTGTGGAAGCAGAAAAGATGGTAGTTCCGTATATGAAGGATGAGCTGTCCCCAACGGAGCTGGAAGATTTCCTGGACCATATTAAAACGTGTGATAACTGCAGGGAAGAGCTGGAGATCCACTATATGGTGGATGTGGGTTTAAAAAAGCTGGACGAGGCGGATGGAACATACGACATCGTGGGAGATTTAAAACGAAAGGTAGCGGAATCCTACCGGACCCTGCGCCATATCTCCATATTCCAGATCACGACCTACGCGGTCACGACTCTGGGCGGAATGGCGTTAGTCGTCATGATCCTTTTGCAGCTTCGGATCTGGAAGACGATGGGCTTTTTGTAATAGGAAGCTTATAAATATTATCGTGAAACAGGAGTGAACATGGAAAAACTCGTACTGATCGACGGTCATAGCATCTTAAACCGCGCGTTCTACGGTGTGCCGAACCTGACGAACTCGGAAGGTCTCCACACGAACGCGGTCTATGGTTTTTTAAATATCTTATTCAAGGTTCTCGATGAGGAGAAAGCGGACTACCTGGCGGTGGCCTTTGACTTAAAAGCGCCGACCTTCCGACATAAGATGTTCGACGCCTACAAGGGAACAAGAAAACCGATGCCGGAGGAGCTTCACGAGCAGGTACCGCTTATGAAGGAAGTTCTGACGGCCATGGGTGTTCCGATCCTCACAAAAGAGGGATATGAGGCGGACGATATCCTTGGAACCATCGCGAAACGTGAGCAGAAAGACGGATATGAGGTGACGATCCTCTCCGGAGACCGGGATCTTTTACAGCTTTCCGATACCCATATCCGGATCTGTCTTCCGAAGACAAGCCGTGGAACCACAGAAGTACACAACTATTACCCGGAGGACGTGATCCGGGAGTACCAGGTAACACCGGAGCAGTTTATCGAGGTGAAGGCCCTGATGGGCGACCAGTCTGACAATATCCCGGGGGTTCCGTCCATCGGTGAGAAAACGGCGACAAGCCTCATTGTGCAGTATCAAAATCTGGAAAACATCTATACCCATCTCGACGAGGTGAAACCGCCCCGCGCGAAAAAGGCGCTGGAGGAGCACAGAGATCTTGCGGAGCTTTCCCTGAAGCTTGCAAGGATCTGTGTCGATGCCCCCATTGAGTTTTCCATGGCGGACGCGAAGCTGGAGAATCTCTACACGCCGGAAGCTTACGAATACATGAAGCGCCTGGAGTTCAAGTCCATCGCAGCGAGATTCGGCGAGGGGATCAGGAATGAGGGCGGACCGGAGAAGCAGTTTGTCCTCGTGGAAGATTTCTCAGAGGCGGACGCGCTCTTTGAAAAGGCAAAGAAAGAAGATCACATCGGTATGGAGCTTCTCGCGGAGAACGGATCCGTGACAGCTCTCGCTTTAAGCTTTGAGGAGACCGGAAGCTATATTTTCCTGGTCGGAGGTTTTATGACGGAGAGCTATATCGCCGGAAAGTACGAAGAGCTCTGCCGCACAGGCCATGCCTGGGTGCTGGATCTCAAGCATTCTTTGCCGTTTGCGAAGCTTTCCTACGGGGATACCGTTTACGATGCGGGTGTCGCGGCGTACCTTTTAAATCCGTTAAAGGACACCTATGGGTACGATGACATTGCGAGGGATGTTCTCGGCATGACGGTCCCGTCAAAGACAGACCTGATCAAAAAGATGTCCTATAAGGACGCCTGCGCGAAAGAACAGGATAATTTTACGCGCATGGCGGGACTTATGGCATACACCGCTTTTGCCGCCGGGAAACCGCTCTCAGAGCGTCTGGCAGCAGAAGGAATGGAGGACCTGTACCGGAATATCGAGCTTCCGCTGATCTATACGTTATTCCACATGGAAGATGAGGGAATTGCGGTCCGCCGGGAAGAACTCACCGCCTACGGCGGGAAATTGAAGAAACAGATCGCCGTTCTCGAGAAGGAGATCTGGGAGATGACAGGACAGGAGTTCAATATCAACTCCCCGAAACAGTTAGGCGAGATCCTGTTTGAGAAGATGCAGATCAAGGGCGGAAAAAAGACAAAGACCGGCTATTCAACAGCGGCAGATGTCCTTGAAAAGCTCGCCCCGGATTACCCGGTGATCCAGAAGATCTTAGATTACAGGCAGTATACAAAGTTAAATTCCACCTACGCGGACGGTCTGGGAACATATATCAAAGAGGATGGCCGGATCCACAGCCGCTTTAACCAGACGATCACGGCGACAGGCCGGATCTCCAGCACGGAGCCGAACCTCCAGAACATTCCGATCCGCATGGAGCTTGGACGGGAGATCCGGAAGGTCTTTGTCCCGCGGGACGGATTCCTGTTCCTGGATGCCGACTACTCCCAGATCGAGCTGCGCGTTCTCGCCCACATGTCCGGCGATGAGCGTCTGATCGAGGCATATAAGACTGCCCAGGATATCCACGCCATCACGGCATCCCAGGTATTCCATATCCCGTTAAACGAGGTGACACCACTGCAGCGCCGCAACGCGAAGGCGGTCAACTTCGGGATCGTGTACGGGATCAGTGCCTTTGGGCTCAGCGAGGACCTGAGCATCTCCAGAAAAGAGGCCATGGAGTATATCGAGCGGTATTTTGAGACTTACCCACAGGTCAAGACATTTCTTGACAGCCTTGTGGCTCACGCAAAGGAACAGGGGTACGTCACCACCATGTTCGGACGCCGCCGCCCGGTACCGGAATTAAAGTCCTCGAACTTTATGCAGCGATCCTTCGGTGAGCGCGTGGCGATGAACTCCCCGATCCAAGGAACCGCCGCTGATATCATCAAGATTGCCATGATCCGGGTGGACGAGAGACTGAGAAGAGAGAATCTTCGCTCCAGACTGATCCTGCAGGTACACGATGAGCTTCTCATCGAGACAGCAGAGGACGAGAAGGAGACAGTTATGAAGATCCTGTCCGAGGAGATGCACCATGCAGCATCCTTAAAGGTGGAGTTAGAGATTGACATGCATGACGGAAAGAACTGGTTTGAGGCGAAATAAATGGAACAGAAGAAGAAAATTATTGGAATTACAGGCGGTGTCGGCGCTGGAAAGAGCAGTGTGCTGGCGGTATTGAAAGAGGATTTTGGAGCGAAGATCATTCTGGCGGATCTTGTGGCCCACGATCTCATGGAGCCGGGAAGCGAGGGACTGAAAAAAGTCACGGAAGCCCTCGGAACCTCATTTCTCGACCCGGAAGGGTCCGTGGACCGGAAGGCACTGGCGGATGTGATCTTCCGCAATAAGGATGCGTTAAGGACCATGAACTCCATCATCCATCCGCTTGTGTGGAAGACCATGAAAGAGGCAGCAGAAGCGGCTGAGGAGCAGCTTGTGATCATCGAGGCGGCAGTCTTTGACACCGCGCCGAAGGATCTCTTTGATGAGCTGTGGTATGTCTACACCACAAAGGAGAACCGGATCATCCGCCTTATGGCAAACCGGGGCTACAGCCGTGAAAAGTGCGAGGATATCATCGGAAGACAGGCATCGGAGGAAGAGTACCGCGCGCTCTGCGACCGGGTCATCGACAACAATGGGGACGAGTCCGATATCAAACGACAGCTGAAGGAGATTCTGGAATGAGATTTGTTAGTATCGCCAGCGGCAGCAGTGGAAACTGCATCTACACAGGAACGGAGGAGAGCCACATCCTGATCGATGCCGGTATCAGCGCGAAGCGGATCGAGCAGGGGCTCAACGAGGTTGGATTAAAGACAAGCGAGCTGGACGGGATCTGCATCACTCATGAGCATTCTGACCATGTGAAGGGACTCGGCGTCCTCGCGAGAAAATATGAAGTCCCGATCTACGCGACGGAAGGGACGTTAAATGAGATTAAGAATATCAAGGGTCTTGGAGAGTATCCGGAAGAGCTTCTTCACCCGATCCTTCCGGACACGGAGTTCGCCCTGGGGGATCTGACAGTCAAGCCATTTCACATCGATCACGATGCCGCAGACCCGGTGGCATACCGGATCCAGTCGGGAAACAAGTCCGTTGCGGTAGCGACGGACCTCGGCCATTTTAATCAGTATACCGTCGACCATCTGCTGGATCTGGACGCGGTGCTTCTGGAGTCCAACCATGATCTCAGAATGCTGGAGACGGGACCGTATCCGTACTACTTAAAGCGCCGCATCATGGGGGATTTCGGACATCTTTCCAACGAAAACGCAGGGCGTCTCTTGAACTGCATTTTAAGCGGCAGATTGAAACATATATTACTCGGCCATCTGAGCAAGGAGAACAATATTCCGGAGCTGGCCTATGAGACTGTACGTCTGGAGATCGACATGGGAGATTGTCCGTACCATGCAGACGATTTCCATCTGGCCGTGGCGAAGCGGGATGAAATGTCGGAGATCATCAGCCTGTAGTCAGAGAGAATGTCCCGGCATATTCGGGCGTCCCGCGTATTGTACGGAATTTTCAGTTCGGAAAATTCCTATCTGTGTACAGTAACTCACTTACATCTTTACGCTGGTGCATCTCAAAAAAAGCTTGCATCTTATGGGAGGTAATGATATATTTTAAGAAAATTTTTATGCTTTAACACTGTATAATGCTACCTTTCCCGAGATTCCCGCCTTTCAATAGAACATATCTGCCGGGCCGGATCAAATTAAGATACGTGGAAGGCACAACACAAGGAGGAAAATTTTCATGGATAAAGTTATTATCACTGTAGTAGGAAAAGACACCGTAGGCATCATCGCAAAGGTATGTACATATCTTGCGGACCATAAAATTAACATCCTTGATATTTCGCAGACCATCGTTCAGGAGTATTTCAATATGATGATGATCGTGGACGGAAGCGGCGCAAGCGTTTCATTCGATGAAATGGCTTCCGGTCTCGATGAGATCGGTGCTGGAATCGGCGTCAACATCAAGTGCCAGCGTGAAGAAATCTTTACAAAGATGCACCGTATTTGATTAGGGAGAGGGAAAAGATTATGATTACACGTCTGGAAGTAAATGAGACTAACAATATGATCGAGCACGAGAACCTGGATGTCCGCACCATCACCCTTGGCATCAGCCTTTTGGACTGCTGCGACTCCGACCTCGATAAATTAAATGAAAAGATCTACAACAAGATCACGACTCTCGCTAAGGATCTGGTTCCGACAGGAAAACAGATCGAGCGCGATTTCGGAATCCCGATCGTAAATAAGAGAATTTCCGTGACACCGATCGCCCTGGTGGGCGGTGCCGCATGTAAGAGCCCGGAAGACTTTGTGACTATCGCAAAGACCCTGGATCGCGCGGCAAAGACGGTGGGCGTCAATTTTATCGGCGGATATTCCGCTCTTGTATCCAAGGGCATGACGACAGCCGATGAAAATCTGATGCGTTCCATCCCGCAGGCGTTAAAAGAGACAGATTTCGTCTGCAGCTCCATCAACGTCGGCTCCACAAAAACAGGTTTAAATATGGATGCTGTCCGTTTAATGGGCGAGATGGTCGTAAGAACCGCGGAGTACACAAAGGACAACGACTGCTTAGGCTGCGCGAAGCTTGTTATTTTCTGCAACGCACCGGATGACAACCCGTTCATGGCAGGTGCATTCCACGGTGTCACAGAGGCTGACGCGATCATCAATGTAGGTGTTTCCGGACCTGGTGTTGTAAAAACAGCGCTGCAGTCTGTCCGCGGCGCTGATTTCGAGACGTTATGTGAGACTATTAAGAAGACGGCATTCAAAATCACCCGTGTAGGCCAGCTTGTTGCGAAAGAGGCATCCGCACGCATTATCGACCTGTCCTTGGCACCGACACCAGCTGTGGGCGATTCCGTTGCTGAGATCTTAGAGGAGATCGGTTTAGAGCGCGCAGGCGCACCGGGTACAACGGCTGCCCTCGCTATGTTAAATGACCAGGTAAAGAAAGGCGGCGTTATGGCATCTTCCTACGTCGGCGGTCTTTCCGGCGCATTTATCCCTGTCAGTGAGGATCAGGGAATGATCGACGCGGTCAATGAGGGTGCGCTCACCATTGAAAAATTAGAGGCTATGACCTGCGTATGCTCCGTGGGTCTTGACATGATCGCAGTTCCGGGAGACACAAGTGCCGCGACCATCGCCGGAATCATCGCGGACGAGGCGGCGATCGGCATGGTAAACCAGAAGACAACGGCGGTCCGCCTGATCCCGGTAATCGGAAAAGGTGTGGGCGAGACGGTAGAGTTCGGTGGTCTTTTAGGACATGCGCCGATCATGCCGGTGAACTCATTCAGCTGTGAGAAATTTGTAAGCAGAACCGGACGGATTCCGGCTCCGATCCACAGCTTTAAGAACTAAACAGGAGAAACTATGAGAATCTATCTGATCCGTCACGGCAGGCAGAACAGCCCGCTTTGCAATGTAAATGTGCCGCTTTCCGATGCTGGAAGGCGGCAGGCTGAGCTTCTCGGGGAGAGGCTAAAAAAAGAATCCATCGACGCTGTCTGGTCCAGTGACCTGATCCGCGCATGCGAGACAGCCGATATTATCAATGAAAAGCTCCATGCACCGAGATTGATACGTGAAGGTTTGCGGGAAATCTCATTCGGTGATCTGGAGGGACTTTCCGACGATGTGATTATGGAGCGCTACGCAGACTTTTTTGCCGCCAGAGCTTCCATGAAGGAGGATCTTCCGTATCCGGGTGGTGAGAACGCTGCAGATGTGATCCGCCGGGCCGTTCCGGTCATGGATGAGATCGCAAAGTCTGGTGCAGAGACCGTGGCTGTCGTCACCCACGGCGGCGTGATCCGGAGTCTTGTGACTCATTATCTCCATATGGGCGGCGCGTATGTTCCACTTCTTGCGAGACATCTGGAGAACTGCGGGATCACGGAATTCTATTACCGGGAGTCCGACGGGGAGATGCTGTTAAACCGTTTTAACGATTTCGCCCATCTGATGGATGAGCCGGAGCTTTTGCGCGGCGGCTGGGGAGAGAAGAAGTGATGAAAAAGAGAGAGCTTCACAGTGTACTCACTGATTTTTTTAATGAGCGTCTGATCCAGGCCACGGCCAGCGGGCAGGCGGAGAAGAACGATTTTCTGAAAGCAAAGATCCGTCCGGTACTGGCGAAAGGCGTCCTGCATTTCCAGGCAGAGGAGTTTATCGGAAAGCAGGCATTCCACAAGAATCTCACCGCGGAGGAAGCGGTGGATTATCTGCAAGGTCTTATGGAGACAAGCTTCCGGCAGCTTCAGCTGGAGGCGCAGGATAAGAGCGGAACGGTTCTTGTGAGTAAGAAGGGGAAAGTTACCGTAAAGGTGAAGAAAAAGGCGGCTGTGGCAAATGTGGCAGCTTCCGCTTCCGGCCAGGATAGCGGGTCCACCGGTGGTTCTGACGCGGCTCTTAAGGCTGCGTGGGCTGGCGGACTTTCCCATAACCGGAAGAAACGGTATATCCTGGAAGAGGGAATTCCGGTTCCGTTCCTTGTGGAACTTGGTGTCCAGACGAAGGACGGGGCGATCGTCCACGCAAAGTACGATAAGTTCCGCCAGATCAACCGGTTCCTGGAGTTTATTGAGAACGTGCTTCCGAAGCTTGATAAGAATCAGGAGACCAGGATCATTGATTTTGGCTGTGGAAAGTCTTATCTGACCTTTGCGATGTACTATTATCTCAAGGTCTTAAAGGGCTACCCGGTACGGATCACAGGTCTGGACCTGAAGACGGACGTGATCGAGCACTGTTCCCGTCTTGCGAAGAAATTTGGATATGAATCTCTGGAGTTTCTTCATGGAGATATCGCTTCCTACGAGGGAACGGATGAGGTCGATATGGTCGTGACGCTCCATGCCTGCGATACTGCGACGGATTACGCGCTGGAGAAGGCGGTCCGCTGGAACGCGAAGGTGATCCTGTCTGTTCCGTGCTGTCAGCATGAGGTGAATAAGCAGATGAAGAGCGAGTTGTTTGCACCGGTGTTCCATTATGGAATTATCAAGGAGCGGATGGCAGCGCTTTATACAGATGCCCTTCGTGCGGAAGTGCTGGAGGCTATGGGATACCGGGTGCAGATCCTGGAGTTTATCGATATGGAGCACACGCCTAAGAATCTTTTGATCAGGGCAGTGAAGCAGGGGAAACGGAAGGAGAACCGGGAGGCGATCGAGGCGATCCTGAAGGAGATTCATACGGAACCTACGTTGTATCGTTTGTTGATGGAAGAGAAGTAAATGGAGCAGCCGCAATGGATTTCATGAGTGAGGTGTAAGGGTATGAGAAAATATATGGTATTATGTTTGACTGCCGCACTGCTCATTTCTGGCTGCCTGAACCAAACGAATGAAAGTGCAGACACCTCAACAGAGACAGAGGAATACGTGCTTAGCACACCGGATACATACAAAAATTTAGAGAGCTTTATCTATGCATATCAGACTTCAGACTCGCCTAATATACGATCAGAACTTCCAACCGAGCGGATTTACTGGATCAATGATAACAATCCATGGAAGACATCCTTGAAGGACATTCAGGTCCGGGAGGGATATTTTTCCTGCCACTATGACAATGGATTTGTCCTATTTACACACAGACTTTCTGATGGAAAGAGTGGTTTGGAGACAATGATCAGAAACAATCCAGACGCAGGTTCAAAAGAAGTACAGGATGGTTTTGAATATTATTATTCGGAAGAAGAGGAGCAGAGAGACTATTTATGGCTCCAGGATCAGACGAATATGCTGGAATTAACGATTCCTAAGAATGTAGAATTAAATTTAAATGAATTGATTTCATTTTTGGAATATCAAACCATCAAATAGAATTTATATGCCGCCCGGATCCATGAAAAGGAACGAGCGGCTTTTAGTATTTTAGTATAAATTAAATTTTTACTTAGATAGTTTACATAATATAATTATGTCAATCAAAAGTAAAAAATTTTGTACTTTATAGTTAGCGGTTAATAAATGGCTTAGATACAAGGATTATAGCATAAAGTACAAAAATGTGAACCTCACATGACTAAAGTCACATGCTTCTCAGCCGTTTTAAACGGCAAGACCGGATACCGGCGGATACGCCTGAAACTTAGAACTGCGCAGATATGCGCATCCTCCATGCCGGGTACGGCTGGGTTCCACATAACAGGTAGTCCTCCGGATATCTGCCTGTGTTTATGCAGCTTTCGAACATCCATACTCATTCTGAAGGATGAGCAGATCAGCATAAACGCATGAGGTTCTGCGCTTCACCGCAGGTACTTTTGCCTCCAGTGAAGACCTTTCCGTTTCCGGTAAGGTTTTTATGATTTCCCGAATCCAGTATCTCGCTCCGATATTGTAGGATGCTGACAGATCACAGTTATACTGTTTTCCAGATTGGAAAACACACAGGCTGTGGTTCTTCGGATCTCGGCTGACCGGTCCGCTTCCATCATACGCCAGACGGCTGGTATTCCATGCGCAGACACGGGACACACGGATCCCATACCGGTGTGCTTTGTGTTCACACATAGTCTGGATCTCCCGTTTCTTCCAAAGGTGCAGTTTCTGTCGTTTCTTTCCTGAAATCTTTCCCTTCATTTCCAGGTACTCAAACACGATCACATCCGCATGATTCTCATGAGCATATTCTGTGATCGAACGGGCAGTCTTTCTGGCAAGTTCCGTATTCAGACGTTTCGCATACGCCCATCGGCTTCCGATCTGCTTGGAACCGTGTTCCTTCTGGAATCTCCGGATCCTTCCGAGTACATGGGACAGCCGGTCTTTTTCACTGGGGAAATTGATAAATTTCCGGTCCAGGACAGTTCCGTCTGACCGCATGATACTACAGACTGCATCCGTATTGATTCCAAGATCCACACTGCAGATAAGCTGATCCTTTACAGGTGTTTTTGATAATGTAACTTCTTCCGTATAAGAAAAGCGGAGAAAATATTTCTGATGTCGTTTTTCCAAAACCGGAGCAGAAGACTTTTTTCCGGACCAGTGCCTGCGCAGGTACTCCATATCCGTATGAAGCAGACCTGCGCGGAACCATTTCCAGTCATGACCATCATAAAGCTTCAGGCAGGCCGCGTCTTCACTCTCTTCTCCTGGTTTGTACATGACATTCCGATAAAATATCGGCATCGCATGGTTTTCATATACAAGCTTCGGTTTTCCGGAAATCGCTCCATTTTTCCACTGTTCCAATCTTGTATGGTACGAGGAAACACTCCCGAGCGCATGCTGGATCGCCGCTCTTCTCAGATATGACGGCATTTTCGGAAAACGGGCATCGAAGTCAAATCTTGCATGATTCTTCTTTGTTTCATGTACCAGATGTTCCGCCTCGTTAAATCTCCGTTTTATCTGATCGATCATGGATAACTCTGTCCATACGGTCTCATATATCTCCGTCAGACAGCGGACCGCCTCCCGGTAAAGCGCCAGCGTATGGCGGATCGGGATATTCTTGTTTTTAATTTCCGCGCCATAGCTGGATACGACCTGCATAGGTTTCCTCTACTTTCTGTTCTCTTTTTCTTTCTGTCCTTCGATATAAGCCATGATCTGTTCCCGACTTCGGTCACTGACGGTCACAGCGCAGTAAGATGGGTTCCAGAGATGTCCGCCCCACAGCTCCCTTTTCAGTTCCGGATGTGCAAGAAACAACTGTCTCGCAAGATTTCCTTTCATGATCTTGATCATATCCGAAATAAAGAACTGCGGTTTACAATCCAGCAACAGGTGGATATGGTCCGGCATTACTTCCATCGCAAGGATCCGAAATTGATATTCTTGTGCGATTTCCTGCAACATTTCTTTGCACTCCTGATCTACACTTTTTCCATATGAATATTATACCATATGTTAATAAGCATGTAAACATATGTTCGATATTATTGTAAATAAATAGCGCACCTAACTCATCACTGAAGTAACGAGAATGCGGTGCGTGTTTTTCAAAGTATCGATGAATTCCTGAATATTACTTACGATTATGTCGATAAGCATGGACCGTTTACTGAAGAAAGCTATGAGAAATGGCTGGACACACAGCTCGGAGAAGTGGATTGGGATCGGCTGGAATGGTAGTCGAAATGTACAAAAATCTGACCGATAGGGCAGGAAACTCCTGCTTTATCGGTCCTCTTGCCCTCCGCCCCGCACCAAATACAGCGCCGCATATCTGCGGAATTTGAGATCAATTATCAAACCTTTCCCAAATATTCCCTTTTCAGTTCATCTATTATTTCAAACGGAAAACATTCCGCACAGCCATCCGGGATTCCTTCCAGACGCTCCCACAGCTCTTAAATCATATGACATTTCAACCAGCTTTTGCAACCTGCGGCTTTTTGCTGAATTATGTTCCATACAATATCTTTCGATTAGAATTCATGAGTATTTCTGCATGTTGATCCGCCTTTTCATTTATTATATATTTTATCCTTATTTTAAATTCTACCGAAGGACGTGCGTTGTACCGTTTACCCCTCAAACACGCAGCCGGGCATCCTCTTCTCACCCTCTACCTGCAATATCCCTCCTCAACTTTCTCAAAATCCCCTCTTCCGCCTCCTCATCCAGCGGCTCTCCATACAGCACCCTATACGCAAAATCCTTCGTTGGGAACATTCCCATTTTTACCATCTCTTCCACCTTTGCATCGTCATACTGCTGCCGCAAAAGAAGATATTTATGCGCTGTGGCTTTATGCCGCTCATAGCGTTCTTCCAGATGAAGCGCCTTCACATTCTTCTCCATTCCCGCCTTCGGATGAAAGTGGATCGTGCAGTCAGCAGCCGGGACCTTTTCCATGTTGACTCCCACAGGCAGATCCGGGTAGAGCCATGTACAGCCTTCGATTCCATCTTCATAGGGATTCATTCCCAGGAGCTCTTCCCTTTTCATTCCATTGCAGTTCTGCCCGCTGGGAACAAGATTATAGAAGCACATTGCGAGCGCCGGATATTTTCCCTTCGGAAAGAAATGGTCGATCTCCAGTGTCCTCAGTTTTCCTCCATTTCCATTCTCAACAACATCCAGATACTCCTCGTCACAGTAGGGACAGATCGTGACACCAAGGTTTTCAATAAACATGTACGCATTATATTTCGTTGACGCATCCACATATTTATCACTTCCGGCACTGAAATAATCGGAATACATTCTCTTAAACTCATCAAACTGCAGCAGCTCCGGCCTGCCGATCATCTGCTTCAAAGTCTTCACATCTGCCAGGATAAAATCAGAAAGCCAGCTCCAGTCATCCCTGGCACTCATGTCCTCAAAGGTCCCTGAAACAGTCATGACACGGCTGATATTTGCAAACAGGTCTCTCCTGTATCCCTCCGTCTTCCTTTTCACAAATGCTATAACTGCTTCAATATGAGCGGCCTTAGCTGCGGAAAGCCGCCCCTCTTTCTCGGGTATTTTAATCACGATTTCTCACCTTCTCCATCTGAAGTTCAAATGCCCTGCGGATCATCCGATCCCCGATGTGCGGAATCAACTGCCCCATCGACATCAGGAAAGACTCATCAGCGTCACCATGATCCCCATACATCTCCAGCCGCGAAAAAGCACTCTGCAGAAAGCTTCTAGAATACTCCCCGATGGTGTAATCGAGGAAAAATCCATCCGCCAGGATCGTGTGCATGTTCGCGCCAAAATATTCCTTATCCGACCCGTTCTTTACCAGAGCATTTCCTGTCTCCCGGTCAATCGTCAGCCTGGTGATCTCCTCCGGCAGAACATCAGAAAGCATAAATGGCGAATGCGTGCTGAGTATGATCTGAATCGTAGAAGGTCCCTGATATTTCTCAACGATTCCCAGCATGCGGGCAATAAACTGCCGCGCCAGCTCCGGATGCATATATGCCTCCGGCTCGTCCATCAGTATGATCTTGTCCAGCCCTCTGTTGGTCCTGTCAGAAAACGAAAGCTTCAAATAATCCTCCATCCCACCAAGGACCTTGGCATACTGGTATTCCCCGGTGCTGAGTCTCGTAAACTCGTATGGAAGAAGACACTCCGTAAAAATCCCCGCATCATCCGGACGATACTGCTCCATGCGTTCAAAGAGCTCATCAAACAATTCCCGATACTCCGGTCTCTCCATATCGACCACCGGTATGGAACATGTGTCCACCGTGAAATACCGGTCATCCAGCTTCTCGAGAAAACCGGCAATGTCCTTAATATCCCCCATAATCTGCCATAACAGCCCATGTGGATCCCCATCCCCGGCTCTGTCTATATACTCCGCCAGCCATGTACATCTCCTGACAATGGACATTTTTTCTCCATCTGGCAGCACAGTCGGATCGATGCTCTCCCTGCGCGTTTTCCCTATATAATAGTCCATAAACTCCTGGTAAGCATCCAGGTCCTCCGCCGGCTCCTCTTCCGCATTAAAATTCCGGATCTTCTCGACCCATTTTCTCAGATACTTCGCATAATCCGTCCACAGATCATGAATGAACATCTGCTTGTTCGTCAGCGTTTTCTTCTTTTTCCTCTTCCGTACACGTTCCCTGACCTCTGGATCATAGACTGCGCGTTTCTCATCCTGCAGCCTCTCATAAAACGTCCAGTATTCCTTCTCCACCGCCCTGGAAAGCTTTAATGGATACTGATCCGCAAAATTATGCGTCGACAGCACAAACGAAACCTGACGTTTCCCGCTCCCCGGTTCCAGACTCGTAAGATATTCCCGGATATAGCTGCAGATCTGCCAGAGCGATGTCCTCTGATATGGAAAAGCCGCCCTGCCAATCCAGTCACTCCTGAAATCCGTAAAATCCTCCTTATCATCCGGATACGGCGGTCGTATGAACGCGTGAACATCATAACAGTTCATGAACATTGCCATATCGCGGACCTTTAATTCCGGAAGACCTTTTTCGTATCCATACTCTTTTACCGCGCAAAATCTGACCGCTGTCTCGCCCGGATTCAACGCTTTTTCCAGCGCAAAACGAACCGTCCGCAGCGTCCCCGCACGCCTCGCATTCTCCCTGATCGGCTCCGGAATCGTCGAATCATCCCTCTCCACAGGCTTCGGAAACTGCATGATCTCCATGTCACATATCTCAAGGAAAAATTCCGTATCGCTGATACTATAAAGAAGAAAATACGAGTCATCCTCTCCTTCCCACTTCCTATGATACCGCACATCATGCTTCGCCCCGATCATCTGAAGCAGATTCGTCTTTCCAGACCCTGTTTTTCCAACAAGAATATGCAGGTTGTCAGGTTTCCTGTCTCCACGGATGACCGCAGACGCTGATGATTGACCACGGTATTGGATCGACAGCTTTTTGTTTGAGAAATTGATCTGCCAGCGGGGATCGAAGATGATTTCCTGGGTGGTGTAGTTTTTGAATTTGTTTATGTAGGCGTAGATGAGGATCATGAGTTGGGCTCCTTTATTGGGGGAGATTAAGATTTATGATACAAGATATTTTGATTTAGTTGATATTTTGTCTGTATATTGTGTCTTATTTAAGTTATACACCTACATACGGGTTTGTCAACCTAATATTCTGGTATATATTGTGTTTTCATCTTTCTGTAATGACTCCATGGTAATATTATCTTCAGTTTCCAGTTCTTCCCATTAGATTTGTTCGCGCTTATATATTATTACTAAAACTTCCCACACCGATATGGTGTGTTGAACCTTGAAAATTCAATATTTCAGCCAATAAAAAAGGCATAGACCTGTTCCGTTTGGTATAATGGAATTGACTAGAAACCATCTTTACAAAGGAGATTTATGCCATGTCCAGTATACCACAAAACCATTCTGATGAAAAAGCCCTAATTGACTGCGTTCAGAGATTTTTTTCTAAACACCATGTCGGCAAGCTTCTTGCCAGATGTAATGGCATGAAAGAAAAAGGCGTTTCTCCGGTTTCTCTGTTTCGTTACAAACTCAGTAACATTTTTGTCGGAAGAAGTATGTATATGCAGCAACAGACCGGCTCTTTTAAGGAAGCATTTTCCAAGAACACGTTCTACCGTTTCCTTAATTCTGCAAAGACAAACTGGCTCCGTTTCACTTCTCTTCTTGCTGCAGATATCGTAAATCACGACATCAAAGGTCTGACGAATGACAGCAGAAAAAATGTCTTCATCATTGATGACAGTCTTTTTAACCGCACCAGCTGCAAGAAAACAGAACTGGGATCAAAAGTTTTTGACCACACGGATATGCGTTTCAAAAAAGGATTCCGAATGCTTACTTTAAGCTGGAGTGATGGAAATACATTGATTCCTGTAAACAGCTGTCTGCTGGCATCTGCAAAAACTACAAATATCATCGGTCCTGTAAAGGACTTTGATAACAGAACCCTTGCAGGAAAAAGACGCAAGCTTGCTCAGACAAAAGCTCCAGAAGCAATGATGGCTTTGCTGGACACTGCCCTCAGCGTGGGACTGAATGCTGACTATGTTCTGTTTGATTCCTGGTTTTCAAACCCGGTGCAGATCACAGCCATCCATTCAAAAGGCATGGATGTGATTGCTATGATCAAGAAGAGCAGCCGGATTAAATACTCATACGGTGGTAAACAGCTGAGTATCAAAGAAATCTATTCCAAGAACAAAAAGCGCCATGGCAGATCAAAATATCTGCTGTCTGTTGATGTTATGGTAGGAAAAGAAACTCCAATTCCGGCGAAAATCGTATGCGTAAGGAACAAATCGAACCGCAAGGATTGGCTTGCTTTTATCTGTACGGATACGACTCTTTCTGAGGAAGAAATCATCCGTGTTTATGGAAAACGTTGGCAGATTGAGGTTTTCTTCAAGACCTGCAAATCCATGCTGAACCTGATTGGAGAATGCCATAGCTTATCTTATGATGCGCTGACAGCCCATGTGGCCATTGTATTTACTAGATATATGTTGCTTGCAATGGAACAGCGCCAAAACGAAGATCAGAGAACTCTTGGTGAGTTATTCTTCTTTCTCATTGATGAAATGGCAGACATTACTTTCCGCAGGTCACTTTGCATCTTGATGGATGCCTTAATGGCAAGCCTTCAGGAAATCTTAAAGCTCAGCGATAAACAACTGACTGCTTTTACTGTTGATTTTGAGGCAAGATTGCCGGAATATCTGCGTAATGCACTTCATCCAGAGGTTGCAATAGCATAAAGCACTATTTTGTTAGCTGAAATATTGAATTTTCAAGGTGCGAAGCCCTGTTTAGGTGTGGGAAGTTTTAGTATAGTAAAACAAAAAGGAGGGGATGCCAATGTACTTGTTGCTTTAGATGTTATAAAAATACATTGACATAGGAGGAAAATTAATGAGAAATATTCGCAGATCTGTAGCGTTAGCTTTGGCAGCAATAATGATGATGGCTATGAATATGGTTAGTTTTGCAGCAGATACAGCTCCTGCTGAAACCGAGGCGGTAGAATCGGTGACTCGTTCAACTAATGGAGAATCTGTTTTGCTGGATAAAGTATATTTTGCGTGTGATGGAAAAAACACAATTTCTTCTCGAGAACCTATTCCTGCTACAGCTTTAGATATTGAAAATAGAATTTTAGGAAGTATGGAGTATTTTTATGATGGTTTAGATTCATCTGGAAGACCGCAGTACACAGTTAAGGCATCTATGACGTCTAATCCATTAAAATTAAAATCCAGTAAACTTGTAACAAGAGCTGAAGGAGTAAATAGTTGGCATACAAATGAAGAAGATCATAATGGGTATACAGGAACTAATTCTCGAAGCTATGTATATACGACTCCGAATCCACCATCAAATCCATATTGTGAAGCAATATTAACCGCAACTGATGAGAAAGGTGACGAATACGCAGTATGGAAAGGAACTCTTCGTGATGCTAAGTAGAAAATACTGAAATATTGGTAAGAGTAGTGATGAAAATAAGAGGGAGTGAAGTGAGGATGAGATATTCTTAATTCACTCCCTTTTTTTAGAGGTCAAAAAGGTGCAATAAATTCATTGATAAGATAAGCGATAAGGGCGAGAGGGAGTGAGGTGTAGATATTGACACCAAAAAGGCACTCCCTTATACTTGAGAGAAAAAGGTGCAAAAATCTATTGATAAGATTAGCGGTCAGGCGGAGTAAGGGCAGTATATTATATAATATATCTAAGTAGGAGAAAAATATGCGTAGAAATACAAAAACAATGTATGAGTGGAGAAAGGTATATAGGGATAAAGAGGAGCTGATGTTGGAGAGAGGTTTTCCAGAGGTCAGCCCCCATGAGTTCTATCGTGACTTGTTCCCAGAGGGGAGCTTACAGAGTGCAGAGCATGACGGAAAAGGAAATGTGATTGCAACCCAGATAAGACCATCTGGAAAGGGAAGAACGAAGCAGTGGGTTATAGATGATAGTCTGAATATGCTTGATAAGGTCATAGGGGACGAGTTCGGACTGATACCGCCTATCACGTTCTATGGCAAGACACACACGAAGCAGAACGCACATGAACTGTATGCGGTTGCAATAGATATTGATTATGTCGGAAAACAGCAGTTGAAGAACCTCTTGAAGCAATTCGGGAACGGAGTACAGCTCCGACCGACCTACCTTGTGAGTTCTGGAAAGGGTGTCCATGCCTATTACTTTTTGAAAGAGCCAGTACAGTTGTATCATAATCTGGAAGATACCCTTGCGGAGCTGAAAGAAGCATTTATCCGCAGACTATGGAACGATACGAGCAGTATCAGACCAGACAGCCCAGATATAACAGGTATCTATCAAGGCTTTAGGTGTGTTGGGAGCCAGAGCAAGCTGGGGGCAGACTTCCCAGTGAAAGCCTATAAGATGTCGGATAACCGCTATACTCTGGAAGATATAAAGGACAGCATACCGAACTGTAAGGTTGATTTATCGGTACTTACAGAGAAGCCGAAGAAAGAAAAGAGTAAGCTGTCACTGGACGAAGCAAAGAAGCTGTACCCAGAGTGGTATCAAGAGCGAGTTGTAGAGGGCAGACCGAAGAAAAAAGGCACATGGGTGTGTAATGAAGCCCTTTATGAGTGGTGGAAGAACAAGATTTTTACCGAAGTAAAGGTAGGCGGTAGGTACTTCTCAATCATGGCATTGTGTGCGTATGGCTTGAAATGTGGCATATCTGAAAGACGAATAAGGCAAGATGCCTATTCATTTTTGGAGCATCTGGAGAGCCTTACAGATGATGAGGACAACCATTTTACAAGGGAAGATGTAAAGGACGCATTGAAAGCCCTCAAAGCTGATAACAAGCTACTTTCGACTATGGCAAGCCGAGAATGGATAGAGAAGCAGACGAAAGTTGTCATACCGCCAAATAAGAGGAACGGCAGAAAGCAAGCCACGCACTTAAAAATCGCACGTTTTACCCTTGAAACAATGAATGAGGACAGGGGCAAAGCTCTACAAGGGAGACCAGACAAGGCGAAGATTGTCGAAGAATGGAGAGAAAGCAACCCTCTGGGAACAAAAGCGGACTGCATCCGAGAGACAGGACTTGCAAAGCATACGGTTTATAAGTGGTGGAAGTAGGGCATACTTGAAATGCCGAAAGGCATATGCTATAATGCCAATAGGCAAGAAAGACGAAAGTGCTCATTGTGGCACGCAAAAAGCCCCGGAGTTGCGACCTCCGGGGCTTTTCTATTCCGTTGTGGCAAGGTGGCTTATGCCTTAGGCTGGCTACCGCCTATTTATCTCCGTCCAGCCATTTGCAGATGTAGTAGGCGACTACACTTGCCAAGACAGAGAGTAAGAAAGACGAAAATATACTCATGGTGGCACACCCCCTTTCTGTACCTGTATAGGGGTGGTAGCGTCGCCCATTATACCATAGTGGCAGAAATGCCACAAGAAGCCATTTCCCCTTGTTTATTATCAAAGCCATAAGGAAAAGAGTGTCAAGGGCGGTCATAGACCGCAGCGTTTACCCTTGATACTCTTTTTTGTTGGCTATAATGCCGGAGGGGAAAACGGCTGTCCGTCCGTTCCTTTACTTCCCCCCCTGTGCTTCATTGTCCGTTCCGGCGGAAGAAAGTAAAGGGTGGTCTGCGACCATTTTTTATCTGCTGTACTCGCTGATCGGCAAGCCGAAGCTCATACTGCAGATAAAAAACAAGCCCTTGACTGTCTTCCTCCTACACTTCCAAAGTCGCCCAAGAGGAAGTAAGCTCCACTATATTCTTGGCAGAATATACGCACGAATATATCCGCTTGATATAGAGTTTATATCATGCTATAATATGTGTAGCGGATATATTGCAAGTTCCCTAAAGTGTTACCACTTTAGAACTTGTGAGGGTGGCAAGCCCCCCTTCAATCCCCCTTTTCAGAGAGCCGAAAGGCTCATAGTGTGACGGTGGTAGCACCGAAGAAAGAGAGGTCAAAGGCATGAAAAAAGAAATGGATAAAATTCAGTTTGAGTACAGATACGAGGTGCAGGAGCTGATGAAAGTAATTGATAAATATGTAAAACAGAACCCGGCAGAAAAGGAAAATAAGACGCTGGAGCGTTTCTTTGACTTGCTTGATGTCATGGATATGGAGTGGTAAGGGTATGAACAAGACAAGACCAAAGCAGTTATCATTCCGAGTAAGTGAAGAAGAATACCGGCAGTTGCAGGAGAAGATTTTAGAGAGTGGAAAGAACCAGCAGGAGTATATCCTTTCCTGTGTGCTGGAGAAGCAGATCGTGAATACGGACGGTATCAAAGAACTTATCCCGGAACTGAAACGGATAGGGAACAACCTCAACCAAATAGCAAAGC
>ERZ772897.1445-NODE-1445-length-24570-cov-8.080808_pt1 | contig 24570 bp, 34 predicted proteins | sample MGYA00512125_ERZ772897 | MGnify/ENA primary metagenome ERZ772897 (study PRJEB29015, sample SAMEA2737660) | human gut metagenome | biome: human gut; feature: human-associated habitat; material: faeces | place: China | collected 2012 ... | reverse complement strand
ATTCATGTATTTTTCTCATACAAATGCCTCCATAAATCTTAATATTTCAGTTTACCGCTTCAAGAAGGAACTGTTTTTCTTCCAGTCTCTCATAAATGGTCTGTCCATTTCCGGTTTCTATGTACGGCAGAAATATTTCTTCAAATCGCACCATCTGAATATCCAGCAGCGCCATCTGCGCTTCTACCCAGTCCTTCAGGATCCTCCACGCCACACGCTCAGCCTGTTCCCTGGTTGCTTTAATGTTGCTGCGAGGGCTGTTTTTCTTTTCTTTCTTCAGCACTTCCAGACATTCATCTACTCTCACCGGCAGTCTTACCGGAATCTGCTGGACGCCAGTATCGATTAAAAAGGACAACCCCATAATACTCTCACCATCATAATTTTTCATGATGCTTTTGGCATTGTGCTTCACCAAGATATATTCAATTTCTGACACCGTCTTTAAGCTATCCACCGTAGTGGTATAATTTAATATAGCCATCTTCACTTCCTCCGTTAAATCCTAATTTACAACATTACCAGTTCACCCTTGTTGATAAGCGTACTGGCAATGCTTCTTGTTACGTGCGTCATAATTTCAGCTTGTGAATGATTTTCTGCAGCATACTTTCTAACAGAATCCAAATCATAAGAAAACCCTGCATCGTCAAGGTACTGTCTGATAAACCGCTCATTGTCTTCCGCTGAAAGCCTATGTAACTCATGCTTTTCTGTAAATCTACGCTTCACTGCGGTATCAACATCATCCATAAGGTTTGTTGCGGCAATAATTACGTGGTCATTCGTAACGGAATCTAATAGCTGTAATAAACATGTAGTGCTTCTGGAAATTTCTGCGCTTGCACCGCCACCACCATATTCCCTCTTTACTGCCAAGCTGTCGATTTCATCCAACATTACAACGCATTGATGCTGGTTTATGAAATTAAACAGATTCGTGAGATTTTTTGCAGTTCCACCAAGATAACTATCAAGCATTCTTGAAAAATTCACATATAAATACGGCATTCCAAGTTTATATGCTACATATCTGGAAAAAGCCGTCTTTCCGACTCCACTCTCGCCATAGAGCAATGTTGCATTCAGATACGGGATCTGTTTCTCCATAAGCTGTAAACTCACATCATTCATGTTCTTGATCAGTTCGAATAATTCCTTTTCTTCATTGGTCAGATAATATCTGCTTTCTAAGTATGTATTTGTCAGATCTTCCATCGTTGCAAAACTGGAAACATTTGCTGGTAGCTCCATAAGATTCATTCCACCAGATCGTAACAAACTTTGATATTTTGTGACTGCATAATGATTTTTCTGAGTTGTATCCTCAGTGCAACAGCAAAGAGCTGCATCTTTTGCTTTTTGTATATTGTTTTCAGCCACATATCGCACTAAGGCAAGTTGATTTCTTGTCATTCCCATTTCATATTTCCTCCGGTAAATCCTAAGTTACTCATCTCGCTTTACCACCTTTTTATTTTCTTTGTTTTTTATAATAAGTTTCCCGTTTTCAACCTTGTATGGTTCTCCACCATAATCTTCGATTAATTTTCCGAGAAGATCATTAATGACCCATATCTGAGATACCATGCCAGCAATAAAACCAATACATTTAGCTGCTTTTACCTGAGATTCTCTCAAATCCTTGATAAGATCGTCCGTTTTAATAACATCACAACCTCTTCTTTTGAGTTCGGCAATTAATTCATCAGTGGAAGCCGTTTCTCTAACAACTACTTCATCAGGTGACAAATACGCGATTTTTCCTTCTTTGTAAATATATTTTCCTTCACATTCTCCGGAAATATTAATATCTACCAAAATATCTGTTATTCCAATTTCATGCAAAAATTCAATCAGCTTATTCAGTTTATTCTCTATATCACCCATACAGCGATCACAATCCAAATCAAAATAAGCTCTTCCATTTTCATAACGGAGATTGCCTAAGCTACATTCATCCATGCAAATATCGGACATATTTACTGCATTTGCTAATGTGGCATCATTTTTCTCCGGTACAGAAATGGTTCCATTATTATAAATTATCATATTACATTCCTCCATTTTTCTTTATTTTGATATCTCTAATATGACAGAAAATAAGAACAAAAAACCTGACCATCAAAAGCCAGGTTTTTATACTTTATTAAATTTTCTTGATTTTACCATTTCCATCTAGCCAACATATTCTTCATACATCACCAGATATTTTACCGGTAATTTTCTTTCCTGTTTCTTCACTTCAGCATCAATTTCTTTCTGAATCTTTTCAACATTTTTTCTGTGTACATCAATTCGTTTAATTGTTGATTCAGACCGCATATCCACGTTACAAATCGGGCATTTGAAATCAGGAATATATTCTTTATTAATTTTAGAATTACATTTAGGACAACTGATAATAGCTGACTTGTAATTCTTGATATAAGAAGCCTTAGTCATTTCATCTACTTTTACAAGTTCCGTTGCCTGTCTATTTTTCAATTCTTCCATTCTCTTTGTATTTTTTGCTTCAATGGTATTTCTGAAAGCTACCGCTACATTAGTTTTTCGTCCCCATTTATTCCTGTTCTTTTCCAAATAATTTTCTGCCGCAGTATAATTTGGAAAAATTACTCCAGGTGCAAAATCTATAATCGGGTAAATAGAATTCCCCAGATTGGAAAATTCACCGCAATTTCCCTCATCGAGAACACGGGATCTGATCATGGCCTTTGCATAAGAAAGACTCTTTTCAGAAATGTCATCAATAACAATACCTCCACCAATCCAACTCATATTATTTTCCTCCTATTTTCTTGATATATTTATAATGACAGAAAAATATATATAATTTTTGTTTATTCTTCTGAATACATAAATTCATCATAAAAATTATTGGGATCTAAATATGATTCTAGGCTATGTAGTGAACAAATTATATCATTACTATTTTCTATAAAAGGAGAATATACAAAATCTCTATAAGTGGTTCCTTTAGAAGCATTTTCATACTTTATTAATATACTATTTCCTTCAATTTCGAGAGGAATGCCGTTTATAATTATTTTATTATACTCTCCTGTTATACCAGTTGGAAATAACTCGATATCCGCGTTTATCACTACTGGAGATTTGCTACAAATAATATGATTTATCATTAATTCTGGATTATTAATACATGCAATATTTTCAAGAAACCATAGATAAAAAACTTTTATGCTTGCAAAAGCGATGTTTTTATTTTCTTTTATCCTAGCATCCATCCAATGATTTAAAGATAGGCAAATTTCACGCTGCTCTTTAATATCTATTACAGATAGCTGCACAGAATATGTATCATTGGGTGTTCCAATCCATTGAATCTTTAACGAATCATATTTCGAAGATACGGTATTTGAAAATGTATTGCAGATAATTCCATATTCGATCCATTGATCATTTGAATCATCTAATAATGTAGATCGTCCCCAGGAAGATTTATAGGTATTATACCATTTACCCGTATCAAATTTTCCTATATAATGTGCTTCTAAAAGTTCGGCATCCATACGGTTTTGAATATCCCGGTTTAGATATTCTACTTTCCAATATCCACCTTTGCACCAGAAATCATTTGCACTATGCTCCCGGATCCTATCATCTAAAGTTCGATTATTTGCCCATACGATTCCAACATATTTAATGATATTATCGCGTAAATCAATATATCTGTAAACGATTGCCATTCTAACCTCCAAATTTATAATTAATATGAAAGATTTATTTAGAGGCCAATTTTTTCTGCATAGAAAAAGCCCTCACGGGCTTCTTCTAATTTTATGCTGTCTCTTCTAAACGAAGCAAGTCTGAAGTATTCTGGACTAAATACTTTTCTGGGTTGGAATATATTTTATTATACTCCTTTTCTCCACCGTCAAACTCGTCTACAACGACTTTTTCTTCAGTTGTCATATCAGAATATCGATAACTCTCTGTATAACTCTGGATGAGTTTGTTTAATATTCTGAACTGCAACTATAATGGGTTCATCTCTATCCCCTTTAATTGCAATTTTGTTTTTGGCCTCAATTTTATGTGTTTTCACCTATAGATTCTCCACCTTTCTTCCTTGATGCAAATAATATGTCAGAAAAAGGATCCCTAAGGATCCTTTTTTCTATTTGTTATTTAGTTTCTTTTCCTGTTTTTGTTAAAATCTCTGATCAATTCCCGAAACAGGTCATTTTCCGCAACATTACAGTCATAATTCTCAATAAACTTTTCAGCAATCTGCTCAGCCTCTTCCTCCGAAATTTCAATTCCGAGATCGTCCGCATGGCTATACACATCATCCACGCGATAAAGCATCTGTTGCCGTCTATATGCTGCATACAGTATATCTTTCGGTAAATGATTTGCAATCTTTTTTGCCACTTTTTCCGGGTCATTATAGTAATCATTTGGATCGATACTGATTCCAAGATTGACAGCAAACCGGTTTGCAAGATCATCATAGTCTGTTCCATAAATAAGAGCGGCATCGGAATTGCTTTCTCTATCTGCATTCGGAAGCATTTCCGGAGTAATGCCCTTATCATCAAGGAAATCTTCCACGCTATCAATTAGTGTCCCGAGAAGCTCCATGGCATCAGGATATAACAGCGGTAAAACAAAATTCTTATCTTCCGGCAGTTCAACTACCTGCCAATGACACATATCTTCGCTATCATTACAGTAGCAGCAATCTCTATCTCCTTCATAGGAACCATATTCTTCATCCGGGTTATCGCCATGCTCTGCATACTCTTTATGCATTTGTGCTACGGCTCTATCTACTCCACTTACTCCGTCTTTATCTTCATAAATAGACTGATTGATTTCTGTCCCATCGGACCAAATTAACATTGCTTTCATTTTTTAGTTTCCTCCGTTGTATTATTAATTTAACTATTTAAAAATATCTAGATATTAAGGGCACCCGGCAAATAAATGTCCAAAAAATTCCTGTGCATCTGGACACGAACTAAATGAAATAATAGTATTTTCTTCTGGAACATTAAATACCTTCCAAATATAAGGTTCTTGCCCATTTGCTTCAAAGTAACAGTAATCATTCCCTTTGTACACATAAGGATTAGGAATAATGTTCTTCTGATTATAGATATCAAATTCTTTATACATCGCTTCTACTGCTCTTTCATATCCGGATATTCCATCTTTATCATCAAATAAGCTGTATTTCATATTTGTTCTATCTGACCAAACTAATATAGCTTTCATCCTATTTTCCTCCATAGTTGCCTAACTGTACTTTTTTCAATTTTATTATTTCAAAATATTTTCCAATAGAATTGGATTTCCAATAGAAAAATCAGAATCATTCCAGAAAATCTGTGCTTTTATATCACGACCTTTGCGCATCTTTTCGTAATCTTCCTTCAATGAATTCTGACCAATCAAATGTAGTGCTTCGTCAGTCGTCTTCGCCAATTCCTTCCATGCATCCGGCAGATGATATCCAGCTATATGATATCCGTCGGTAATCTGAAGTAACCCCGAATAACCGCCCTTTATACCTTTCTTCCATTCTTTTTCAGAATCCAAAAGAAATAATAAATCATACATAAGTTCTTCAATGTCGTAATCGATGGTGAATGAATTATTGCTACCATTAGGGTGCAACACTATAGCTTTATCAGAATTTGCAGCAATAATTGCCTTCCGTAGTTTTGCTTCGCTATATTCAGGTTCCATGGTAAGATGATCTTCGATACCACCATTTGCATCCTGGCTCCAGAAAGCAATCTTTTTCTTTCCAAGATATAAATCACCCTGATATACGTGACCTTCCGGGCCTACAAAACTTCTTACCTTTTTGATACTTAATCCGTTAATATTTGCCATAATTATTCTCCTTTTTTCTTTATTTATAAAAATAATATGTCAGAAAAAAGAAATAAAAAAAGAGGCCTAAGCCTCTTTAAGTATTTTCGGTTAAATTTCGTAATCGGTCCAGTTATCATAAAATTCATTTCCTCCTATTCCAGTTTTATTTGTTAAATGCTGATTTGGATATTTGTCTAAATATAGTTCAATAATGCGAGCATATTGTCCTTCAGGCCATACAATACTTAAATTTTGAAATATTTTATGGCCTATATATTTTAATTTACCTTGTTTAAAATAAACTATATCTTGAAGCATTGAATACCAAACACTATCAGAAAAAACATAATCGTGCAAATCAAATGTATTATTTTTAGATCCGACCTGCAATATTACATTATAATCATCCGTAAATATAATATCACTAATTACTTTTGTATGGATTTTCACTGAGTATGATTTTTTGCTTTTTTCCAATAAATGACGATATGATGGCGGGAGCTTTTTCCCGGAAAAATCGTATTCGAAATATGTTTCATAATCCTTTTTTAGAAAAATTAAATCACTTGTATTAATGTATTCATCAATCGTTAATTCATTCGGCATATAATTTAGCAATGGCGTTCCGTCACAATTATATCTCATTATTGGAAAACTAGGCCAAATCAAAAGCTCTTCTTTTTGAGGTGACATATATAATGGCTTTTCATCATAAAGGATGTCATATTTGGTCCCATCAATACTAAATTCACTAACAGGACGCAAAGGAAGAAATGTTCTTCTTCCATCATAAGACACTAATTCTGGAAATAATTCTTCTATTTTTAATCCATATACTTCCAAAATTTTTTTGATATCGGAAACTGGCATTTTTCGCAGTCCACATTCATAATCTGAAATTTTTTCGATAGGTATATTGAGGTTGCACGCCGCTTCGAATTTATTCCATTTCATATGCAATATTCTATATGCAAACATAAGGTTGAAGAGTGTATCGGGCCCACCTCTCCATACCATGTATGAATTATTATCTATATTTGTATCATTAATGGCAGTATTTATTCCAAGGGTATTTAACATGATTTTAATGATTGAAAACGGGACCTGTCTTTGCCCGGACAAATACCTGTTTAGTGCTCTTCTGGAACACTGAAATGACACGGCTAATCTGGTAATGGATTGACCCGATGTCTTATAATATTCATTTAATAGTTTTGTATATTCCCGATTATTCAACCACTCTTCTATTTGATTTTCATTTGTGGCTGCCCAGCTCTTAAGGCTCATATTGTCACCTCACATTTTATACATATTGATTCTATAGTATTGTTCTGCTTTATGCAACTGCGCCGCATTTTATTTATTTTTATTGAACATAATAAGATAAAATTTTGGAATCCTATACTTAAATATTCAATTGCTTTTTCGCATCTTTTATGCAAAACCATCTATGAAAAAACGCTTGTATATATTTGTAATTAAAGTATAATAGAAATACAAGGAGGAATAAATGTTATGTATATTAATGGTGATGAACTAAAAGATGTTTTATTGGAAATTTATCAAGTATTAGACATTCCAACATATAAGAATTCTGCAAGTGAACTTTATGAGCAATTAAAGGATTTTGAAGGAAATGATGATGTAGTTTTGTTTTTTGAAAAAACGGATCATCGAAGCATCATTCTTTTCCAAGCAAGACAAGAAGAAAAAGATGCCTTATATAGTGATCTAAAAATTCTTTTGCAGGATATCATTACTCATCAGGAAAAAAAGAAAGAAAAAGGACCTGAAGAAAATAATTTATCTAGACAAAATATTGATGATTATGAACAAGAATAAAAAAGGGAGCTTTTGCTCTCTTTTAATATACATATAGCATGCCTTTCAGCGAATTATAGTGTGCGACTTTTCTCATACCTTGATTGCTGAAAGCATGTCGAGTGTCTGTCCACCATACCTTATTCACTTCATTTGTTCCAAAAGTTCCTATTTCATCTACTTGTTCGTAAGGCCCGCAATTTTTTTCGACATATTCAGTTGCTTCTTCGATTGTACATGGTATTTTTATCATTTAATTAATCCTCCTTAATGCGTTAGTTTACTTTATCAAAACTATGCAGCATACTTATGAAATTTTATAATCATGTCATTCTCCAGCTGTTCTCTCCAGTTTTCAGCATTCCAATCGACATTTACGGATTCATCGATATAGTCGTCAGATTCCCAGTCGTCATCACTATCCTCATGTTTAACACAGCAAAAATGGACGATTTCTTTCACTTCCTGATCACATCCGGATAAAAATATGCGAATAAGATCTTCGAAAGTATCTGTTGTCAATCCTCTTTTTATCTGTTTTTCCATATTGAAATTGACATTATTAGCCGTGGAAATGTAATTTTTAGTGCATGAACGGCTGATGTCTCATCCTTTAATTTTGCTGCTAATTTTATGCTATAGCAGGCTCCATTTTTTATACCTCCGTATATTCCGTTAAAATTTTATTACTTGCTTGAACACGATAGTATTTTCCGTCATATTTTAAAACTTCTTTTTCTTTAAAATTTCCTAAGTAGTTTTCACATGTATACAGTATGCTTTCTCCTGATTCGAGAACTTCTCTCTGCTCAGGAGTAATTCGTAATTGATTTGATGTGATATTTTTAATGTTTCTCATACAATTCCTCCTATTTTCTTTTAATACTATTAGTATGAAAGAAAAACCCTTCCGAAAAAACATTTCGGAAGGGTTTAAATAGCAAATTATCCATTTTATAAGACATAGTAATTTACATTTTTATTTACATATTATGAGGTTCTGCATATTCTACAAGATATTTTATTTTTTGAGGCATTGATGGAAATTGAAAGTAAAAAGCTACTGCAGCATTATATTTTCCTACCCATGATTTACGATGGGTTTGCAAATATTTTTCCGCTTCCTCATATGATGAAAACACATCATCGGTAATAAGAACAACCGGCATAATATCAACATCCACGCATGGATATTTTTCATCTAGAACCGCAGAACGAATTCGCATCTGTGCTTTATTAACATCCTTTTCTGAAAAGCTATCCATAATAAATTTTCCGTCTATGAAATACATATATATTCTCCTTCTTTTTCTGATATTTTCGAAATGTTTTTAATTTTATTCAGTTATAGCGTAGCAAAATGAAAATACGATTTACATTTTACCATAGAAGACCTTGCTGTTATTAGTTATTTACAGAAAAAGTTTCACACACTCGTTTTATCCATCTGAATATTATACCATATAATATATATTTTAACAAGATAATACCGCCTTACTCACAACTAAAGTCACGAGTGTGCGGCGGCAAATTATCATGAACGGCGGCCTCCTTTTTTAAATATTATTGTTGATATATTACACAACATACATATTAGCTATGCAATTTTCCGCATAAAAACTTCCCGGATTTCCAGTAAGTTTTTTTAATTATGGAAAGTCTAGCTAATCTACGATTTTAATCTCTTTTCCACAGCAAGGACAATATTTTGTGGTAGCAATGTTCATGCTTTCATCTACATGCGGATTATTGATCTTTCCTGGATATAGCAGATTCTTCTTCCATTCGCACAGTTCCTCTCCTTTATATCGGCGAAGAATTATATCCTCGCCATTTAAGAAAATTTCCATCGGTTCATTTTCACTCAATGGCATATTTCCTTTTGTGCCAAAAAGCTTTGCTCTGATTTCTTTAGGAATCACAATACGTCCCAGATCATCAAATCTTCTTACAACACCAGATATTAACATATTATTTTCCTCCTTAAGTATTATTGATCATTTTCCTTAATTCTTCCAGATTATCCGGATCCGTATACATATTCGCCAGACGATAGATAGCATCTGCCAATTCATCAATTCGCAAACGAGTTGTAGAACTATCGTAATCGGCCCAGATTGTATCTCCGCCGTCATATTCGCATCCTGAGTAAACGGCATACCATTTCCTTCCGTCTGTTCCTTTTGCTTTTTGAATGTATGCAAATACAACTAAATTGTTGCCATCTAATTCGAACTCGTAAAGATCATATCCGATTTCATCCGAAGGATTGTTGAAATCAGTTACGGAATTCTTTACTTCTATGACTTTTTCTTTTGCTTCCTTTCGTGTCATTGTTTCTCTCCTTCTATCCTATTTTGTATATTTAATATGTCAGATAATAGAGAGTAAAAGAAAACGGATCCGTAAGGGTCCGTTTTTACTTATAATTTTAATAATCTATAAATACTCCGTTTTCATCTGTAGCATTGACGGCATTATATCCTACAATATCCATATTTGCTAAGTTAACATCATTTAAATTTACTTTATTTTTTGCTTCTTCGAAGCTAACTGCGTCTACTTCGACGTCAATTCTACCATCAATGGCGATACTAATTGTGTATTTCATTTTATTTTCTCCTATTTTAATTTTGGTTGTATTATTTCTTTATACAATCATATTTAATCGTCACCTCTATCCCCTACTTTTCGCTTGTCAAAATAATCAAAGCTATTTGTTATAAAAATAGAATCGAAAGATGTTAATGATCAGTCTTGGTAAATTTCATTTGAAATTATGTGAAATACAAAAGCGCACAAAAATGTAAGTATCACAAACCACCAATCAATAGGATCCCCGAGTAAAAGGTCAACCAACACAACCGATACCCCAATTAAAGAATAAAATAATTCCATAGTGTTCCTCCATATATTTCAATTCATGCACTCCTTATGGAGTGCAACAAGTCACACATTAGATATATGATATCTCTACTTGTATTTCAATTCATGCATCCCTTGTGGGATGCAACGTTATGTCAGAAAAAGTGGTCACAAAGTTTTTGGATTTCAATTCATGCATCCCTTATGGGATGCAACAGATCTATAACGGCTGTGATGCTCAGGACTACCGATTTCAATTCATGCATCCCTTATGGGATGCAACTGCAAAATATAGTATTCACATTCCCATTTATACTATATTTTGTATATATTGTGTTATATTATCTTCCTTTATATCCTTTACACAATCATATCTATCAATTCACCTTCCTTTATTGGTGCGAATCTCCCAGTGCTTTTATGTGCGCTTAAGATTCGCACCTGCATCTTATTCTTCGCTTGTCCAAAAGACGTAGGTATCCTTACTAATTGTTTTTGCATGTAAAGTCTGTTCTTTTTTCTTTTCCGCAGTATGAGATTTCTGTATTTCTTCCTGCATGGAAGAATATCCATCTCTCTTATAGATGTCTTCACATACATCTGCATTACAATCCATATCCATAACGATTTCTCCTGCTGCCTTTTTTACCTCTACATTAGCGACTTTATAGGATAAATCTACAATTTTTTCATAATGCTTTTTTGCTTCTGCCGTCATCTCTTTTACATGAAAACTTTTTACCTTCTGATATTGTTCATACGCCTGCATAATTTCAGGAATATAATAATTCTTCAGTTTTCTTGTATAGCTTTCTTTGCCCTGATCATTTAAAAACTTTACAGCCCAAACAATATAAGCGATTTTAGAATCCTTTTCTGCTAATTTATCAATATTGATTCCTTTTTTCTGTTTTGGCGTAGGAATCTTTTTGATAAAAGGATTATCTTCTGAATTTTCATTTGTTTCTCTCACAAATTCTTTAGTTGTGGTTTCTTTATTCTTTTTGGGAAAACAAATTTCAATAAGATCGGAAATGAAATTAATAACATCTTCTATTAGTTCTGATACCATAAAAAGAAGTACCGGACTAAATATAACAAGCATAGCGATTATAGTTATTAACAGGTTGTCTCCTTCTGCTTCTTCGGAAGCTTCTGAATCTTTTTGACTTTCTACGGAATCTTCTCCCTTAAAAGAATCTATTAGTTCCTCCACAGCATTATCAGTTTCTGTTTTTGTAGATTCTGCTTCTACCGTTTCTGTATTAATAACTTCCTTATTATGTATACCTGCGAAATAAGTTATTCCTGCTAGTATTAAACCACAAAAGAGAATAATGATGCCAATATAACTATCAAAGTCGGTAATCAATGATACCCAAAATCCAATAAAAAGTAAAACAACTGATATTATAGCAAAAACTGAAATTACACTCATACCATTTACCCCCTCAGTGGAATCATATTAAGCAGAATCACACTTTCACAATGCTGTTCCTTTTTAATCTGTTCTTCAATAAAATAAACACCTTTTTCTGTGAAAGCATCCCCATTTTGTAATGTTACAATTGCTCTTCCAGGCTGTCCATCTGCATTAAAGTAAACCAAATATTTCATATCTTTTCCTCCAATTGTCTAATTTGATATTAATATGACAGAATAACTGCTTAAAAAACAAAGGACCTCAAAAGAGATCCTTTGTTTTTAGTATAACTGCCTAAATTTTTACAATAATTTTGCCAGTCCGGAAAGATATTTTTCTTTCAGGTGTTCGGTAAGCGTTTCTTTTTGACTTAGGTGATCTTTCATATCTGCAAGTTTAACCCAATACGCTATCTGGCCTCCAACACTTGTGCTGGCATACACATTGATTTGATTACAATATTCGTCATACGACATACCAGAAGGTTTTGTTAATAATTCCAATGCATCATCTATATCAGGGTATTCTTGTCTGACTGCATCAGGAATTTCGTAATCAGTATCCTCTAAAAGATCATGCATATATGCTACTGCCTGGCATTTTTCCTGCAAATCGTTTGGAATTAATTCATTTTGCCTAACATAATCTGCAACCCTGACTGCATGATCGTAAGTACATCTTCTGTAATGGTTTCTGCCCATCCTGTTTGCATAGTCTATAATATTTTCATTTGCAGCGATACATGAATTACTCCATTTTTGTTCTGGAAAAACAGATTTTAAAGCTTCCACATAACTTCTGGCATTCTTTCTTGTAAACCAACACCTACCAATTATATCAATATAATTGGTATTTACATTTGCGAACAGATTTTCTTTTGTAATAAAATATCCAAAACGATTTACAAAACCTGTTTTTGCAATGTGGGTTATTTCTCGCTGATCTGTGTCGGAATGTTTGACCGGATAAATATAAAAATCTTTCTGCTCCTGTACCCACATATTAAAATTCTTATCACTGAATTGTAATCCTCCAGGAATAATAATTCCTTTCGGCAATCCACCTTCTTTCTGTCCTTTGGCTGTTGTAATTAAAAAATCACATCCTCCGTATCCCGAATCCTTATAATAATAACTCATATTTTAATACCTCTCATTCTTTTATTTTATTCCGGAAGCCAATTTTCTTCCGATTTTTTCCACAGTTCTGGTGCAACTGTTTCTTTATAAAAAGCTGATTCAGATGCAACCGCCATGTCGATTAACCAGAAATCATCACCATTTTGCATAATATCAATGGACCATTGACCCGTGAGTTCCACTTCTGCTAACCAAGAACTTATATTATCCAAAACTGTCTGTTTATTTATCTCATATCGTCTATATAATTCCTGCTCATGCATAGAATAGATTACATAGTCGTGTCGATCATGTAAACTGTGGTCTTCAGCAAATCTTTTTTTCATAACTACGGAATCCCAATAAGGATGAATTCCAAGAATTTGCTTAGTGTCAAAATCCACAAACACACGGTACTCCGTATGCAACGGCATGCCTTTATAGATGGTTGGATTATTTTCTTTATCTGGAATAAAATCACGGACCACCCATTCATTTGTTGTTGAAACTCCATAAATGGGATGTGGTTTTGTCAATGGTGATGCCATCTGCAAAGCCTGCCAATGAATAAAAAGCAGATACTCTCCTAATTCCCAGACTTCTTTTACACCATGGACATGAGCGTTCCGAAAATCATACTTTGAAGAATAGGTTCCAGTCTTAATGAAATATTCTTTATTTTCGTTCAATCCAAATACTTTCTGGCAATATCGATCAACAATATCCAATGTTGTTCTGTTAAAAGACATATAATCCTGCCTTGTTAATTGTAGCATTGTGAGTGGAATCTTAATGATTGTAGTGGATGGGATCTTAAAGAAGCCCTGTTCCGTAACTGGTCCAACAATTTTCGGCAGCCAATATCCCATTGAATTCCGATTACGTCCAATCATATCATACATAACGTCATCCACATCCAAGATATCCAATCCCTGCCGGAACATTCCATAAGATTCTCTCATTTGATTGATATTTCCAGATACTTTTGCTTTTTCATAATGTTCAAACATAAATAAGAGCGTTTTATAACTACTTTCTTTGATATGACGCTGCATCAGAAATCCAGTGAATTGAGGACGTATACTCTCAGGTACAGTCATAATATCATTTTTTGTTACTATAGGAGCTGTTTCCGGAAGGAGCGCAGTATTTAATGATCCGCTTACACTTCGACCATCGTATTTCCACACTGATGTTTGAGAAATAAGTTCCTCTACGATTTTATCAATAATATTCTGACTGCAGTTTCTTGCTTCGATTCCCTCTTTTTCTTCTGCTACTTGTTTAGCATTTATAGTAAAAAGATTATCAGAATCCGTTTCAGACAGGATACATTCCTGATATTTTTCATCAAATTTCCGGAGTAATTCCGGATCTGTCTTTAGAATCTGCGCAGCTTCATCTAAAGAGATGGATTCTTTACTTTTTCGCATAAGAAAATCTAAAAGAGCCATATGTTTCCTCCTTCTATCATTAATTTATCTTAATATGACAGAAAAGAAAAAAGAAAAGTCCCTCTCACGGGACTTTTCTTTTTATGCTTCCATATTTTTAGAAACTCTGTGATATTTACATTTTTCGCATTTCTTTAGCAGTTTATCTCTATAGTTTTCGTCATAGCCTCTGAATATTCCAAGACATGTATTATAATATTTTTCTTTTTCTAAATTAGCCTCCTTTTTATTCATGTAGCTACGATCTTTATCAAAACTATATTTTTCAAAATAACATAACGGAATTTGATCCTTCCAAAAAGCATCCTGCGGCACTCCTGCTATTGCTTGGCGCTTTAACATTTCATTACCACTTAAAATTATATGAAAATAGAATGAAAGATCATCATATGGATCAAATAAAGCCCAATCCAATGGATCGAGGTTATCAAGAATGCTATTTCCGCAACAACGTTTATTCTTGTGATAATGTTGCAGCTCTATCGGGATACTTTTAATATCGACTCCACACAGAGTTGCAAACTCCTCGGCTGTTTTAACGTTAAAGGAAATGATGACGGCTGGATTTTTCCCTGTAAAGAAACAACGATATTTACTCTTATAATCGTCATCGTATTCCTTACCTAAAGTAATATCTCTGTATGATATATCTTTGGCTGCATATTCAAAAGAATCGATTTTTCCATCAAACTTTTTGGTTAAAATGAGATTAACAATATACCCAGCCGAATTTCTAATCATAGATAGCATTTCAGATATAACTCGGCCTTTATTTTTATCGAAATCAGAATTCAACATACCGCCTATGGATACGGCCATGTTATATCTTGCTAACCATTGCTGATCATAAATGAGTTCGTTTTCTGTCCGCATCGAACTTAAATCAAGTGTTTCATACTGCCTATTATTGATGCGAGTTAGTTCATTATCTGTAAGGAAATGCGATGCTTTATCTCTTTGTTTGATGAGATTAAAAACATTTATATCTACCTTATCAGCATATCTTTCAATGAGGTAATCATACAGATGCTCCGGTCTTCTATCGTATTCCATTTCAATATTTTTCGGATTTTCAACAGGTTTCATTTTGACATAGGGAATAGATGTTCTTAATGCAATCTCATTCTTTTCATTTTCTTCCAGCCTGTCATAAATAATATTTGCTTCACAGAAAGAAAGATCCTCTAATTCAATATGTTCCTTATAAAACCGATCTTTAATCAAAGAAAACATATAGATAGCCCAGAATGCTTCATCCTGATTTAAAGAAGCAAACGTTCCGATTTTTGTTCTTACGCAGTCGTTATTTACAGCAGGAGCCATATTGTCATCATTTTTGGATACACCATATCTTCCGCTGCCCCATAAATCACTAACATCGATACCGGAGATAGAATTATAAGGGAAATAATTACCTTCTATTCTTTCACTCATATCTCTCCCCGGACACCTGGACATTTTAGCCTGTAGTGGATGTTTATAAATAGGACGGTCAGACAATATATACAGATTTTCTCCATTTCTGATTATAAAAGCAAAAAAACTCTGTTCAAGATTCTTATCATCACAAATGTAGCACATCGAAATACCTGAGATGTCTCCTTTTGCAGCAAAACGGATAACATCGCCAATACTCTTGTACATATAGATATCAAGAGATCCTTTAAACTCATCATCAGCAAATGAGCCCTTTGTTATTTGATCCAACTTCAATTTTCCGTTCATGCAGTTTTTAGCAGATGACACAACACTCATAACATCTTCCGATGTTAATTTATCTGACGAAAGATTATAAAAATCCATGGCGGTTTTCATATTATTGAGCACTATCTCTTCTGCATTACTATTATTTACAGAATCATATAATGTTCTGACATCCTTTAAATACTCTTGGAGATCAGGATTTTCTATTAATTCCATGAAGGAAACATTCTTTCCGTTCATGAATTTCTTAAGATATATTTTCAGATAAGTATCTGCAAATAATCCTGTTTCATCGTATTTTAATGAATTCATAATCCGCTCATTCATCTTTTGAATGTCATAATTAGATAAACGTCCGTCCATATAGATTGTGTATTTTCTGTTATCTTCACTTGGATTTACACCAGTGATTTTTACCCAGAGATCCAATTTCTCTTTTAACGTCATATTTTTCTCCTTCTTTCTTTATTGATATATTTAATATGTCAGATTTTAGAGATATAAAAAAGAAGCCCTATCGGACTTCTTTGCAGCGCCGTGACGGGGAGTCGAACCCCGAAACCGGATTTTACTCCGAGATGGCGGATTAGCAATCCGCTGCTGTACCATTTGAGCCACCACGGCAAAAAATATAGAAACGGCCCATTGCGGATTCGAACCGCAGTCCCTGGGGTCAAGGCCAAGTGCATTGACCGCTATGCTAATGAGCTAAAAACGCCAGTGACAGGACTCGAACCTGTACGTCGGCATAAATGCCGGCTTGCCTGTGTTCGAAGCAGGTGCTGTACCACTTGAGCCACACTGGCGGACTCCCGTGCCCCGCAGATTGGCAGGCTTATCACGAATATCGCAGCAGTTAGTCAATGTCAACCACAATACCGTTTAGCACGGGCCTTTTGCATATACACTGAATAAAAACAGGTGACTAATCTGCTTCACACAGCTCAAATGCAAAGACATCGGTGGGATTCGAACCCACGATAAAACCTGTTTTGCAGACAGGTGCCTTAGACCACTCGACAACGATGCCATAATACTGCGGACGGCGGGACTCGAACCCGCAAAGTACGATTTAGAAGACCGTTGTTTTATCCTATTAGACTACGCCCGCATAAAATATCCCCAGGCAGATTTGAACTGCCGTTCCCTGCGTGAGAGGCAGATATCCTTGACCGCTAGACTATGGGGACTTAGCGCTGTGACAGGGATTCGAACCCTGAAAGCGGGAATTTCACCCGACATGCCGGATTTCAAGGCCGGTGCTGTACCAGTTGAGCCATCACAGCAAAAGCGGAACGAGAGGGACTTGAACCCTCAAAGCGTGGATTGACACGACATGTCCGGTTTCCAACCGGGTCCTGTACCAATTGAGGCACCGCTCCATTTGGGGCTTTTGAACCCCCTGTTATTTTGATATTTTATCAGCGATTCCAGATGCTACGTAGCTGTCTGGTTTTACATATACTTCGCAATTTGAAATACTTCCTTTTACCCATCCGACAAGTTCAGGTATCAAATCTTTGGTTTTCCCTTTTTCAGAATATCCTGCGTCAATATGGATAGAAAAAGTAGTATTTAGAAAGACTTCTTCGTACTCTTCTGCTTCTAACAAATGAATCAGCTTATCTGCTATTTCCAAAGAGTCTCCGGTTTCCATCTGCAATTTTGTCCTTATATCCAGAATACGGTCTCTATTATTGATTTTATAGAAGAATATGCCTCCATGTCCCTCGCAGATAACAGCAATGACATTTACTTCTTTTGTATAGTTGAAATTTTGAGAGTCTGTACCAATCGTAATTCGTATATTTGTATCATATTGTTTCATTTTATTGTAATATTCACGGATATATTGAGGGATTTCTTCCAAAATTAAATGTCCGTATGTTGGAGATATCCAATTATTATTTGTCATTACGACCATCCCTTCTGTCTATTAAATATTGACTTATAACAGGCACAGTAGGATTCGAACCCACATCTTCGAGATTTGGAATCTCGTATTCTAAACCATTAAACTATATGCCCATATAAAAATATAAAAAATGCACTTTTTATTCTTATTATTAATATGAATGATTTTAATAAATTTTCATGCAGAAATTTTATATACAAAAAACAGCATCCTTCGATAATGTTTTTATCAGAAGATGCTGTTACTAAAATAACTAATGCCAAATATTGTTATGCAAAAAAATTGCATCAACAAATAAAGCAGTACATCTTCTTATTATGTCTACTCTCTGACCATGAACTATTGGATTGTCTTTTACATATGTTTGTGTTACGCATATTGGTTATCCTTTCTTACAATTTTCATAAATTGTTGTTGAATATATTGAAAAAAGTACGCCAAATCGGATTCGAACCGATACTGACAGGGGCTTAAACCCTGTGCCTCTGCCGATTGGGCTACTGGCGCATAATGGGCATGACAGGCCATGATCCTGCAACCTTCGGCTTAAGAGGCCGCTACTCTGCCACTTGAGTTACATACCTGCGGATACACATACAGTGTCAGTGCATCCGACGAGACTCGAACTCGCATGGAAAATAACTTCCGCCAGATTAAAAGTCTGGTGCCATACCAATTAGGCGACGGATGCATACGTTATAATTTAGATAATCGCTTGTATAACTGTTTTCGTTTCATGATCATTTCTCCTTTATTATATCATTCTGATTCATCGCAAATAGCATAATGCCAATGATAGCCAAAATACTCTCTGTTTGATTTACATGCGTGTCGAATACCAACACGTGTAGCATCAACATTTTTATCAGGATACACATCTCGAGCTGCATATGCAGGTGAATCATAAGATTTTTGTGTCTCTTTGCAAATAACAGTATGCTTTTTAGGCATTGCAATACCATATTCTTGCAACCAATATCGTACTGTTTCAACAGTTATACCATATTCGGTTGCAATAGACCTTAATGTCTTATGTTTTATATCGGTTGATAAAGTTTCATAAGATAACAAATGCGTTCTTGATTTTACATCAATATGATACGATTTGCACCACCGACGAATTGTAGTATGCGTAACTCCGTATTTTGATGCCACTGCAGAATATGTCATCGAAGATATATCTTCAAACAATTCATCCTTCGAAGGATATGATACTTTGCGAAAAGATCGAATACTATTCACATAACACGTATGGCATAATGATCCAGCTTTTGTTGTTTTCTCGCCGCATATTGGACAAATTTTCTTTATACCGTCATCAATGGCATAGTATACGCCTTCTGAATCACAATCTATATCACACCCATTATGATATTTAGTGTGATCAGCTGTTGTTCTAAACACCATTAAATTATCAATATCATTGTTCATTTTATTTCTATCCTTATGATGAACAACTTCTTCTTTCTTCAACTTACGACCAAGCATCTTTTCAGCTTGATCTCTATGAACTAAATGTATTTCACCATTAAGACAATAAGCCAAATACTTGCCGTTAAGAAATGTACGACAGCCATTATACATTTGCATAGCATACCTCTGACATATTCATAAATTATATATAATTGTGAATGCTGATAACAGGACTCGAACCTGTAACCCCATGCTTGTAAGGCATGTGCTCTCCCAGTTGAGCTATATCAGCATAGTTGTGGTGAACAGAATTGAACTGATATTAACCGCTCATCAGACGGTCTTTTTACCATTGAAATACACCACAATATTTTTATAAAGCCTGTGACAAGATTTGAACTTGCAAACCTCTACTTACGAGATAGACGCTCTGCCAATTGGAGCTACACAGGCGTTTAATGTCCTCATGGCGACTCGAACGCCAATCTTTCGGTTCGTAGCCGAAAACTCTATCCATTAAGCTATGGGGACATAGCAGGCAGTAACCGAATCGAACGGGTGTCTAACGGTTCAGAACCGCACGGTTTACCTCTAGCCTAACCGCCTATAAGCCGCAGAAGGGACTCGAACCCTTAATCCCCTGATTACAAAGCAGGTGCATTGCCATTGTGCTACAGCGGCATATTTAGTTTCAGGGAGACCAGTGGGACTCGAACCCACGTAGGAATTGCTTCCGTAGAGCCACAATCTGCTGCCTAACCAACTCGGCCACAGCCTCCATAGCTGGAATGGTGGGACTTGAACCCACAACCTACCGGTTAACAGCCGGTTGCTCTACCATTGAGCTACAAACCAAAATTTTAAAACAAATGCACCAGAAGGGATTCGAACCCATAGAAAACCGGGTTTGAGCCGGTCCCGTCTGCCAGTTGCGGCACTGATGCATACAGTCGGAATGACAGGTCTCGAACCTGCAGCCTCATGATCCCAAATCACGTGCGCTACCAATTGCGCCACATCCCGATAAAGTGCCCATGAGAAGATTCGAACTTCCAATTGATCTATCTGCTGAGGATAGCGTGTCTGCCAGTTGCACCACATGGGCATTTATAATATCCTGAGTGGGAGTCGAACCCACAAACACTTCACCACGTCCTTAGCGTGGCCGCTTTGCCAGTTTGCGTACCAGGACATAATTCTCTTAAATCATACAGACTATCTCGCACACAAATACAGCAAAGAACAAAAGCCCGATACCGATAACAACATATCCGCCAATTGGTTTGCATTTGAACAAAACAAACTCTGAAGGTTTTTTCGGATTCACATAAATCTCATAGATCTGACCCTCTTTATAAGGTTCACTTACTATCTGAGAAGCTCCGCAAAAATATTGCTGGTTATCAAAATCATAAGCGAACTGCGGTTCATAGGTCATCACGCCCTTTGACGCTATCATTTCATTTCCAACGCATTTTGCATCAATGCAGACAGAACTTCGTTTCTGCGCATGAATCTGAATAAATCCAAGAAGCACCGGTAATGCGACCATAACAAGCAAATATAAAACAGCTGATAAAACCTCAAATACAATGTTAGAAATATTAAGCATAATCTGTCACCTCTCTTATCCTCATATATCAGCATTTTTTAATCATTTTGAGTCGGCAGGGTGAGATTCGGACTCACAATGTTTACCACGTGGGTCAGTGTTTTACAGACACTTTGCTTCAGCCTTTTGCATACCTACCGTTAATAATATTCAGTTCCCATATAATAATAGTCTGGCATATTTTTCATCTCCTTTTCTTTTTTGATATAGAGCATGTGACGGGATTTGAACCCGCGTGATGTCCTGCTTGGAAGGCAGGTGTCCAAAACCACTGGACCACACATGCATATGATAAACGACCGCAACGGGACTTGAACCCGTGTTATTCTTCCGTGACAGGGAAGTGCCATAACCAGCTAGGCGATGCAGCCATAATGCCCCGTTTCGGTTACGATCCGATCCTCCGGTTTTTCAGACCGGTGCTTCTACCAAGTTAGCTTACGGGGCTGGATAAAATCACTGTCGGTTTTATCCATGCTAAATCGTTTCTTCATATTGTTTTCTCCTATAATAGATTTTTAAACTCTGAGTTCTTGATTCAGAATTTAAAGAGCAAGCAACGGGATTCGAACCCGCAGTCTCTGGTTCGGCAAACCAGTGTATTAGCCTGTTATACAATGCCTGCATCTGGGACTTCCGGAGTGCCTGGTTCCATAAGCCCCTTATTTTTTTCAATTGTGTTGCAGATGATTCTGCAGTGACCGATAGGGGACTTGAACCCGCTGTTACGAGGTTGAAAGCCTCGTGACCTGAACCATCTAGTCGAATCGGCCATATAGTGGAGCTGGCGGGATTCGAACCCGCGACCTCTTGATTGCAAAACAAATACTCTCCCATCTGAGCTACAGCCCCATATTATTTTAGGATGCCGTGTTCCAGTCTAAACGTTTAAATTGCTTCACATATCCTCTGGAACAGGAATCTTCGTTGATTTTCATGTGACGAACCTTTCTATGGTATTCTTTACGCCGTCTCTTCATGTCAAATTTACACTCACGATCATACCAGCTGCGTTTATAAACACTCTGTCTATTCTTCGTCATCATATATCATACCTCTTTTAATGAATGGGTGCGTTAAATACTTCTATATTTATTATGACAGATTATAAGTTTTATAGAAATTTCTGCACAAAAATTTTTTCATTCATAAAAAAGACCACCAAATTAAGATAATTTCCTAATCCAGTGGTCATGATTTCATATTTCCAATCTATGCGCGGTTCTTATTATAGTTCTCGGGTGCCTGTTCCGATACCTACTGCCCGCTTAAAAAGGCTATGAAAAGAACCACTGAATGTTTTATGCAATTGTGTAAATCTAGTTAAATTTCTCGCAAAAAGACTATATTTCGGCATATTATCGACAATTCGATTCCATCCGTAATGATAATTAGAGCACATTGAACTAAGCCCTGTTTCCAGTGCTGATGTCTGTAAAAACTGAGGTTCATGTTTCATAATCATCGTAGTCATGGTCTTTTCTATCCTTTCTAAAAATTCATTGTATGAAGTAGTTTCTATCCTTCATAATTATTATGTCAGATTTTTTTGAAAAACAAAATACGGAGCGCTTACAATAAATCTTAGAATAATCTAAGACTTACGGCAGGCACTCCGTTTATCTGTAATTAGAATATCACTTCTGCTTATATTTGTCAATAGGTTTTATTAAAATTTGTTTTAGATTAATCCATGCTCTTCGCAGAAGGTTCTCATATGATTAGCCGTCTCATATATGAAAAACATCTTAGTAATACACTATCTATATCTTATAATGAAATTGTTACTCGGTGACATAGAAAAGAAAATTGCCTGTTCTCCTATGCTATGTTTTCTTCTACGATGATTTGGAATTAATATTGTCAACAAGATCCTTTAATTCTTCATTCTCATTTATCCTTGATAATAAACAAAGACATTTACAGCTTTCTTGTGGATCGTTTTGCTCACACCATACACAATCTGTGTAATGATCTACAGTAGTGTTAAATACGGAACAATATGCGTTTTCACATCCAAAAATAGGACAACATTTATCTGGCGTTGGTAATGTGTCTTCCAAACACTGTTCTTTTGATGGATTCCTATCAGAAAATTTACAAGCACAATTACATTGTTTTTTTGAAATATCAACGCCTGATTCTTCACATTCTTTCATCACTTCCTTAAGAGCATCAACATTGATGTCTTCAATAACAAGTTTTCTCTTTTCCCGATATTCTCTTTCATTGCTTTTATCATATAATCTATAACTCACATAAGATATGATATATGAAGCCAGAAAACACACAATTCCTAACAAAATACCAGGTAAATTGAATTCTATGATATTAACCGAACGTCCTATAGCTACAAGCAAAAGAACTGCGATTAATAACACGAAATATAAAGTGTTATCATATGCACATATTGGACCCATATGGATTGTAAAACATTCTTTTATTAGATATAGAACAATAAAAGTAATTAACAAGCATAAAATAAAATTATGATCCATTTCAATTACCTCCTTTTAGCTCCCGGAAATGTCCCGTTAACTCATCAGCCAACGCTTGTCCCTTTTCACCAAACAACATCTGCATCTGGAACGGAAGTCCAATCTTTTCATCGGATGCTGTAGCAACTGCTTTTCTGATTTCATCGATCCGCTTACTATAGCCATATCCAGTCTTCTTTTCCGCTGCTTTTACCAGATCTTCAAGTAACCCTGGGACCGTTTCTTCTGTCTTTTCTGATTCATCAATACTTTCATTTTTAACTGGCTCAATGATAGAATCTGTTCCATTATTATCATTAAGATTCAATGTTTTATTTGACTCTTCTGCTACCGATTCATTTTTTCGAAGATTTCGCACTCTCGGTTTTGTAGTCTTTTTATCTGATCCTTTTGCGGCAGCTGCCATGGATAAAAGTTCCATATCTTGTTCTTTTGCAAAATCAGATAACTCTTTTGAAACAGATGCAATCGTACATACGCGGGTTTCTTCTTTTGCCTTCAACATTCCGAGAACAAATAATAATGTATCTCTCTTTTCAGAAAGGGCTGTGGAAAGACGTAGCTTATCATCCGGAATAGGAAGCTGGCGGAGCTTATTATAATCGCTGATGCGTAACTCTGTTCCCAGGACCATAAACTGATCGTATGTAGACGGGAGCTTTTTATTTTCCTTCAACAGATCTGTAAATTTCTGGATTTCGTCACTCCAGATAAGTAATGTAGACATATTTTAATCCTCCTATGTTTTCTGTTTTGTAAACGTCAAATCCTGCGCCTCCCCTTAAATTTAACGCCGCTTTTATGAGCGGCGTGGTTTCCGGCATTCCTCGGGAAGCTCCTCTGCCCAGGGCATCAGCTGATCTAGTTTTGCCGGATCTATATTTCCTTTTTCGTCAC
>ERZ772897.1438-NODE-1438-length-24677-cov-20.365364_pt1 | contig 24677 bp, 27 predicted proteins | sample MGYA00512125_ERZ772897 | MGnify/ENA primary metagenome ERZ772897 (study PRJEB29015, sample SAMEA2737660) | human gut metagenome | biome: human gut; feature: human-associated habitat; material: faeces | place: China | collected 2012 ... | reverse complement strand
GATAGTTGGCTGGAGACGGCCTGTGAAAATAGGTAGATGCCGACTTCTCTTTTAAGCAAAGCGCCTTATCCCGCAAGGGGTAGGGCGCTTTTGCTCTTTGTTTCGTGATTTGTGATAGGGGATATGGAGATAGTAGGGACGCGCACTATGCGTCCGCAAAGCGAGTGACAACGCAAATCCGCGGGTGAACAATGTTCGTCCTGACGATGTGCAATTACGAAAAATGACATCTATTTTACCGTGAATCTCTTTACAATATAAAATTGTCGATTTATAATAATGGCAATGTACGTGCTGCATAATTTCTCCGAGTTTCACATTTTTGGGCTGCCTAGGTATCTGGAATCTGCCTGGCTTTCAAATGTGGGCAGAGCTTTGCTTTGCCAAAATGGAGGAATACGACGATGATTCGTAATACGGCCGTTACTGTATGTGGCCCGTTAAATGTAAACAAATTGGGCGTTACCTATGTGCATGAGCACCTGATGGTAAAACCCCAGCTGCCGGATGAGTATTATATCCCTTATACGCTGGATGACGAGGCGGCTTCGACGGAGGAGACCCGCAGTTTTTCCGCAGCCGGGGGTGAGACCCTGGTGGAGATGACGCCGATCAACTACGGCCGCAACGTAAAGGCCTATCAGCGCATTGCGCAGGCTACCGGTGTGCATGTCATCTGCTGCACAGGCTTCCACAAGCAGCTGTTTATGCCGCCCTGGTTTGGCGATAAAACCGACGGTGAGCTGTATGATATTCTGATGGACGAAGTGACGAATGGCCTGGATGACACCGAGATCCATCCGGGTGTTATCAAGCTGGGCACCAGCTTTGAGGAAGTGACCGTCGCCGAAAAGCGCTCCATCGAGGCAGTGGCCCGCGTACACCGCGATACGGGCATCCCCATCAGCACCCACTGCGACAAGGGCACAATGGGCATGGACCAGCTGCGCCTGCTGGAAAAACACGGTGTCGATCCGAAGAATGTGTTGCTGTGCCATATTGACAGCAAGATGGATACGGAATATGCCATCCGGCTTTGCCGCGAGGGCGCTACCATTTGCCTGGACCATGTTGGCCGAGAACTGCAGGATCGCGATTCCTTTCGCGTGCGGATGGTCACGGCGCTGGTGGAGGCCGGCTGCGTAGACCACGTGACCCTGGCCGGCGATATGGGCAAGAAGAACTATCTGCCTGCCTACGGCGGTAAGCCCGGCTTCACCTATATTCTGACCGACCTGAAGGCGGAACTGCTGCCTTACATCGGCGAAGAAAACTTCCACAAAATGATGGTAGAGAACCCCAAACGAATTTTCGCCTGGAAATATAACGACTAACATAGAAAAAGGAGGGGCAGCAATGGCCACTCTGACTGAACTGATCCGACAGGAAGACCCCAAACGCCCCTATACCGATGAACAGCTGGCTCAGATGCTGCAGCTGCGCCGCGAACAGGTAGTGGAACTGCGGCGGATCAACGGCATTCCTAACTCCTGGATGCGGCTGCGCCCGGCGCTGGTGGTAGAGATGCAGAAACTTCTGGAGCAGGAGCCGGGGCTTTCGGATCGGTCGCTGACCCTGCGGTTGAACGCGATGGGCTACAATGTCTCGCGCTATCTGGTAAAGGAACTGCACAGCAATTTGCCAGAAAAAGAAGCCGAGCCGCAGCCTGAACCGGCCGTGGAAATCACCACGCAAGAGGAGACCGAGGGCACCAACGTGTTTGCCGGGATGATCGGCTACGACGGCGGCCTGAAAGCGCAGATCCATCAAGCGAAGGCGGCGGTATCTTATCCGCCCAACGGCCTGCACACACTCATTATTGGTCCGTCTGGTTCCGGCAAAACGTTTCTGGCAGAGAATATGTACCACTATGCGGTGCAGCAGGGCCTGCTGGCGCCGGATGCCCCCTTTGTCTCCTTCAACTGCGCCGATTACGCCGACAACCCGCAGCTGCTGAACAGCCAGTTGTTTGGCTATGTGCGCGGCGCGTTCAGCGGCGCCAACGCCACCAAGGACGGCCTGGTGCAGAAGGCAGACGGCGGCATCCTGTTTTTGGATGAGATCCACCGTCTGTCCGGGGAAGGGCAGGAAATGCTTTTCTACCTGCTGGACAAGGGCAGCTACCGCCGACTGGGCGATTCCGGCCCGGCACGTAAGGTCAATGTGCGGCTGATCGCCGCTACCACCTCTTCGCCGGAGTCGGCCCTGCTGCTGACGTTCCGCCGCCGTATCCCCATCGTCATCTCGATGCCCGGCATCGCTGACCGCCCGATGGCGGAGCGGTTTGCCGTGCTGCAAAGCATCTTTGCGGGGGAGTACAAAAAGATCGACCGCAAGCTGGTGGTGGAACGGGAGGCCGTGCGCATCTTATTGCAATATGATTGTCCCGGCAACATCGGCCAGATGCAGAGCGACATCCAAGTCTGCTGCGCCAACGCGTTTTTGGAGAGCGTCTCCAAGCAGCAAGACACCGTTTACATCCGTGCCGAACTGGTGCAGCAGTTGATCTCGGCAGGCAGCCTGACCCGTTTGCTGGAAGTGGAAAGCTGTTATGATCGGCAGCTGGTCTTCCCGCAGGTGGAGGACGACGCCAGTCAAACGCTTGATAAAATGTACTACCGACTGAAAGAAATTGCCGAGGAAGACTGCACGCCTGAAGCGCGGATGAAAGCCCTGCAGACCGTACTGCTGGGCCGCGTGCTGCCGCAGAACAACCTGCACAATAACAACACGGCGAAATCGCTGGAGCAGGAGCGGCAGGAAGTGCGCAAGGTCGTGCTGGCTGTGCTGGCCGAGATGCGGGACAGCCTGAATTCCTGCCGCAAGGACTTTGAGGACGCGTTAGTGCTCAGCCTGACCACGGACGTGCCCCAAAACGCCAACGGTGCACAGATTTCAATGGCGGAAAAGTACCCGGCTGAGATGGAACTGGCCCAACAGTTTATTGACCGTTTCCGCGCCAAGCGGCCCTGCAATATAAGCGACTACAAGCGGCAGATGCTCACCCTGTGCCTGGTGGCATTCTCGGCCCGCAAGATGGAGCGGCGCATCCGGATCATACTGATGGCTCACGGCCAGGTCGGCCCGGCCATGGCCGAGGTCGTGAACCATAAACAAAATATCCCCCCTGCTGAATTCATCGGCAGGGGGAGTTGTTTGTAATAGGGTCACACCCAGCGGCCAAAGCGGTATTGCGGCTTGGTCGGCTCGGGTGGGACAAGTTCATTACCCAGGTAGACTTCAATGCTGTTGCGGCGCAGGCAGCGGGCGATGGGGGTTGGCAGCTTGCTGTACCCGGCTTTCAGGTTTGGCGGGCGGGTGTCGATCGAGTGGCAGTCGGTGCAAAGCAGATGCACCAGGTTCCATTCCAGTAATTTTAGCAGCCAGTAGGCCGTGCGGCCTTCCCGCACCAGGCCGCTGGCGTTGATCTGCGCCAGACAGCCCTCGTTGACCCAGTTGTACAGCAGGGTAGGGTCCTCGGTCACGAAAGGATAACGCTCCACATGGGCCAGAATCGGCGTATAGCCGCGCTGGCGCACAGCGTACAGCGTTTCGTCAATGCCTGCGGGGTAGCAGGTGGTAGGGAATTCGATAAGAATGTAGTTTGATTCGGCAAAGGCCAGCGCGCGCAAATCAAGACTGGGCAGAGCCGTTGTAAAGTACACCTCCGCACCCAACTTGGCCGCCAGCGGCAGGCCGGTCTCTTTGGCGGCCTTGGCTACCTGTAAAAACGCGGCGCGGCGCTTTGCGGCAAAATCCTCTACCGAGATACGCTCATAATGAAAGTGTGGGGTAAATACAATGCCAGCCACACCATCCTGAATTTCTTTGCGCAAAAGCGCCATGGAAATGTTCAGGTCCCGGGCACCATCATCGATGCCGGGCAGGATATGGCAATGCAGGTCTACCAAATTCTGGCTCATTCGTTGCTGCTATCCTGTTTTGTGTCGTAGTAACCATAAGAGTACGCGTAGGAGTAGCCGTCTTTGCGGCCGGTCTTTTTGGCATTATAGCCATTCATCACGACGCCGAGAATGTGGGCGTCAACGGCTTCCAGGTTCTTTTTGCTCAGCTGGGCACCCTGAATGGTGGTGACACCGGGGCGGACAACCAGCAGTACACCATCCGATACACGGCTCAGAACGGCGGCATCGGTCACCACCGAGACAGGCGGCGTGTCCACAATTACATAGTCATAGGTCTGCTGCAGAGCCGTAAAAATCTGCTCTACAATAGGGGTGGAGAGGAGTTCTGCCGGATTCGGCGGAATCGTACCAACGGGCAGCACCGTAATGCCGCTGTCTTTCAGGCGCAGCAGTGCATCCGGGAGCTTGCTTACGTCCCGCGCCGTAATGACGCTGGTCAGACCTGCATGATTGCGGGGAATGCGCAGATAACGGGAAATGGCGCTTTTACGCATATCGCAGTCCACAAGGACTACACGCTTGTTGGAGGCTGCCAGCGTGATGGCCAGGTTAATGGCCACGTTGCTTTTGCCCTCCTCCGGCACCGAGGAAGTAATCAGGATGGTTTTGCAGTTACTTGTGGCGGAGAGAAACTCCAGGTTGGTACGCAGGGATTTATAGGCTTCCACGAACTGGAACGGCGCGTCTTTGCTGACAACAAAGAATTCGCGGTGAGAAGTCCGGGACTTTTTGTCTTTTGCACTCATTTCTTTTGGCCCCTCTCGTATTCAGGAATGACACCCACAACGGTGAGATCCAGGTATTTCGCAACATCTTCTTCGTTATTGAGTTTGTTATCCAGCAGAACCTGCAGGAAAATCACACCAAGGCAGAGCGCCAGACCGATCATACCGCCCAGGGCAGTATTCTTTGTGGTATTGGGAGAAACTGGGGTGGCAGCAAGAGAAGCGTTGGAAATGACCTTGACAGAACCGGCTTCTACAGCCTCCAGAATCACGTCGGGGGAAACCTCGGTGATTTTGTTGCAAACCTGCTGGGCCCATTCAGGATTGTTGCTGCGGACGGTAATTTTCATAACCTGTGTGTCGTCCACGGCATCAACCGTTACGCGGTTCTTCAGTTCACTGTAATTCAGGGAAAGGCCCAGGTCATTGATAACCTGCTGCAGCACGGTATCACTTTTAATAATAATACTGTAGGTAGAAACCAGCTTGGTTGCCGAGTTGATCTGGTCGCTGGTGACATTGGAGGTCGTATCCTGGCGGGTGTTGACAATCATCAGGGCCGAGGACTCGTACTGGGGTGTCATGGCGAACTTGGAGACAGCAAAACCGGCAATGGCCGCTGCCAGGGTGCAAAGGATCAGGATTGCCAGATGCTGCCGGACTGCATTCAGGACTTCCAGCAGGTCTATGGTATCGTATTCTTCGTTTTCCACGGGTCGGGTCCTCCTCAGGTGTTATTTTGGTATCGGCGCTTCAGCTGATGACGCGCCACGAACATAAAGCCCAGCAGAATAGCGGCCACGAGGGCATATACAGCCGCAAAGATGCCCAGGCTGCCAAGCATACTGTGAAGATAGGTAAGAACCAGTGCCCGGATAGAGGCGGGCTCCAGCGAAAAATTGTCCAGTCCCAGCATGGGATACAGAACGGTGGCACCCAGTGCGCACAAAATTGCACCGGCCGTAAAGGTGAAGGTAAGGCAGCGCACACCCAAGCGGGAACTGCCTGCCAGACGGATCATCAGTACCAGAGAAACTGCACAAAGCAGGGCTGTAACAATTACACCCGGCAGCGCCAGACGATCAACCTTGGTAATGACCGTGTACAACTGGCTTGCCAGAGGAATGGCAACGTAGTTTGCATAATCCAGGCGGCAGGCATCGGCCACAATCTCAACAGCGGACGCTACATCCTCGGTTACATCCTTACCGCGGCTGTTCAGGTCAGCTACCAGAACAGCATTGAGGTCGGTTTTGATATTCTCACGGGCATTGACAGCCGTATTGCCTGCATACAGGTCTGTCACAGCCTGTTCCATATCCTTGTTAATCTGGTCGCGGGAAAGGGTAGAGGTCATCACATCGGCATCAAAACCGGTGGATGCACCATAGCTGACATAGTTATCATACAGGTAGCTGTAGGCATAATCGGCAAAGCTGCTGCGCGTTACCTGCTTGCGCATGAATCCCTCGCTGCATATAGTGGTCAGCAGCATCAGAAAAATGGCCAGAATCGCCAACAGCAGCGTGGACAGCCAGGACAAGCCCAGTGCCCAGCCGACACTGCCGCGTTTCTTTTTTACATTACTTTTTTCCAAACAATCGCCCCCTTAGCTGTTTCTGTCCAGCACGGGGCCGGAGACATACCGTGCATACACAAAGAAGCGGTCCGGGGTAAAGCCCATGGCATCAAACGGGTAGCAGGTATACAGAATCAGATTTTCATCCTCGCGGGAAAAGTCGTAAGCGGACGAGTCCTGATAATCCAGGATTTTTGTCTCCGTAACCTCATAGGTGTACACACCGTAATGGGTGGTAATGGTTACGGTGGCCCCTTCTTCTGCATGCTGGAGATCATTGAAGAAAGTGTTGTTGTGGCCGGACAGCAGAATCGTTTTCCCTTCACCGGGCAGACCGGCGCTGCTGTTTTCCATATAGGTGCCGACACCCTGGTTCAGGATTCGGTTGGTATCACCGTAATATACCGGAGCGTTCACGTTGGTGCCGGAAATCGTAATATCAGCATAGCGGTCACCCAACGTGGGGTAGGTAATGCTGCTGAAGGGAATCGTCTCCGGCTGGGCAGCGGCTTCCTCTGCCGCACCGCCGTCAATTACCGTACCGGCTTCAGCCAGCAGGTCCTGCGGCTGAGAAGCAGTTGTGTTGTCAAAGAACCAGCCCAGCATCATCTGGTAGGGCTGCAGCAGCACAAAGCTGAGTGCCGCCAGCAGGGCTGCCGTGACAGCCGCCAGCGCCAAAGGCACAACAACATAGGCCAGCGGACTGCTGCGAATGAAAGACCTTTTTTTACTATGTGGCAAGTTTTTAACCCCTCCTGAGCCAGGACGCAGACACCAGCCGCGCCCGGCTATCCGTAAAGTATCTATCTGAAACAGGTAAGCACACTGCCTGAAAAGAACCTACAAAACGGGCATCACCGAAGTGCTGCCCGTCCTCCGATTAAGACAAGCTCATCGGATGCTGCATTGGCTTACAGAGCCAGCGCATTCTCCTTACGGACAGCCAGACCTAGGACACCAACAACAGACAGAACGATGGTAGCAATAACCATAGCGCTGTTGTCACCGGTAGCCTTGATGACTGCAGAAGAAGAAGCGGTGAGCGGGTTGGAAGCAGAAGCAACAGAGCCATCGGTGGCAAACTTACACTGGGTGGTGCCAGAGACACCGTTAGCGGAAGCAGTCGGCACAACGGCAACCTCGCTGCCGGAAGCAACGACATCGATGTTCAGGCTGATGCCTGCATCGCTGAAGATGCCGCCAACCTGGCTGAGAGCGGTGCTGACAGCAGTGCGGACATCGGCCTCGGTCTTGGCGCCGTTCAGGGCGTTCTTGGCCTGGGTCAGAGCGTTGCGCAGGGCAACGGAATTATCACGCAGGACACGCAGCTGGGTCTCGTTCAGGCTGTTGACAACACCGTCCATGCCGTAAACACCGGCGCTGGTCAGATAGCCGTTCACTTCGGCGCGGGCAGCACTCAAGTTCTCTACGTAATCGGTAGCGAACACACCGGTAGCAAAGACGCAAGCCATGACAACGCTGACCAGAACCGCAACGAGCTTCTTGAACTTGTTCATGATTTTTGTCCTCCTTTCTTCAAAGGTGCATCGCTGCGCGGGCAGTTATGCGCTTATAAAGCACAGTTGAAAAACTCCCCTTTATAAGTATTCTCATTTTATCATAGAACCGGATGGAATGCTATATATTTTAGCCGAAAATGTCGAAAATGGTCGTTTTACCCAAAACAACCCTATATATAGGTTGGCTTGTTTGCGTCTTGGTCATTCCAGTGGGGCACGAAAATGAAAAAGGGCTCGCACCCGTCCTCCTGCAGGTGCAAGTCTTTTGTTATATGCAAATACAACCGCCCTCATGGCACAGTGTTTTGCGCGCTGGAGGAAAAGCCGCCTTCAGACAGCGAAGTGGCGTTACATATCACGATTTGCGACACCGGTGTTGGCATGGACGGCTACGCAGCGGCCCGTGCCATCCGCCACTGCGGCAAGCCGGACGCCGAGACTATCCCCATTCTGGCCATGACTGCCAACGCCTTTGACGATGACCGCCAAAAGAGCCTGCCCGCCGGCATGAATGACTATCTCTCCAAACCGCTGGACATCCCCAAACTGACCGAAGCTATCCAAAAATTCCGCACCACCCCCACCGACAGCGGCGGGCTGGTGGGGTGAACAAACACCCCCTGCCTTGTACAAAAGCAAGGCAGGGGGTGTTTGTTTTGGGCTTATTCAGGGGTGATAGGGCAGGGGAGAGACTGCCGCTATTTAGGGGGTAAACTTGTCCAGGGGCAAAAACGTGTTGTTCTCGGCGGTGTAATTGCCGCCGCCCATCTGTGGGCGGACGAAGGGCACGCCGTCCCGCACATAGAATACATTGTCGGTAATCAGCGCGTCCGGGTTCTCCGAGGGGCTGATGGTGCCGCCCAAATCGTCAAAACTGACGTTGTGGCAGAAGGTATTGTGGATGGCTTCCTGCAGGCAGAACATCACGCAGCCACCCTCGTTCTGGCGGCTGAAGTTGTACTCGTACACCGTGCCGTCGCCGGAGTCGGCATCATAAGCCATGCTGTCCTGGTTCAGGCGGGTGTCGGCGGCTTCGTTGCAGCGGAACAGTGCATCCTTGCATTTCCAGGGCCAGATGCCCGCCGCCACTTTGCCGGCGCGGTCGCCGGGGTGGGAATATACGCGGTCGTTGATCTCACAGGCTACGGAATCAGCGATGTTATGCTCCACCAGCGGGCGCAGGGCGTACATCACGGTGATGCCATCGCCGCCGGCCAGCTTTACGTAATTGTCGCGGATGGTCACATTCTCGTGGCCGTACTTGAGGAACGGGGCTTCTTCCAGCGCCGCCCCCCTGAAAGTGAGCGTGGGCGTAGGTGTAGCCCACCGCCAGGCCCCAGCGGCTGACGCGGTAGAGGTAACAGCCCTCTACCAGCACATCGGCAAAGCGGGCCGGGCCGGTGGCGGCTTCGTCGGCAGGGAACAGGGCAGTCATGTAGATGCCACCGTTGTTCATGTGCTTGTCGTAGACGTTGCCGTTCACATCGTGGATGGCGAGATCGCGCAGCGTAATGCCGCGGCATGTGCCTTTGTCCTTGGCCACCACAGCCACGCCGGTGCGCTCCATCTTGTCGGGCTGGGAGTAACTCTCGCCCAAAACGGCACCGCTGTGGTTGGTAATTTCTAAGTCCTGCACGGTCACATACGCGGCATCGTACAGCAGCACGGCCGAGGAAACATAGCCCCGGTACACATGGGTGGGGCTGTCCAACGGGCAGCCATAATCCTGGTACCAGATGCCCTGCCCGTCGGCGTCAATGCGCGGGGCAGGGCCGTCGCCGTAAGCGCCCACCACAATGGGGGCATCTTTGCTGCCGCAGCAGGTCAGGTGCAGGTATTGCCCCGCAAACACACTGCCGCAGGCCAGCCGTACTCGGTCTCCGGGCTGCAAAGTCAGGCGATTGACAGCACGCAGGCTGGCAAAAGCGGTGGCCTCGCTCAGGCCGTCGAAACTGTCGCGGCCGGTTTCAGCGTTGACGTAATAGGTCTTGCACAAGGGCATCATACGCCTCCTCTCGCAGCCGTTTTTCAATGATCTGCTCCACGTCCTCATAGGGGAAGCTGTCGCCCCAATAGCGGGTAAAGAGATCAGGATTATTGCGATAGTACGCCTGTTTCTGTTCTTCTGTGATGACAGGGCAGACAGGCAGCGCTCGGATGACTGCCGTGGGCTGGGCAAAGTCCAGCTTAAAACGGGTCAGCTCATATTGCAGGTACATGGCAGAGGTGTACTGCCGCGGGCCGTAAAACACCGTGCCGGCGGCTTGCAGCCGGGCATTCGCGGCATTTTTGGCCTGACGGCGGGCTTCCAGCGCTTCGGGGCTGGCATCGTCGATAAGTCCCAGCTGTTTGGCCAGCTGCAATTGCACCAGCGCATTTTCCCACTCGGCAGGGGAGAGACAGACATCACGTGCGGTCATTTGACTGCACCCGTAATGCCGTTGGCAAAGCTCTTTTGCAGGCAGAGGAAGATGATAGCAGTGGGCAGCGTGCAGATCAGGACACCCAGCATCAGCATGCCGTAATCGACGCTGTAGCCGCTCTTCAGGTTGGCAACCAGCATGGGCATCGTGATAGAGGCATTGTTTTGGAAGATGATCTTCGGCCAGAGGTAGCTGTTCCAGGCATTCATGAAGGTAACCGTCATGGCCGCGCCGTAGGTGGAGCGCATGATGGGCACGAACATACGGAAGAAGATGCCGATCTCGCTCAGGCCGTCCAGACGAGCAGCCTCGATAATATCATTGGGGAAGGACCTCGACGCCTGGCGGAACAGCATGATCATGAACGGGGTCGAGATGGAGGGCAGAACAAACGCCGCCCAGCTGTTAACAAGGCCCCAGTGGGACATCATCTTGAACAGCGGGATCATGATGGCTACGAACGGCAGCATCATGGCCAGCAGTAACACGCTCATCAGGGCGTCCTTGGCCTTGTCGTGGTAGATCTCAAAGCCGTAACCGGCGATGGAGCAGACCAGCAGCGTGATGAAGGTCATCAGGATAGCGTTGCGGAAGGAGTTTGCCATGGCCAGCCCCAAATTCTGGTTGGCGATCAGCGACTTGAAGTTTTCCATCAGGTAGGTGCCGGGAATCAGTTTGCCGCGCACGACGTCAATGCTGGGGTTGGTAGCGCCGCACAACATGTAGTACAGCGGAAAGACCGACAGGAAACTGGCCAGAATCAACACGGCATGGGCCAAAATCTTTTTGCCTTTAGTCACGTTTGTCACCTACTTTCATCTGGATAGCAGACAGGACGGCCACGACCACCAGGATAAACACCGACAGCGCCGCCGCGTAGTTGAACTTGGGCGTTTCCACAAAGGAAATGTTGTAGATTGTGTTAAACAGGCACTGCTGGAAGGTGGCGTCCTTTAAGATACGTGCATAGTTGACAAACCCGGCCGGCTGCACGGCGCTGCCGGTACCTTTCTGGAAAGAAAGGATCAGCGCCTGCACCATGGGGTAAAAGCAAAATACAAAAATCAGGATCGAGGCCGGCAGCAGGAAAGCCCAGCCGGTGAGGTTGCGCTTCTGCTCCATGTTCAGCCCTTTTCGTTTGTTCATGGTAACTCTCCCTAATTTGCCCATGTGTTTTTTCATAAAAGCAAGGGCACGGCTTGCAAAAGGGGTATCTGATGCAACCCGTGCCCTTGGCGGACGTTCAATTGTGTAAGCGGTACGCGTCAGGCGCGGCGGATGTTAGCCAGCGATGTTGAACTCAACGGTATCCTGGGCATTCTGCATCTCGCTGTCGATGTCGGCGTTGTTCTGCACAACGTTGGTAACAGCATCGGTCAGGGCGCTGCGCACGTCAGAGTAGTAAGCGCCGCAGTCGAAAGCGGGAACCTGGCCAGCGAACTCAACGATGTCCTTGTAAACGGTCTGGCCGCCGTAGAACTCGGAAGGCTGGTTGTAAACGTCGCTCTCAGCAGCAGGCAGGTAGCTGGAGATAGCACCGGCGTTGGGCAGCAGGTCGTCGTACAGTTCAACACTGGAACCGAAGGTGCTCTTCAGGAAGTCGAAGGCCAGCTCGGTGTTCTTGCAGTTGGAGGAAACGGCCCAGCTTGCGCCGCCGCAGTTTGCGTAGTTGGTAGCACCATCGATGCCATCCAGCTTGGGCATGTTAACGATAGCCCACTTGCCGGACTGATCCGCGGCAGCCTGGACACTGGACATGATCCAGCAGCCGTTGATAACGCCGGCAGCCTTGCCGTCGTTCATGGAGGCAATGTACTGATCCCAGTCGGTGTACTCGGCCAGGATGCCCTTGTCGACCATATCCTTGTAAACGGTCAGGGCCTCTTTCAGGGCAGCGTTGTCAGCGATCTTGACCTCGCCGTCAACAACAGGGGAGGCACCAGCGGACTGCATCATCTCGATGATCAGCTCAGAGCCGCCGGAGGAAGTCAGCATCGGCACGCCGTTGGCGTCCACGACCTTCTGGGCCTTCTCCTCGAACTCGCTCCAGGTCAGGTCCTTGAAGTCCTCGACGGTCAGGCCGGCATTCTCGATCATGTCAGAACGGACAGCCATGACAGAAGCGCCGTTATCGAAGGGCAGGCCGTAGTGGTGGCCGTCGACGGTGGAGTCAGCCAGCTTGCCGCCGGAGAACTGGTCCCAATCCAGGCCGGAGTCGGTCAGGTCGGTGTAGATGCCGGGGAAGTTGGCGACCATCTTGTGGTAGGAATAGTCCTGCATCAGGAAAAGATCAGGCAGGGTGCTGTAATCCTCGCTGGTGGCAGCGGTGATGAGCTTGGTCTCGATGTCGTTGTAGACGTTCTCTTCAATGTTCAGCTTGAAGTTGGGGTGATCCTTCTGGTAGAGGGCCTCCGCCTGCTTCAGGGCGTAGATGTTGAAGTTGGGGTCCCAGGCCCAGACGGTCAGGGTCTCGTCGCCGTCTGCAGTGGTGGTCTCAGCCTCGCTCTCGGAGACGCTCTCAGCGGGGGTGGACTCGGCAGGGGTGGAGGCAGCGGAGCTGCTGGCGCTGCTGCCGCAGCCGGCGAGCATGGAAGCCGTGAGGGCGGCTGCCATAAGGGCTGCTACATTCTTCTTTTTCATGGATTTGTCCTCCTTAAAAATATTGTTTCTCCATCTTTTATAAAATACGGTCCGCAGGCGCGGCCCATAAATTATCGGGTCTTACTCTGCATCGTCGACCCAGCGCATCTCACGCGGGGCCAGGGTCAGCTCACTGATAAGCTTGCCCTTGATGTACAGGTCGGTCTTTTGCTCGGATTCCGAGTTGTTGATGACGGCAATGCGCTTCGTTTCGGGGAATACCGTCACCTCGGTGTCCACATTGGTCACGTAGTAGTGCTTCATCTCCTCCGGCATACCGGCGGCGTAGTAGATGGCCCGCAGCAAAATGCGGCAGTTCTGGGGGGAGTAGGGCAGGCCCGCGAAGTAAACGCTGTGGCCCTTGCCGTACTCGTTCACCACCAGCTGGCTGTACTCGCCGTCCTGCGCCAGGATCTGGTAATGCTTGCCCTGGGCGTAGATGCGGGACGTACCCTCGCCAAAGTCGATCTTGCCGGTAAAGGATTCATCTTCGAGGATGAAGTGGTGGGGATCGCAGGTGTTGTATTTGTCGGTGCTCAGGGAGAAGCCCATCTCGCGGTCAACGCCCATCACATCGGACAGCTGGAAGTACCGGCCCTGGTGCTGGCAGGCGGTGGGCTCGCCCACACCGATGAAGCCGCCGCCCTCGTCCACAAACTTGCGGATAGCGGTCACGACCTTCTCGTCGATCCAGTTCTCGGCGCCGCTGAAGGCGGTGTAGGCATCGCCTACATTGATGATAACGCCGATGTCCTTGGGGATGCCGCTGCGGACATCATCAAAGTTGATGAACTCCACATCAAAAGGCATGCCGCTCAGACATTCCAGCACGCCCTCGGCCGAGTAGGTCTCGCGGTGGTAAATGGAGTGGTGCACCTGGTTGCTCATCCACTTGCGCTGGTGGCCCCAGCAGTTCAGGATGGCCACTTTGAATGGTGCCACGTAGGACTTGGTGCCCTGCATGTTCTCGTGGATCTGGCGGAACTCGCCTACCACGTTCTGGATTTCGTCGATAAAGCCGGGCCAGTTGCTGGCCAGTTTCAGGTAACCGCCGTAGCCGATGCGGTCCAGCGGGCTGCGCAGCACCGCGCGGCGGGCTTTCAGCCAGTTGGTGCGGGCCTCGCCGATGGGATCGCCGCCCGGGCAGAACACATCGGGGAAGAAGTAGGGCAGCAAGCGGCCCTCAGTGTACTTGACGCCCTCAATGTCGGAGATCATGCGCAGCGTAACGCCGCTGCCCACGGAACCAACCACGGCGTCCAGTCCAATAGACTTGAAGTACTTGCCGTAAGGCTCGGTGCCGATCCAGTGGTCGCCCAGGAACATCATCGCCTCTTTGCCGTAGGAGTGGACGATGTCCACCAGCTCCTTGGCCAGGGCGCAGACTTCCTGCTGCTGGAACTCGATAAAATCTTTAAATTCCTTGCTGGGCACGCGGAACATCGTGTTGTGGTAGCCCTGGTCCACAATGAACTCGGGGCGGAACTTGTACCCGGCCCATTTCTCGAACTTTTCCAAAATGTAGGGGCTGACGCTGGCGCTGTAGCCGAACCACTCCACGAACTTTTCGCGCTTATGGTCATCAAACGTCAGCGTGAACTGGTGGAAGAAGGTGGTAAAGCGCACCACATCGATATGGGGGTTTGCCTCGCACCAGCGGCGCAGCTTTTCTTTTACGTAAGCCTGCGTTTTGGGCTGGCGCACATCGTAGGTCAGCTGGTGGGGCGTGTCCTTCCAATCATTGGTCAGGAAATTGTACATATGTACGGGGTCCCAGATCAGGAACGCCAAAAAGCTGACAGTGTACTCGTGGTAGGGGATGGTCTCGATCTCCACCTCGCCGGCGGCCTCGTCAAAGGACCACTTGTCGGTGGGTACGACCTCGCCGGTCGTGCGGTCGATGACCTCCCACCAGCGCTTGGGGTCATCCAGCGTGTTGACTTTCAACTGCTGGGTGTGGAACCCGTCCATCAAATGGATGCGCAGCGTGGTGCTGCGGGCGGTGTGCCGGTCGCTGATGAGGTACTCCTGCTGGATCTCGTCGGGGTTTGCCTCGGCCCAGGCATTATCTTTGCGGGTGGTGTAATAGGTGGCGTATTTCTTGGCGGGGTCCTGCAAAAGGGCGTCCGGCATCTCGGTGCCGTCGCAGTCACGCAGGGCGTCGGCCCCCAGCAATGCTTTCAGCCGCAGGGTCTCCTCCACAACATCGGCATCAGTGGGCAATGTTAATCTTCCGGTCTGCTCCATTTCCCCGTTTCCTTCCTCTCACAAAGGGTGCCTCTACAGCACCCTGTCTTTCTTGACGGTATCATCATACCCTGTTTTAGGGCAAAGAAACAGATACTTTTTTGAGCAGTATTTTAGAAATCTTGCTATTTTTGCGCTGCTTTTAGTCTTTTTGTGGCAATGACAGAAAAGTTGCACAAAATATCGATGCGGTTTTTGTACGGTTTGATAAAATTCGCTTTATATGTCATAATTTTGTATTTTTTTTGTAAAATCGTCCCATAAATCTGCACTTATGTTACGTGCCGTGCCTTGCCAATCGACGTAGGAATGAGTATAATAAGGGCAAAAAGCGATATACGTCTTTAGAATCAAGCAAAATCTTGCACTTGGCTTTAGATAAATTGTGGTTTGCGCACTAAAGCTTTGCAAAATTCAGAAAGGAGTGCCCGGCAGTGAATACACGGTACGATCTGAACATGGAGGTCCCCCCGCGAGAGGCGGTGCGCCTTTTGTACATCAGCAAAAGCCGCTTCGGCGGCGACTGGCGCAGCGTGCCACACACCCACGCCTGCACCGAGATGTTCTACTGCGTCAGCGGCCGCGGGCAGTTCAACATCGAGGGCAAGCTGTTCGATGTGGCGCCGGACGACCTCATCATCGTCAACCCCCGCGTACAGCATACTGAGCTGAGCTACCAGACCTACCCGCTGGAGTACATCGTGCTGGGCATCGACGGCGCGGAGTTCCTTTTTAATGAGAAGGACCTGGGCTACACAATGCTCTCCTGCGGCATGATGCGGGAGGAACTGCTGTTTTTGATGCGGATGCTTCTGCGGGAGATTGACAGCCGCGCCGACGGCTGCGAGATGGTCTGCCAGGACATTCTGGAAGTGCTGCTGGTCAAGATCGTGCGGGAGGCCGCCGTGTCGATGCGCATCGTGCAGCCGCCGTCCAAGAGCAAGGAGTGTGCCGCCGCCAAACGGTACATTGACGAAAATTTCAGTGAGAACATCACGCTGGACAAGCTGGCCGAGATCACCCACGTAAACAAATACTACCTTTCCCACACTTTCCAGCGGGAGTACAACACCTCGCCCATCAACTACCTGCTCAACCGCCGCATTACCGAAAGCAAGGCCCTGCTGACCAGCACCGACTTTAGTCTGACTCAGATCAGCGAGCAGATGGGTTTCAGCTCGCCTGCCTACTTTTCCCAAAGCTTCCGCCGCTTTACCGGCCAAAGCCCGCTGGAATACCGCCGCAAAAACCAGCCTGGCAAAAAGTAAACCCAAAACCTTATAAAAGCAAAACACCGCCGCCCCGGCAGGCAAACCGGGGCGGCGGCAATTTGTTTAATAGCATCCACATAAACCGCCAGCCTGTGGCCGAAATCATTGGTGCCGCCGATGCCTTAGTTGCGGGCTGCGGTCGTTCCTGCATGATTGCAAAGAGTCTTCAAGGGCTGCCAACTCCTTGGTCTCCTCTGGAAGGTGACTCCCGCCGCAGCGGGTAGGGGGAGAGAACCTTTGGGCTAATAAGCGCTAAAGGCACTGTCTCTCCCTCCGGCCCTTCGGACCGCCTCCCTCGCAGAGGGAAGCTTTGCAGATGCCGCCCCTATACTAACTGCCTAACAAAAACTGCCCACGCGGGAAATTCTCCGTGTGGGCGGTTTGCTTTATAAAATCACTCGATGACCAGCAGTAGGCTCATCTTGAACTTGCCCTGCGGGGTGACGCTGTGCAGGCCGTTCTTGTCAAAACGGAAGCTCTCGCCAGCGTTCAGCTCGTAGTCCCTGCCCTCGTAACCGATGATGGCCTTGCCCTCCAGGGCGGTCAGGATAGCGTTGCCGGGGGCGCGGTGCGGGGTCAGGCCGGTACCCTCGTCAAAGGCCATCAGCACAAACTTCATGTTGTCAGCATGCACAATGTCCAGGTTGGCGATGCTGCCTTCCTCGTAGGAGATCAGGTCTTTCAGGGCGGTGGGCTGGCCCGCTTTGATGATGTTGTTCATGGTAAATTGCTCCTTTTTTAAAATAATTTCGGTGTAGATCATGCCGGCGCCGTCGCTGTCGGCCAGGGGGCCGCACAGCGTTTTGGAGGGCAGTACCAGCAGTTCACCGGGGGCAAGGGGTACGTAGCGGGCCTCCGCGCCCAGCACAAAGCACCCGCTGCCCTCAGCCCCCAGGTACAGGGTGGTACAATCATAGCTTTCCGGGGTGATGGAGGTGCCGGCGCCCATTGAAAACCAGGTCACAGGCACTTCCGCACCCAGGCGGGCCGGGCGTGAGATGGTCATGGCCTCCCGGATGGGACGCATTTGCGCGATGGTAAAGGGGGTGTTGTTCATACAGTGTCTCCTCGCAGGGCCGTGGGTACAATGCCGCGGATCGAGCGGCCCTCATACTTCAACTCATCCACGATCACCTGCACATCGAACGAGTAGGAGATGTTCTCCTCGTTCAGAATATCAGCAGCCGGGCTTCGTCTGCCACACTCATAGCATTGGTCGGATAGCGGGTATTTATGATGGCGCTGATCCCTTCTTCGCGGGCCAGGCGCTTTATCATATCCAGTATAAGGATTTGATTGTGAAAGTCAAGCCCTGTTTCGGTCTCGTCCCGGAACAGGTTCGGATACAGCCCTGAACACCTCTTGCAGCCGTACAGCGGAATGACCCGCGTTTCCTGCACGGTATTTCAGGTGGTCCTCCGCACTGCCAAACTCAAACCAGCAGCGGCACTGCAGATCCTCCGGAAGGGCAGGGAAGGGCTTGTCTTCCAGGCTGTCGGCCATCTGGCGGCGCATGCTGCCGTAGGTCAGCGCCTTACCGGCGGCGATAAAGTAGGGCTTGATGGCGTCGTCATCGCACCACATGACCTTTTTCAGCGTGCCGCCCTTGGACCAGTACAGGCTCTTGATGGCCAGGTACAAAAACGGAACCATGATGCGGCGGGTGCCTTTGCCGATTTGCGCGAACTGCCCGCCATCAAAAAACACGTGCTCCACCGGCAGGTGGGTGGTGGTCAAAAAGTCCATGGCCAAATCAGCACCAATGGAAGACGCCACCACCAGCGCCAGCCTGGTTACACCCTGTGTTTTAGAAACGCTTCGACCTGCCGTACCTCGTCCTGCTTGCCTTGGTAAACCTGCCCGGCGCAGTAGACGGTCTGCAGCATCGTTTCCGGTACGCCGGAAAGGTTGATCGTTTCACTCATGGGGAAGCCCCTCTCTTTTGTGCGGGATTCCACGCCGGAATCGCTGATGGATCAAATGGAAATCACCACTAAAGGTGCCCGCAGAAATTGCAGTAGCCTCTTTTTGTATGGGCTTGTGTCAGGGCATGCCTTGCGTTATAATCAAAAGCAAGATGGATTGTTACGGATGGATTCCATGAACCGCACGACCGATGATTTACTGGACGCCCTGGCGTGCCGGGGTTCCGCAGCGGCAACCCGCTGCATATCCTGATCGCCATTTTGGTCTACGGCGTGTTCGCCATCTTTGCGCTGGCGGTGGGACTGGCTTCCTTCAGCTCCTTCTCCAACTTTGTGGTGGGGCCACAGTCCTTCTGGGGCCGGTGGGGTGCTATCTTTTTGCCTTTGACCTATTTAATATCCGCACCCGGTGTACGCTGGTGGAGCGGTTTCGCCATACGAAGCAATATCCTTTTTACTGCGTCTGCGTCATGCTCAGCTGGCTGCTGCTCTGCTTTTTTTGTAATGTTCCTGGACGTAGGCGTATTCGACAGCAAAAAGTAAAGGCAGTGTAAGAAAAGCCGAGGTGATTGGTTTGCAGGACAGCCGATGGTTCCGCATCGTGTATATTTTGCTGGACACGGGCAAGTGCACCGCGTCGGAGTTGGCGGAAAAGCTGGAAGTCTCGGTGCGGACGATTTACCGGGACCTGGACGCCCTCAGCGCGGCGGGCATCCCGGTGTATGCCACGCAAGGCAAGGGTGGCGGGGTCTCCCTCCTGCCGGAGTACGTGTTGGATAACGTACTGTTATCTGGCGAGGAAAAAGAGAAAATCCTGATGGCTTTGCAGGATTTATCCGTAGCCGATGAAACGGCCGGGGAATTGCTTGTAAAATTGGGAGCGCTGTTCCAGACCCGGGCCGCGGATTGGATAGAAGTCGACTTTTCGGACTGGAAAAAAAGCGCACGGGATCAGGATGGGTTCAACGCCATCAAAACAGCAATTTTCAAGAAAGTTCTGGTTACTTTTTCCTATTTTGGCAGCAGCGGCGGCTATACGCAACGGACGGTCGAGCCGCTGAAGCTGGTTTTCAAAGGCAAGGATTGGTATTTATACGGATTTTGCCGGTTGCGGAAGGATTTCCGCTTTTTTAAGCTGACCCGTATCAAGGGCCTTGCCATTGGGAAAGAAACTTTTATGCGGGATGTTCCCACTGATTTGCCGGTTAAAGCACCTCTTCACGCCGAAGATTTGGTCGCTGTAAGCTTAAAGTTTACGCCCGAAGCCGCCTTCCGCGTGTATGATGAATTTACCGATGCCGTCACCACAGACGCACAGGGAAACTTGTATGTATCTGTCACTTTGCCCGATCATGGCGTGCTGTTCAGTTATCTGCTGTCCTTCGGCGACAGTGTGGAGGTGCTGGAGCCTGCCAGCGTGCGGGAGCAGGTAAAGGAAAAGCTTACTTCTATGCTGCACATCTATAAAACTTGACAGTTGTTGTCAGGTATAAAGTGGTATGCTGTCTGCGAAAGGATGGTGTACTTCATGAAATATGAGTGGCGAAAACAGGGCAAGGCTCTTTACGGGGCCAGGACGGCCCCAGCCCTGAAAACCGTCCCCGCGCAAAACTACATCAAGATAGACGGCAGGGGAGACCCGAACGGGGCCGATTTCTCCAACCGCGTGGGTGCGTTGTACGTTGTGGCGTATGCGGTCAAAGCGGCCTACAAAGCGGCGTCTTTGCAACAAGAAATCGACGACTTCGCCGTCTGCCCGCTGGAGGGCGTCTGGGCACAAATCCGTGGGGATGATTTGGAAAAAGACAAGCTGGAATACACCCTGACGATCCGTCAGCCGGATTTTATCAGCGGGGAGCTGGTACGGCAGGCACAGGAACAGGTGCAGCGCAAAAAGCCAAATCCTCTGTTGGGAGAAATCACCTTTGGTGCGATGCAGGACGGGCTGTGCGTAGAAATCCTCCACATCGGTTCCTATGACGATGAGCCCGCCTCGTTTGCAAAGATGGCCCAGTTCGCGGCGGCGCACGGCCTGCGGCGAACGGGAGATTATCACCGCGAGATCTACCTGAGCAATGCCAACCGCGTGGAACCCTGCAGGCGAAAAACAATCTTACGCTGCCCGGTCGAGCCCGTTTCTCCGGGCAGCATGGAAAAATAGCAGACAAAACGGCATGGCTTCGGCTGTGCCGTTTCTTTCGTTTGTGGGCTGGCAGGGCTAATCGGCCTGCTTTGCGCGGGCAGCTACAGCGATTTGAAGATATGGTCTGTCGTCAGTCTGATCTTCGGCGGCATCTGTTCCATCGCTACCCGGAAGCAGAAATAAACGCATAGAAACGGCAAAAAGGCGCCAGCCATGGTATTTGCACTATGGCTGGCGCCTTTTACATTTTGTATTTTATTTTATAAATATAACACTTTGTTCTGTGTTTTTAATTGTTACTGCTTATCTTTTTCCTGAAACACCTTATTTAAAAGGTACACCCCCAGCACCAGCACGCCCAGGACCAGGAAAATCCCCGCCATCCCGGCGCACAGCATGGTCAGCGTGGTGGGCAATAATGCAAACGACATAATCGTACCTCCTTACACGTACCCGTTCATCAGGGTCAGAATCAACCCGCCGGCAATGACCGACGCGATCTGGCCCGAAACATTTACGCTGATGGAATACATCAGCAGGAAATTCTGGTTATCCTCGGCCAGGCCCATCTGGTTGACCACACGGCCGCTCATCGGGAAGGCCGAGATGCCCGCCGCGCCGATCATGGGGTTGATTTTTTTGCCTTCGGGCAAAAACAGGTTCAGCAGCTTGGCAAACAGCACGCCGCCCACCGTGTCGAACACAAAGGCCACCAGGCCCAACGCCAAAATCAGCAGCGTGTCAGGCTGCACAAATTTGTCTGCCGTCATCTGCCCGGCCACCGTCAGGCCCAGCACGATGGTAATAAGGTTGGCCAGTACGTTCTGCGCAGTCTCGGACAGGGCGTTCAGCACGCCGCACTCTCGCAGCAGGTTGCCGAACATCAAAAAGCCCACCAGCGCCACACTGGCCGGGGCCACCAGCCCCGCCAGCACCGTGACCACGATAGGGAACAAAATCTTCGTGGTCTTGGTTACGCTTCCTTTTTTATAAGGCATGCGGATAAGCCGCTCTTTTCTGGTAGTACACAGTTTAATGACCGGCGGCTGTACAATGGGCACCAGCGCCATATAGCTGTAGGCTGCCACCATGATGGCCCCCAGGTACTTGCTGCCCAGACTGTTCGCTACAAAGATGGCCGTCGGGCCGTCGGCCGCACCGATGACTGCGATGGACGCGGCGTCGGGCAGGTCAAAGAACAGCCCAGCCAGCACCAGCGTGATGAAGATGCCAAACTGCGCCGCCGCACCAAACAGCATCAGCCAGGGCTTTTCCAGCAGCGGGCCAAAGTCGATCATCGCGCCGATGCCGATGAACAGCAGCAGCGGAAACAGCTCGTTGGACATGCCCGCCTCAAACAGCGCCGAGATCGGCCCCACGGTGTCCCCCTGGGTGATGGCACCCGACAGCGGCAGGTTGACAAGAATCGCACCGAAGCCCATCGGCAGCAGAAGACTCGGTTCCATCTTTTTGACGATGGCCAGGTAAATCAGCAGCCCGCCGATCACCCACATGACCACCATCTGCCAGGTGAGGTTGCCGAAGTTGCTGAACAACCCGGCAAAAGTTTGTAAGATCTGCATACAGTACCTCCCAAATACTGGGCGGCAGGGTATAAAAATAGAGACCCCTGCCGCAGAAAACTGCGGCAAAAGTCTCAGCGTTTACAGTATGCTCCGGGGCCGCGCGGCCCGTGGTGACGAAGCGATACAGCGCGGCGGACCGCGTCCCTTACTCCCTTTTACCTTGCCCATAGTATAGCGGATGGTGGGCAAAATTGCAAGGGAATTTTTGCAAAAAACGCACAGACGCGGCAAAATGTTGCACAGGAAAAAAAGCTGTGTTATACTTTTATGGTAAAAAGCACAACGAAACCGAGGGACCTGCCATGATTAAAATTGCCATTGTCGAGGACGAAGCCGCGGTACGCGACCAGCTGACCGACTATGTGCGCCGTTACACCCGCCAGTATGGCACCGAGTTTGAGGTGACCTGCTTTACCGACGGCGACGAAATACTGGAAAACTACCGTCCCGCCTTCGACATCATCTTTCTGGATGTGGAGATGAAGCGCCTCAACGGCATGGAGACCGCCCAGCGCATCCGCGAGCTGGACGACGATGTGCTGCTCATCTTCATCACCAACATGGCGCAGTATGCCATCAAGGGGTACTCGGTGGGGGCGCTGGATTACGTGCTCAAGCCCGTGCCGTACTTTGCGTTTTCGCAGCAGCTGCAAAAGGCGGTCAACCAGCTGGCCCGGCGGGCGCGGCATTACCTGGCAGTCCCGGTGGACGGCGGTATGCGCCGCTTGGACACCGCCGCTATCTATTATATGGAAAGTGACGGCCACAAGGTCTGCTTTTACACCGAGGATGGCGACTTCATCGCCCCCGGCGCGCTGAAAGCCTTTGAGGAAAAGCTGGCGAACCGCCCCTTTGCCCGCTGCAACAGCGGGTATCTGGTCAACCTGGCGCAGGTGCGCGGCGTGCAGCAAAGCGAGGTCCAGGTCGGGCCGCACACCTTACAGATCAGCCGCCCGCGGCGCAAGGCGTTTCTGGCTGCCCTGGCCGATTACATCGGGGGTGAGGGCGTATGACCGCAGTACCGGACATCCCACGCCTGTACACGGCCCTGGCCGAGTGCCTGGCCACTTTATTATATGCCCGGCAATTGGCGCCGCGCTATTCGGCCAGACGCAGCACCGTCAACAGCCTGATCTGGATGGCCGGGCTGGCGGTGTTTATGCAGCTGACCGGCTCGGTGCCGCTGGTGCTGTGGCTTCCCTGCATGGTGGCCGCCATCGGCTCGATGTATCTATTTTTGTGGTGCACCTGCGAGACTACCCCGCTGGAAGCCGGGTATTACTGTGCCCGGGCGTTTATTTTGGCCGAGCTGGCCGCCAGCGTGGAGTGGCAGCTGCACTGTGCCCTGTGGCCGCAGCGCAGCGGGCGCGACCCGCTGGCCGTGCTGCTGCTTGTGCTGGTGTACGGTGCGCTGTTTGCCGCCGTATACTGGATGGAAAAGCGTCGCAGCACCCAGCCCGCCAAGCTGCACATTACGCCGCTGGGCATGTTAATGGCGGTCATCATGGCCATCACGGTTTTCGCCGTCAGCAATTTGAGCTTCGTCAATAACAACGAAGCCACGATGAGCATCCGCTATATCCGCACGCTGGTGGACCTGGCGGGCGTGCTGATTTTGACCGTCCAGCACGAGCAGCTGCGGGAAAGTGCCCTGCACAGCGAGCTGACCGCCATGGACGATGTACTGCGCCGCCAGTACGAGCAGTACCGCCAAAGCAAGGAAAACATCAAGCTCATCAACCGGCGCTACCATGAGTTAAAGGTGCAGATTGCCACCATCCGTGCCGAGCGCGACCAGGCCAAGCAGGATGCCGCCCTGGCCGCCATGGAAAGCGACATCCGCCGCTACGAGGCCGAGAACAAGACCGGCAACCCCGTGTTGGACACGCTACTGACTGCCAAAAGCCTGTACTGCCAGCAGCACGGCATCAACATGACCTGCGTGGCCGACGGCAAGCTGCTGGATTTTCTTTCCACCGGCGAGATTTGCACCATCGTGGGCACCGCGCTGGATAACGCCACCGAGAGTGTGGCCGCCGAGCCGGACCCGGAGAAGAAGCTGATCCGGGTAGCCATCTACGCGCAGAACGGCTTTGTGATGCTGCGGTTCGAGAACTACTGCGCCCAGCCCGTAGAGCTTGGCCCCGACGGCCTGCCCCTGCGCAGCGCCCACGGCGGCTATGACCTGAAAAGCGTCCGCGCCGCCGCCGAAGCCCACGGCGGCACACTGACCCTGCATTGGGAGAATGAGTGGTTCACCCTGCGGGTACTGCTGCCGCAGAAATAAGCAGAATAGGGGAGAGGCCCTGCACCTCTCCCTTTTTTGCTGCCACAGCAACATGCACAAATAGAAGCGGCTTTGCTTTGTGCAACATCCACATCAATTTTTGATACAATTTTGCAACTTTTACAGATTATGCCGCAAAAACGGCAGTTTGTGCATTTTTTGAAACAAATCCTTAACAGTATGGTAACATAGTACCAGTTCAACACCGTACTTCTATAAAACGGTGAAAAGATAATTGAGGAGGAAAACAATGAACACCCTGCTTCTTACCCTGGCAAACATGGGCGTCAACCTGGACGACGTTGCCGATGTGGTCAATAACTGCATCCCGCAGCTCATCTTCTTTGGCATTGTGGTTGCCGCCGCCATTATCGTACTGATCGCTATGGCGGTCAACAAGAAACT
>ERZ772897.1429-NODE-1429-length-24771-cov-6.134285_pt1 | contig 24771 bp, 27 predicted proteins | sample MGYA00512125_ERZ772897 | MGnify/ENA primary metagenome ERZ772897 (study PRJEB29015, sample SAMEA2737660) | human gut metagenome | biome: human gut; feature: human-associated habitat; material: faeces | place: China | collected 2012 ... | reverse complement strand
TCGAGGGCGGCTGCGCCGCAAAAAAAGCGGTCAGGCGCTCCGCGCCCGCCCGCGCCAGGAAGCCGTCGAGGCGGCGATGGAACTCCCGGAGCCTGCCGAGTACCGCCTCGAGTGCTGAGAGCGCCGCGCCCGTGCCGCGCCCGGCAGCGGTGTCCTGCAGCGCCTGGCGCAGTGCCTGCGCCGCCCGCAGCGCCTCCGTGCCAAGCAGCAGCTCCTCCTTGAGGAGTGCCGCGCCCTCCGTGAGGAAGTCAGGCGTCGTACTCGAAGTTCCTGCCATGCGAGACCACCTCCTGTCCTCCGCTCCCGTACGTCGGCTCCACGCGCGTGCCGCCGAGGCGGTTCAGGTGGTAGGTCACCGCGGAGAGCGCGCCCTCGATGAGCACGCGGTTGTTATCCGCGAGCTCTTTCGCGCGCTTCGTCGAGGCGTCGAGCGCCGCGTGCAGCTTCTCTAGGAGCAGCCGGTGGTTCGGCGTCGGCGCGAAGCGGGCGAGGTCCTTCATCTTCGTGTCCTTCGTGATCGCCCGGTTTTCCACAGCCAGGTCGATGAGGGCTTTCTGCCGCTTCGCCTCCAGGGTACGGATGCGCTGCGTGAGTGTCGCTTCCTCTCCATTCATCGCCTCGATGGACTTGAGGTCGATGACGATGAGAGCCTTGTGCTTCTTCTCGCTGAGCGCAATGAGTGCACGATACGCCTGATTGAGCTCGTTTAGCGTCTCGATGAGTTCCTGCCACATGCTGCTTCTCCTATCCTAGTGCGCGCTGCGTCCTGTCAAAACCGCAGGTCGAGCATTCGCTCGGCGATGGCGGCGGCGTCCACATGGTAGCTGCCGCTCTCGATGGCGCGCGTGTAGTCACGGACCTTGTCCTCGCGGACTTCGTCGCCGCTGCGGAGCTTCTGCAGCAGGTCGCTGAAGTTCTGCCCCGCCTCGGAGATGACGACCTCGTCATCTTGCTGCGCCTGCGTGCCGGCAGCCTTGCTGCGCGACGTCCCTGCAGACTGTGCGGCGCCGTAGAGCGATGCCACGGAATGGATGTTGTTGTTGACGATCATGAGATTCACCACCTTTTCTTTTCCGTCTCTGCTAGAGCTATCGAAAAAAAGAGCAGGAGACTTAACTCCTGCTTTTTCGCCATCATGTGCGGTTATCTTCCATTTCCTTCCTCTTGCTCACGCGCACACAGTTTTATGTCTGCGCGGTGTTTCCGCACGGAACGCACGGGATGGGAGGGAGGCAGTGCCGCGCGTCAGCGCAGGCCGCGGTAGCGGTCCGATTGCTTGCTGGCGTTTTGGCGCTCGCGCTCGGAGCGGAACGCCGAGGCATGCTCGCCGCTGCCGCGCTGTCCCGGGTTGCGGTTCTTCTCCTTGCCCGCGACGATCTTCGCCGCTGCGCCCTGGAGCTCCTTCTTGAGCTCTTCCGCGCATTTCAGGCAGAGCTTCCCCTGCGTGATGGGCGCGCCGCATTTCTCGCACGGGTACGTCATGCGCACGCCGACCTGGATGAAGCGCCCCTCGCGGATCATGCGCTTGATCATCGACTCGGGCGCGCCCGTCGCCTCGATGAGCTCGTTGACCTTGATCTTCGGATGGTCGCGCACGTACTCCACGACCTCGTGTTCCAGCTCACGCTGCTTGTCCATGCAGTCGGGGCACAGACGCTGCGACGCCGTCATCGGCACGAAAATCCGCCCGCACGACGGACAGTTTTTCATCTTTGCTACCATATTCGACACTCCTCTGCCGCTTGTTCCTAGTCTTTATGTCCTTATTATTTTCGACGCAGAGGAGCGATTTCCTGCCGGCGCGCGAGATTTTCTCGCGTGCGGAGGCGGGGTACGTCACCAAAGGCGGCGCGCCCGCGCGCTCTGCCGCGTAGCTCGTGAGCATCTCCGCGCCGTTGCTGAGCGCGAGCAGCGTGAGGCTCGACTCCGGCTTGCCCGCGAGCACCGAGGCGATGACGGCCGTCGCTGTCAGTGTGTCCGCGTTCAGCTGGCGGTCGCGGACGAGCCCGCTGACGCCGTTTGTGATGAAGCTGCGCGCCAGCAGCAGCACGGTCCCGCTCCGCAGGAGCTTCGTCGTGAGGAAGAGCTCCGGCGACGTCTTTTTCACGATCTCCATCGCCGCGAATCCCGCGAGGGAAAAGAGCGCCTCGCGGCGGTAGGCGGCGCGGCGCTCAGCGGGAATCCGTCTCCTGAAACATCGAACCATCCTCCCTTCCAATAACATGAGGGTCTGCCCGAAGGCAGACCCTGTCATTCCTCGCGGAAAGCTACATGCATCAGTTTCTGCCCTGGAGAGCGAAGGAACCACTGGTCTGTCCAGTGATCCTTGAAATGATTCTAACGATCATTTCACATTCCAGTTTGGCATTGCTGAAATCCATTGTCAATGATAATCCTTACTATGTAAATTCCCAAGAGCGCAAGACGCAGGCACGGCGCGATTGGCCGGATTATGGAAAAGGCGCGCCATGTCCGCAAAGCGGGCGTTTTGTCCGCTGCGGTTACGAGAGTGCGCCCGCGTTCCGCTCACATCGCCTTGACGGGCACGGGGCCGCGGGAGAGCGCGATGGCGCCCGTGCGCGCGATCTCGATGATGCCGTACTCGTCGAGCACCTCGCAGAGCGCGTCGATCTTGCTCTGCCCTCCCGTGAGCTCGATGACGACGTCCTCCGGCGTCACGTCGACGATATTCGCGCGGAAGATGTTGACGACGTTGATGATGTCGGCACGCGATGCCTTCGATGCCTTGACCTTGATGAGCACGAGCTCGCGCTCGATGGAATCCGTGAGGGAGAGGTTGACGATCTTGATGACGTCGATGAGCTTGCCGAGCTGGCTCACAACCTGCGCGAGCTCGTTCTCCGACTCGACGGAGACGACAATATTGATGCGCGTGATATCCGGCTCCTCCGTGTAGCCCGCGGAGATACTCTCGATGTTGAAGGCACGGCGGCTGATGAGGCCAGCGACGTGCGTGAGCACGCCCGGTTTGTTGTCGACGAGGACTGCCAGCAGGAATTTCTTCATGATCTCTTCTCTCCCTTCCCGAGCACCATTTGGTCGAGACGCTTGCCGCCCGGTACCATCGGCAGGACGTCTTCCTCCTCCGGCACGTAGACGTCGATGAGCGCTGCGCCCTCCGAGGCGAGGATCTCCGGCAGGCGCGTCTCGAGCTCCTCGGGCTCGGTGAGGCGATAGCCGCGGATGCCCATGGCCTCCGCGAGCTTCACGAGATCCGTCTTGCCCTTGAGCTCGGACTGGGAGTAGTGGTGGTTGTAAAAGAGGCGCTGCCACTGGCCGACCATGCCGAGGATGAAGTTGTGGATGACGACGATCTTCACGTCGATATCGTTGTCAGCGAGCGTCGCCATCTCCTGGCAGTTCATCATGACGCTGCCGTCGCCCGTGATGAGCACGACGGGCTGGTCGGGACGGCCGACCTTCGCGCCGAGCGCCGCGGGCAGGCCAAAGCCCATCGTGCCGAGGCCGCCCGATGTGATGAACTGACGCGGCCGCCGCGCCGCGTAGAACTGCGCCGCCCACATCTGGTGCTGGCCGACGTCCGTCGCAACGATCGTGTCGTCTGAGGAGAGCGCGCTGACTTTCTCGATGAGCGCCTCCGGCTGGATGGCGTCCTGCCGCGGCACATAGGAGAAGGGGTGTGCCTCCGCGAGCGCCGTGACGTGGCGCAGCCACGACTGGAACTGCTCGCGGTAGTCCGTCGGCGAGGCCTCGAGCTTCTTCATGAGCAGCGGCAGTGAGGCGCGCAGGTCCCCCGGCACCTTGACGTCCGCAGGCACGTTCTTGTTGAACTCCGCCGCGTCGAGCTCGAAGTGCACGATCTTCGCGTGCGGCGCGAACTCCGTGACCTTGCCCGTCACGCGGTCGCTGAAGCGCATGCCGAGGCAGAGCAGGAGGTCGCACTGCTGGATCGCCATGTTCGCGGCGTAGGCGCCGTGCATGCCCGCGAGCCCGAGGAAGCCCTCCGTGCCGTCAGCGATGCAGCCGAGCCCCATGAGCGTGCTCACGGCGGGCGCGCCGAGCCCGCGCCCGATCCTCCGCACGAGCGCCGACGTGTCCGAGAGCGTCACGCCGCCGCCCACGAAGAGCAGCGGCTGCTCCGCCGCGTCGAGCAGGCGCACGACCTCGTCGATGGCCGCCTCATCCGTCGGGTACTCTCCCGAGTAGCCGCGCAGTGTCACCTGCTCCGGATAGGCGAAGTCGATCTGCGCGGCGAAGACGTCTTTCGCCACGTCGATGACGACGGGGCCGGGACGACCCGTACGCGCGATGAAGAACGCCTCTTTGAGCACGCGCGGCAGGTCGCGCACGTCCTTCACGAGGTAGTTGTGCTTCGTGATGGGCGTCGTGATGCCGCAGACGTCCGCCTCCTGGAACGAGTCCTTGCCGATGTAGGGATTCGCCACCTGGCCCGTGATGCAGACGAGGGGCACAGAGTCGATGTTCGCCGTTGCGATACCCGTGATGAGGTTCGCGGCGCCGGGCCCCGACGTCGCGAACACGACGCCGACCTTGCCCGTCGCACGCGCGTAGCCGTCCACCGCATGGACGGCGCCCTGCTCGTGCCGCGTGAGCACGTGCGGGAATTTCATCTTGTAGAGTTCGTCATAGAGTGTCAGCACCGCGCCGCCCGGGTAGCCGAAGACCACCTCGACGCCTTCTCTCTTCAGGCTTTCGAGTACTGCCTGCGCGCCATTCATCAACAAAATATCTGCCCCCTTGGATGGGCGCTTCCCGAGGACCGCCCAGGAAGCGCGTTTGTCTATCTATTATAGTCGATTGTATACAAAGTTACAAGTTATTCTTTCTGCAGGGACAAGGGAGCGCTGTGCGCAAAAGACGCCTGCGGCATCTGTAAAGGGCAGAGTCGCACCTGCGCTCATGCCTGAAGCGCCGTCTCGACAATCTGCATGACGGCGAGCGTCTCCTCTGCCAGACGCTCTGCCTCGGCGCGGTCATCCGTGTCGATGATGCGCGCAAAGTCGCGGAACTCCTGCACCATGCGGTGCTCTTTTCCCTCCGGCACGAAAGTCTCCGTCTCCGTCTCGCGCACGACGGCACCGGCGGCATCGCGCCGGACGGCACCTGTTGCATCCTCCTTGACGCTGCAGAGCGTGAGGTTCGGCGCAACGTTCGGCTTGCCGTCGATCCTCATCCAGCCCTTCTCTCCCTGAACGGAAAGGTAGCAGGGACTATCGGAGTCCTTTGTACCCGTGCAGACAGCGGAGAAGCCGTCGTACTCCAGGACGAGCGTCCCTGAGGTATCAATGCCGTTGAAGCCGCGGTTCGGATAATAATGCACAGCGCGCGGGAGGCCGAAGAGCGCCGCCGCGTAATGGATGTTGTAGACATTGATGTCGCGGAGCGCGCCGCCGAGGTAGGCGGCGTCGAAGGCATGCGACACCTCCCCCGCGAGGTAGGCGTCGTAGCGCGAGGAATACTGTGAGTAGTTGCCGAGCAGCATGCGCACCCGTCCGAGCCGCGGCAGACCCTCGCGCATCCTCTGGAACACAGGCGTATGCAGCACCGTGATGGCCTCGAAGACATAGAGGCCGCGCTCCCGCGCGAGCGCGACAAGCTCCTGCGCCTCCGCAAGTGTGCCCGTAAAGGGTTTCTCCATGATGACGTTCTTGCCCGCCTCGAGCGCCTGCCTGCCATAGGAGAAATGCGCGCTGTTCACGAGGCCGATGTAGACCGTGTCGATATCCGCCTGCGCGAGCAGCGCCGCGTAGTCGGTATAGACCTCCGCGATGCCGTATTGCGCGGCGAGCGCCTCTCCCTTCGCACGGCTGTGCGGACGCGCGAAGATCGCCTGCCGCTCGATGGTCTCGACGGACTGCAGCGCGACGAGCGCATCGGCAATGATCTTTCCCGTCCCAATCAGGGCAAGTTTCATAATGAATCCCCCTTTTCTCACAGATCAGTCAACTATTCTGGCCGCTCGCGAGTGTCAGCACTGCGACCTGCACCGCGCCCGCGCGCCGCAGCACCTCGGCGCAGTGCAGCGCGGTCGTGCCGGTCGTAAAGATGTCATCGAGCAGCAAGATCCGCCTGCCGCGAATCGCCGCGCCCGCAGCGGGCGCGAAAGCGTTCATGAGATTCCTCGCGCGCTCCTCGCGGCTCAGCCCGTACTGCGGCCGCGTCTCCTTCACGCGCACGAGCAGCCGCTCCATCGCGAGCCCCTCGTCCGCGAGCCACGACGCGAAGATGCGCTCCGTCTGGTTGAAGCCGCGCTGCCGCTCGCGCGCCGCGTGGAGCGGCACAGCCACCGCCGCATCAAAACGCGCGCCGCCATCCTCCTGCAGCAGGCGGCGAAGCGCCGGTGACGCCGCCCGCAAAAAGACTGCGATGGCGCGCAGGTGCTCCGTTCTCCCCTGGTACTTCAGCGCGCGCACGAGATCCCGGAGCGCTCCCTCGTAGCTGCCGAGTGTCCAAGCCGCCGCAAGCACACTGCGCTGCATGGGCGTGAGTGCGAGACGGCGGACGCGAATCGCCGCATGCAGGCACGGATCGCACCAGCCGCCGCGCGTCTCCACGTACCGGCCACAGGCAGGGCAGCGCGGCGGAAACAGCAACGAGAGCAGCGCCTCGAGCGCCCCCGCTCCCATGACCGCCTCAGACCGGCAGCAGGTGGTGCCGCTTGAAATTCCCGGCCTCCCAGTGCATGATCGCCGTGAGCACCGAACCGCCGACGCATCGCACCTTGTCCGACATCGTGAAGCACTCCCCCTGCGTCATCGTCGGATGGACATCGGCGATCTTCATGCCCTCGTAGACCTCGTAGCCATCGTGGATGATACCGCGCAGTACGCCGTCAAAGGGAGCCTTGACCTCCACGATGCCGCCGCCCGCGTGGATATGGGCGATCGACTCGCCCTTCCGCACGAGGAACGAGATGCTGCGCAGCGACTCGATGCGCCCCGCGGCGGGCGCGAAGACGATGTGCTCACGCGTCTCGTCCACATCGACCTCCGCGCTCGGATCCTTCTGGCTGCGCAGGGAGTAGCCCTCGTAGACGATGCGCCCCATACTGTGCCCGCGCATCGTCTCGATGACCGCGTTCACATCACGCCCCGCGCAGAATCCGGGCCCCAGCGCGATCGTGTGCTTCGCCATCGCACGCGTCGTGCCGAGGTTCCTGTGCGCGAGGATGGCATCGACGAGTACCTGTGGGCGGAAATCGGCTACCGATGTCGCCGCGGGATCGACCATCATGACGATCTCCTCCTTTTTCAGGAGCTTCTCCGCCTCCTTTTTACTCTTCGTGAACGTGCAGGTCACGCGCTCCACCGTCTTCGTCCCGTCGTAGACCGCATCGGAAAACGTGACCTCGCGCCGCGTCGCCGAGGGGAGCGCCCGCTCGAGCATGAGCACGCGAAACCCCGCCGCATGCAGCGTGAGCGCGATGCCCGTCGCCATCTCGCCGCCGCTGCGTATCACAACCAATCGCTTCATTTCACAGCCTCCATCCATCAGCCCGCTTCCACATCACATTCCCGCTCCATTATACAATAGAAGACGCGCGAAAAGGAAGCGCGGATTTGTTATCATTCCCTCGGCAGAAGTCGCGCCGCCACACTTTCCTGCATCCTGCATGCAAGAAACAGAATACAGGAATACAAAAACCTCGCTAAAATTCTCGCAAACTGCTTGTATTTCATCGTGCTTCATGATATACTAAAGGTGCAAGAAGAGAAGAGCAAACCACCGAGGAGACGGAGTCCTGGAGGGCAATGACCTCGGCAGGTGCCCGCCGAAAGAGGCTCTCTTCAATCTGAGGAAAGGATGTGGATGATTCTGCAGATACCGTTCACCATTCTTTCGACCCCCTCTGACGCACGGGTGCACAGGTGAAGGAAGCAAACGCCATCGAGGCACTGTAAGGCGCCACGATGTCCGGTCCGCCGGACGCCGGACGTTCTCGAAGCTATATGGCAGATTGAAAGACGCACGCCAGTCAGAGACCGCAAGAATGCATGTGCCGTGTTCCTTTCTATCGGAGGATCTGGATTCCTAGGCCCCAGGTTCCCCGCGTTAACCCATCGTACCCATGGTTCCGCCGATGTCGGCTGTCGTTCGATTCGTCCGATGTGTTAATTGTTTCGCGAGGCATCGCATACAGTCCGCGACTTCCCTCGAGAGTCGCCGCGGACAGACAAATGAATAACGAGGTACCGATTGAATGTCAATCACTTCCTAACGACCCTGCCAAATGTGCAGGGTCGTTTGCTGTCCGAAAAACGCATACAAAATGAGCCCTGCGGCAGTTGCCGCAGGGCTCATTTCCTAAAGCCTGCCACCTGTTGGCAGGCTTTCTCTCTTATTTTATTCCTCGTCACTGTTCTCGTCCTTGAGCGGCTTGCCGAAGACGAGGTTGTCGAGGAGGTCGATGAGCTGGTTGATCTCCGGCTTCGAGATCTGGCCGGAGGCACCGAGCTGCTCGCCCTTGAGGCGCATCTCCTCGCTGATGAGCGAGGAGAAGAGCACGAACGGCACATCCTTCAGGCGGTCGTCGGCGCGCACGAGCTTGAGCAGGCGATGGCCGTCCATCTTCGGCATCTCGACGTCGGAGACGATGATGCGGACGTGGTCCTCGATGGGGCCTTCCTTCGCCGCGAGCGTCTGCAGGTAGTCCCAGGCGTCCTGGCCATTGCCGAAGTCGCGCACGAAGCGGTAGCCCGACTCGTGCAGCGTCGTGACGAGCAGGTCGCGCAGCATCGGCGAGTCCTCCGCCACGACGACGTGGACGTTCGCGCGCTTGTCCTTGGTGTCCTCAGCCGCTTCCTCGACCGTCGTGAGCTTCGCGTTGATCTCCGGATTGATCTCCGCGATGATCGTCTCAAAATCGAGCAAGAGCACGATGCGGTCCTTCATCTTCACGATGCCGACGACGCGCGACTGGTCGCCGACCTCCGGCGCCGGCTCCATGTCCTTCCACGAGATCCTGTGGATACGGGAGACGTTGCCGACGAGGAAGCCGATGTTGTAGTTGTTGATCTCCGTCACGATGATGTTCTTCGGCTCCTCATCCGTCTGCACGTTGAGGCAGCGCGGCAGGTTCACGAGCGGGATTGCCTTGCCGCGCAGCGTGAACAGGCCGTCGATGTAGGGATGTGCCTGCGGCATCGCCGTGACCGGCGTGCGCGTGATGACCTCGCGCACCTTGGCGACATTGATGCCGTAATGAACCTTGCCGATGCTGAACTCGACAATCTCGAACTCGTTCGTTCCCGATTCCAGGAGAATGCCTTTCTTATCTCCTGACGTTTCTGCTGCCATTCGATCGCCCCCATCTTACGAGCACAGGCCCATGGGATCCGCAAGGTCCTCCGCCTGTGATGCTTCTCAAACTCAATTCCTGTGACTAATTGCTTCCGTTACTTTTCTTATTCGCGACAGAGCGCGCTTTTCCTGCTTATCGGAAAAAAAACTATGCGCGCGGCGCCTCGCCCTCCGGAGTCTGCGGCGCGTCTCCCGCGCCCTTGAGGTACGTCCAGCCGTCCGCCTCGTAGACGCGCCCCGTCTTCAGGAGATGGCCGAGTGCGCGCTTGAACGCCGCCTTGCTGATGCCGAACTTGTCGCGCAGGACCTCAGGCGACGTCTTGTCGCCGTAGGGCATCTTGCCCTTGCGCACGGAGAGCAGGTCGAGGATGCGCGCGGCGTCCGTCTCGAGCGCCTTTTCCTTCGCCTCGCGCAGCGACGCGTTGAGCCGGCCATCCTTGCGCACGAACGTCACGCGCGCCGTGACGTTCTCGCCGATGCGCGGCCGCTCGTCGCGCGGCGGCAGCTCCTTGTTCGCGAGGAAGACGATGTAGCGCTCCTCGCTGAAGAGGAACGCACCCGCCTCGGTGTAGTTGTAGATGGCGCCCGTCACGTGGTCGCCGACGCGCACTTTGCCGCAGGCGGAGGCGGAGGCGCGGCGCATCTCGTCCTCGACCTCCATCGTGACGGCGAGGCGGCCGGACTTGTCCGTGTAGAGCTTCGCCCAGACCGTCTCGCCGACCTGTGGCCGGCCGCGCATGCCCGCATAGGGCAGGAAGATGCCGCGCTCAGCGCCGACGTCGAGGAACGCGCCGTCGCGACTCACGTTGATGACCTTGAGCCGGGCGATCTGCCCCTCCTCCATCTTCGGCACGCGCATGCTCGCCGTGAGGCGCCCTTTCGGGTCCTTGTAGAGGAAGACTTTCACGCGGTCGCCGACAGCGACGGGCGCCGTCTGCTGCGCCCGGTGCAGCAGGATGTCGTCATGCGTATCGCCCGTCTCCGCGTCGAGGAACGCGCCGAGCTCACCGAGGCGCGCGACGGTGAGCGTCGCCACAGTGCTCGGGCCGTACTTGCGGCGCCGCGGCGCCTGCCCCGCTTGGACAGGTGCCTGTCTTACTTCCCGCTCCATGCTCAGTCCTCGTACGGCGTGAGCGGCGCATCTGCCCAGAGGTGCTCGAGCGCGTAGTACTCGCGCGACTCCTGGCGGAAGATGTGCGCGACGACGTCGCCGTAGTCCATGAGAATCCACTCGCCCTCGCGGTAGCCTTCCTTGTGCAGGAACGCCGCGCCGCTCTCCGCGAGCTTCTCCTCGATGTTATCGGCGATCGCGCGCACCTGCGTCGCCGTGTTCGCCGAGCAGACGACGAAATAGTCCGTGGTCGGCGTGAGCTCGCGCATGTCCATCGTCACGATGTCGCGCGCCTTCTTGTCCGCTGCCGCGGCGCAGATGGCTTCTTTCATTGCTTCGGTTGTCAAGAAAATCCCTCCCGGTGTCTATGTGTTTCCTATCTTTCCCATGGGGTCCCATGGCGTCATCCAAAAAATATCACGGCGCCTCGTCGACGGGTGTCTCGAGCTCTGGGAAGAGCCGCGCGACGCCCTCGCCGATCGCCTGCGTCTCGGGAATCCAGATCGTGTCGTCGCCCTCCGCCGGCGCGCCCGGCAGCATCCAGGCCTCCGGCTCCGTGCGGTCCATGCGGCGCAGGACGTTCGCGAGGTGCGCCGAGTCAAAGATCTCCGCGCTCGTCTCGACGCGCGTCTGGAGGAGTTCGGCGATCGCGGGCAGCTTCGGCAGCGTGCGCACGCGCATGACCTCCTCGTAGAGCGCCTTGGCGAACTGCTGCTGCCGCTCGGAGCGGCCGACGTCGCCGAGGTCCGTGCCGCGGTAGCGCAGATACTCCTGCGCCTGCGTGCCATCGAGGTGCTGATATCCCTGCTTGAGGTGGATGGCGAGCCCCGCCGCGGGGTCGTCGTAGTCCATGTCGCTCTCGACGTAGAGGTCGATGCCGCCGAGGAGGTCGATAAGATCCGCGCACGTCTTCATATCGATGGCGACATACTGGTGCACGGAGACGCCGAGCAGATGCTCGACCGCCCGCACAACGAGCGGCGCACCGCCCGTCCGGTAGAGCGTGCTGATGCGGTCCTCGTACGGTGAGCCGGGGATCGGCACCCAGGTGTCACGCGGGATCGTCACAAGGCGCAGCTTCCCCGTCGCATTCTCCACGGAGAGCAGGAGCAGCGTGTCCGCCTGCCGTGTCGTACCGCCATCCGCCGCCTCGATGCCGCCGGCGCCGTCGTCGATGCCGAGCACGAGCACGTTCGTGTAGCCGTCGAAGCGCGGGTCCTGCTCCGCGAGGCGCGCCTCCCGCCGCGCGAGGTAGGCGTCGTGACGTGCCTGGTATTCCGCGTAGATGCCAGAGCCCCAGTGGTAGAGCGTCATGACGAGAAAGGCCGCCGCGACGAGCAGGGCGCAGAAGACGAGCAGGAAGAGGCAGAAGCGCAGGAAGCGTTTCCGCCGCTTCTTGGCGAGGAGCTTGCGCTTCCTGCGGATGTTCTCGCGCGTGCGGTTCACGGGCGGCACGGGCGGCGTCTCCTCCCGGCGCCTCATACGGGCACGGTCACGCCCTGGAGCAGCAGCTCATTGCGCGCCTCGATGGTGTCCGGGTGGATGAGGTGTCCCTTCTCCGCCACGAACTTGATGGAGTCCGTGAGCCCCGCGAGCAGCATCTCGTCGAGGGACGCCTGCCGCGCGAGCGCGCGCAGCCGCTCGACCTCGGGATAGCTGCGCGACGGCTCGATCATGTCCGCGAACCAGATGATCTTATCGAGGCGCGTCATGCGCGGACCACCGACCGTATGGCGGCAGATCGCCTGCGCGATGGCGTCGTCGTCGACGCCATAGAGCTCCGCCGCACGTGCCGCGCCGAGGGCGGCGTGCAGGAGGAGCGGCATCGCGCGCTCGATGGGGCCGTAGACGAGCCGGCGCTCGTCCGCCTCCGCGATCATCGCCTCGTTCGGGAACTCACGCGCGCAGTCGTGCAGGAGCCCCGCGACGCGCGCCGTCTCCTCGTCGACGCCAAAGCGCCGCGCGAGCTTCGCCGCGGTCTCTGCCACGCCGAGGGAATGGCAGAACCGTTTCGGCTTCAGCCGCACCTCGAGCAGCTCCTTCATCTCATCATACGAAAGCCTTGCGTTCATCGATACAGCCCTTCCTTTTCAATGTAGTCGGCGACAGCGGCCGGCACGAGGTAGCGGATCGAGGCGCCGCGCGCGAGGCGCGCGCGGATGTCCGTCGAGGAGATCTCGAGCTCTGGCGTCGCGAGCCGGTGGATGTGCTCGTCGGCGAGCCTGCCGAACCGCCGCGCGAGGCGCGCCTCGTCGAGCGGCACGCCCTCGCGCTCCGAGACGATGAAATGGCAGCGCGCGAGCAGCTCGTCCACGTGATACCACGTGTCGAGCTCGTTGATGGCGTCCGAGCCCGTGATGAAGAAGAACTCCGTGCTCTCGCCGTAGCTCGCCTGCAGCTCCGTCACCGTGAGCAGGCTGTAGCTCGGCCCCTGCCGATCGAGCTCGCGCCGCGACACGCGGAAATGCGGGTTGCTCGCCGTCGCGAGCACCGTCATGAGGTAGCGATGCTCGGCGGAGACGCTCGCGATGCCGCCCTTGTGCGGCGGATGCGCCGACGGGATGAAGAGCACCTCGTCGAGGCCGAACGTGTCGCGCACGTCCTCAGCGAGCACGAGGTGTCCTGTGTGCACGGGGTCGAACGTGCCGCCCATGATGCCGACCCGGCGCTTTCTCTGCCGCCTCTCCATACATCCTCCTGCCTTCCTGTCTCTCATCGTCCCATCGCCTCAGCGCGCGGTCAGGTACGCGAGCACCGCGAGCGCGAGCAGGCAGCTCGCGGCGATGCAGGTGAGCGCCCGCGCGTCGTCGAGTGCATCGTGTCGCCCGTGCGCCGTCCGCACGTACTGCTGCAGCGTGCGCGCGCAGCCCGTGAGGAAGCTCAACGGACCTGCCCCTCACCGTAGATGAGGTACTTCGTGCTCGTGAGCGCCTCGAGGCCCATGGGGCCGCGCGCGTGGAGCTTCTGCGTGCTGATGCCGATCTCTGCGCCAAAGCCGAACTCAAACCCGTCCGTGAAGCGCGTGGAGGCGTTGACGTAGACCGCCGCCGCATCGACTTCCTTCTGGAAGCGGTGCGCATGCGCGAGGTTCTCCGTCACGATCGTCTCGCTGTGGCCCGTGTTGTACTTGTTGATATGCGCGATCGCCGCCGTGAGGTCCGGCACGACGCGGACGGAGAGGATGAGGTCACCGTACTCCGTGCGCCAGTCCTCCTCCGTCGCCTCTTTCATCTCCGGGCAGATGGCGCAGGCGCGCGCGTCGCCGCGCAGCTCGACGCCCTTTTCCTCCATGGCGCGCGCGAGCTGCGGCAGGAACGCCTCGGCGATCCCTTCGTGCACGAGCAGCGTCTCCATCGCGTTGCAGACAGAGGGGTGCGACGTCTTCGCGTTGACGGCGATCTTCACCGCCATGTCGAAGTCCGCCGTCTCGTCGACGAACGTGTGGCAGACGCCCGTGCCCGTCTCGATGACCGGCACGGAGCTGTTCTCGACGACGTGGCGGATGAGCCCCGCGCCGCCGCGCGGGATGATGACGTCGAGCAGTCCCGAAAGGTGCGTCATCGCGTCGACAGCCTCACGCGCCGTGAACTCGACGAACTGCAGCGCGCCCTCGGGGACGCCCGCCTTGTACGCCGCCTTCATGAGCAGGGAGCTGATCGCCGTGTTCGAGCGGATCGCCTCGGAGCCGCCGCGCAGCAGCACGGCGTTGCCCGCCTTGAGGCAGAGGCCTGCCGCGTCCGCCGTCACGTTCGGGCGCGCCTCGTAGATGATGCCGATGACGCCGAGCGGCACGCGCACGCGCCGGATCTCGAGCCCGTTCGGACGGATCGTCGAGTAGTCGCCCTGGCAGATGGGGTCGGGGAGCGCTGCCGTCTGGCGCAGGCCCTCCGCCATCTGGCGGATGCGCCCCTCGTTGAGCATGAGGCGGTCGAGATAGGAGCGCTTCAGCCCCTTGGCGCGCGCCTCCTCAAGGTCCTGCGCGTTCGCCTCGAGCACGAGCTCCGCACGCTTCTCGAGGGCGTCTGCCATCGCGCGCAGCGCGTCGTTCTTCACGCCGGTCGAAAGGATGGCGAGCGCGCGCGAAGCGCGCTTCGCCGCCTCCGCCTTTTCCCGTATCGTCTTCTGAATGTCCATGTCTGCCTCCTATGAAATCTCCCGTCGCTCAGACCATCAGCACCATGTTGTCCCGGTGGATGACCTCCTCGTGGATGTCCTCGCCCGCGAGGAGCGCGGGGAACTCACTCGTCTGCCGGCCGAGCAGGCGGTGCAGCACGCGCGCGTCGTAGTTTACAATGCCGCGCGCGATCTCCTGCCCCGCCTCCGTGAGCACGCGCACGGTGCTGCCCGCGGCGAAGTCGCCCTCACAGTCCGTGATGCCCGCTGCGAGCAGGCTCGAGCCCTGCCGACGCATCGCCTGCTCGCAGCCGCGGTCGACGCAGAGGTCACCCTCGATGCGCTTGCCGAACGCGAGCCAGCTCTTCCGGAGGCGCAGATGGCTCTCCTTTGCGGGGAACACCGTGCCGACCGCCTCGCCCGCGAGCACGCGCGCGAGCACGCCGTCTTGCGCGCCCGGTGCGATGACCATCGTCGCACCAGCGTTCATGGCGATCTTCGCCGCCTCGATCTTCGTGCTCATGCCACCCGTGCCGAGGCTCGAGCCCGCACCGCCCGCGAGCTGCTCTACGGCGGGCGTGATCTCCGACACGACGCCGATGAGGTGCGCGTCCGGATGCGTCTGCGGGTTTGCCGTGTAGAGCCCCTCGATGTCCGAGAGGATGATGAGCGCGTCCGCGTCGACGAGCGTCGCGACCGTCGCAGAGAGCGTGTCGTTGTCGCCGATCTTGATCTCGTCGACGGCGACGGCGTCGTTCTCGTTCACGACAGGGATCGCGCCCATCGCGAGCAGCGCGAGCAGCGACCGGCGCGAGTGGATGTACTGGTTGTGGCGCACGGAGTTCTCCTTCGTCAGGAGCACCTGCGCCGTCGTCCGGCCGTACTCGGCGAAGAGCTTCTCATAGATGTGCATGAGCATGCCCTGCCCAATGGCGGCGACCGCCTGCTTCTCCTCGATCGCGGTGGGCTTCTCCGTGCGACCGAGGCGCCCGAGCCCCGCCGCGATGGCGCCCGACGAGACGAGGAGCACCTCCCGCCCCGCGTTGGCGATGTCGACGAGCTCGCGCACGAGATGCTCGATGCGGCGCAGGTTCATGCGCCCGGGCCCATAGGCGAGCGTGCTCGTGCCGACTTTGACGACGATGCGCCGCGCCGACTGGAGCTGGGCGCGCGCCAAGCGTTCCTGCTCTTCCATGACGATCCCTCCCGCGTTACGGCAGCTCGATCTTCGGCTTCTCGAAGTTCCGCTTGAAGAGCAGGCCCGTACTGCCCTTGATCTGCACGAGGTTCGCGTCGCAGCGCTCCGCGAGCAGCTCGATGACCGCCTGCGTGTCCTCGAGGCAGTTGTTGAGCACGCGCACCTTGATGAGCTCGCGCTTCTTGATTGCCTCGCGCGCCGAGGCGACGACGGCCGGCGTCACGGCCTCCTTGCCCACCATGACGACGGGATCGATCTTCATGCCCTCCGACCGGAGGAAGCTCTTCTGCTTGCCACTCAATGAATTCCGGATCAAAATATTCCTCCTCCTGCGGTCACTCCCGCCACTCGAACTCCATCTCACCGATATGGACCGTCTGGCCCTCGCGGATGCCGCGCGCCCGGAGCTTCTCATCGATGCCCTTGAGGCGCCAGATGTACTGGAACCGACGCACGGCCTCGTCGTTGTTGAAATTCGTCATCGCGACGAGCTTCTCGAGCGCCTGGCCGCTCACGATGAAATCGCCCGCGTCGTTGCGCGCGATCTCAACGCGCTCCGCGTCACGCGCCGCGTCCTCATCGTAGACGACGTCCTCCTCCGATGCCTCCGGCTCCTCAACGTAGCCATCGAGCCACGTGCCGACGTAGGCGATGAGCTCGCGCAGCCCCGTGTGCGCCGCCGCGGAGATGGCGAAGAACTTCAGCCCCTCCTTCTCCGCGAGCGCCTCGAGGCGCGGCAGGTTTGCCTCCGCCTCCGGCAGGTCGATCTTGTTCGCGACGAGGATCTGCGTGCGGCGCGCGATTCTTTCGCTGTACTTCTTGAGCTCCTTGTTGATCTTGTAGAAATCATCGACGGGGTCGCGCCCCTCGATGCCCGATGCATCCACGATGTGCAATATGAGCTTCGTGCGCTCGACATGGCGCAGGAAATCGTGGCCGAGACCCACGCCGTCCGCCGCGCCCTCGATGAGGCCCGGGATGTCCGCCATGACGAAGCTCTTCTCGTAGTCCGTCTTCACGACGCCGAGCACGGGCGTGATCGTCGTGAAATGGTAGTCCGCGATCTCCGGCCGCGCCGCCGAGCACGCGGCGACGAGACTCGACTTGCCGACGCTCGGATAGCCGACGAGCCCGACATCTGCGAGCAGCTTGAGCTCGAGCACGAGGTTCTTGCTCTCACCCGGCTCGCCGAACTCCGCGAACGTCGGCGCGCGGTTCGCGGCATTCGCGAATTTTGCGTTGCCGCGGCCTCCGCGGCCCCCCTTCGCGATGACCGCCTCCTGCCCGACCTCCGTGAGGTCGGCGAGGAGCTTGCCCGTCTCCTCCTCGCGCACCGTCGTGCCGGGCGGCACCTTGACGATGCACGCGGGCGCGTTCTTGCCGTACTGGTTCTTGATGTCCCCGTTCTCGCCGTTCTGCGCCTTGAACTTCCGATGGTAGCGGAAATCGAGCAGCGTATTGAGGTTCGGGTCGACGCGGAACACGATGTCGCCGCCGCGCCCGCCGTCTCCGCCCGCAGGGCCGCCCTTCGGCACGAACTTCTCCCGGCGGAATGCCGATTTCCCGTGGCCGCCGTCGCCGGCCTTCACGCTGATCTTCGTCTTATCGATGAATTGCATGGCTTCCTCACTTCCTCTTTTCCCTGTGATGTATGAAAACCCGGCATTGCGTGCAATACCGGGTTTTCATACATCACAACGCAGCTTCACGTCGCCTGCCGGGCTGCAGGGTGCAGCCGCGGACCAATCGCCAGGCGCACCGCGCCCTATCGGCACGCGCCCTGGGATTTCCCTACATATAACAATACCTGCGCCTTTTCCGGAGCGCAGGTACTGTATGTTCCTGTTACATCGCTTCTTCAGCCGTATAAACGCTGATCTGGCGATTGTACTTGCCCTTCCGCTCGAAAGCGACCTTGCCGGCCACCTTGGCGAACAGCGTATCATCCTTGCCGATGCCGACATTGTGGCCCGGATGGAAATGCGTACCGCGCTGACGCACGAGGATGCTGCCAGCCGTGACGATCGTGCCGGCATGCTCCTTGACGCCGAGGCGCTTCGACTCGCTGTCGCGGCCGTTGCGCGTGGAGCTGACGCCCTTCTTATGCGCGAAGCGCTGCAGATTGAACATGAACATGAGATTCACCTCCGCTCGCCTGAGATTCGTACAGCTTCGGGATACGCTTCGGCGATCGCCGTAAGCCCCAGAAGCATCGTTTCCAAAATGGCATCCGTCCGCTCATCGGGACGGTCATTCAGCATCAGTTGGAGCTTCCCGCTCGAGTCTTTGGAGCTGACATTTCGATGCAGATACTCCGTGATGCCGAGATAGGCGGAATCCGTGAGAGACGAGACTCCCGCGCAGACGATATCCTCGCCCGCGCGTGCCGTGCCGCTGTGGCCCGACACATCGAAGCCCGTGATCCTCCCGTCCGCCTGTCGAAAGATGCGTACCTGAATCATCCTGGATTATCCTGGAACATCAGGCCTCGATCTTCTCGATCGTGATCTTCGTGAACGGCTGACGATGACCCTGGCGCTTGCGATAGTTCGACTTCGCCTTGTACTTGAAGATGCGGATCTTCTTGCCTTTGCCCTGAGCCTCGACTTTGCCCGTGACCTTCGCGCCCGCGACGACCGGCATGCCGACTTTGACATCGCCGCCATCAACGACCGTCAGGACCTCATCGAACGTCACAGACTCGCCTTCTGCGGCAGCGAGCTTCTCGACCGTGATGACATCACCCTCGGAAACCTTATACTGCTTGCCGCCCGTTTTAATGATTGCGTACATGAAAACACCTCCCTATCGATGACTCGCCAGCTGCGGTGCAGCTCTCGCTGACTTCTAAAAACCCCGCTGTGCGGTTGGGGACGGGCAGAGAACTGCCCGATCGAAGACGCACTTTTCGCGTCTACAGTTAGAAACTATAACATAGCCGCCGGGAGATGTCAACGGCAATTTCCGCCTGCCGATACGGCTCAGACGCTCCTCGCCTTCCTGCCCAGCCGTTTCCGCTCCGCCCGCGGCGCTGTTGCGCGTCCGGGCACGGCGCCGTAGACGTTCCTACGCGGCTCGCCGGCGTGGAAGATCAGCACGATGAAGAGCAGCGTGACGGCCGCGAGCGCGGCGTCGAAGGCGTAGAGGCCGAGGCTTCCCTGTGGGAGCGCGGCGACGGTGCCGAGCAGGAAACCCTGCGGGATGCCGAAGCAGAGGTATGCCCGCGCGAAGCGCGCGTCCCGGCCAAGGTCGTGCAGGCGCCGCACCATCGGCGGGTAGAGGCAGACGGCCGCGAGCGCGGCAAGTGCGCCGCTCACGAGGTTCGAGGCGGTGACGCTGCCCGTCGCCTCGAGCAGGCGCGAGCCGAGCATGAGCACGCCCGCCATGCAGGCGAGGTTGACGCCGAAGAAGCGCTTGACGAAGGCGGCGCGGTTCATGCGCCCCGTCGTATCGAACCACGCGATGAGTTTTTCCTTGAACGATTCCATGATGCGAATCCCTCCTGATTTCGTATTCTTTCCTCTTCATTATAGCAGAAAAAATGCGCCGCACTCCGCGTGCGACGCATTCCGGAACCGTATCCGCGAATGGGAACGATCAGTAGTTCTTGGCAACCTGCTGGAAGTAGCTCTGCGGATGGGCGCAGACCGGGCAGACCTCCGGCGCCTTGTCGGCCTCACAGACGTAGCCGCAGTTGAGGCACTGCCAGATGATCTTCTCGCTCTTCTTGAACACCTTGTCCTCCTCGATGTTCTTGAGGAGCAGCTGGTAGCGCTCTTCGTGCTCTTTCTCGATCTTCGCGACGCCCTCGAAGAGCATGGCGATCTTCTCGAAGCCTTCCTCGTGCGCCGTCTTCGCGAAGCCGGGGTACATGCTCGTCCACTCGTCGTGCTCGCCTGCCGCCGCGTCCTTCAGGTTGTCCTTCGTATCGCCGATGCCTGCGACGAGCTTGAACCAGATCTTCGCATGCTCCTTCTCGTTGTCCGCCGTCTCCGTAAAGATGCGGGAAATCTGCTCGAAGCCGTCCTTCTTCGCCTTCGAGGCGTAGTACGTGTACTTGTTCCGCGCCTGAGATTCCCCGGCAAACGCTGCCCACAGATTCTTTTCCGTCTGAGATCCTTTGAGTTCCATGAAAATCTCTCCTTCTAACTAATAACAACAACATTACCTATGAACCTGCTGTCATTATACCATTTTCAGAAAAGCCGTACAAGGAAAAGCGCGCCTTTCAGCCTCAGCGCACGTCGCTCGAGGCCTGCCTGAACTGCTGCTTGCAGAGGTACATCGCGTGGTCCGCCTCGCGCACGAGCGCCTCGAGGCTCTTCTCCTCCCCGGGGCGGCGCGTCGCCATGCCGTGCGCGGAGGTGATCCAGTAGGAGAACGGCAGGCGGCGGCTCTCCTCGAGGAGATCGAGCTCGACCTGCTGCCACGCCTCGGCCACGACCCGCTTCGACACCTCCGTCATGATGACGACGAACTCATCGCCGCCCGCGCGCGCCGTAAAGCCGAGCGTCCCGTCGAACACGCGGCTCAGCACGCGCGCGAACGTGATGAGGAGGAGATCGCCCTGCTCGTGCCCGAACGTGTCGTTGATGTACTTGAAGCGGTTGAGGTCGGCGTAGAGCACCGTGACGGAGATATCGCGCCGCGGCTCGAGCCTCGCCAGCAGCTGCTGCATTGCCGTGCGGCTGCCGCAGGGACAGAGCGGGTCCGTGTAGAGGATCTCGTCGCTGCGATGCCAGCTCCTCAGGATGTGCGCGAACGCGAAGAGCATGAGCAGCGCGAGGACGGAGAGCACGATGAGAATGCGCTCCATCCAGATCGTGCTGCGCGACACCTCCGCAGCGGGCACGCAGACCATGACGACCCAGGGCGCGCGCCCCAGCACCGCGACGCTCGCGTACTGCTCCGCGCCGTCGATGCGGACCGTGCCGTCGAGATCCTCCCCCGTGGCGAACACGCGCTCCAGCAGCGCCACCTCCGCATCCGAGGTGCCGCCTGTAAAGGAGTCGTAGTGCCAGTCGTTGCCCTCGCCGAGCGAGATGTGGCGCCCCTCCTTGTCGAGGATGTAGCACTTGCCGCCGTAGATGACCTGGTTGTCGTCGATGGCGTTCTGCACGTTGCTCAGGTAGAACGCGCCGCAGAGCGTGCCGACGCGCGTGCCGTCCGGCTGGCGGATGGCGACGCACACCGTCGTGATGGGGCCGTCCTCCTTGAGGAAGGGATCGGTCACGAAGACCTCATGTGAGCGAATGTCCGCAAAGAACGGCTCCGCTGCCTGATTCCTGTACGTGCCGCCGTTTTCGAGCGGGTACCAGCCCTGCCCGTCGTTATCGACGAAGAAGATGTGCGAGAAACCCGTCGACTGCGTCCAGCGCGCGGCGAAGTCACGCTGCCGCTCGAGGTTCATGTTGTAGACGTCCGGCTCCTGCGCGAGCAGCTCTAAAAGCTGGATGCGCCCGACGAGATAGACGTCGAGCTGGTTGCGCTGGTTCACCGCGAGCGTGCGGGCGACGCGCATCGTCGAGGCGACCGTCTCCTTCTGGTAGGCGGAGATCATTGCGAGAAGCAGGAAGAAGACGAGGAGCATCATGACGGGCACGGCGATGAGCAGGCTACGGTCCAGGCGACTGAGCCTGAGGCTTAGCTTGATGTTCTTCCCCATCGCTCGTCCCCCCTTTTCGAGATTCACGGTATTTTCGTCCTATTTGCCTTTATTATAGCGCGGACTTCCCGGGACGAAAAGTTCAAACGATGGAACGATGTACCAAAGGACCCGGTCTGCGGTGCCTTCTGCCCGGCGCACACTGGCGGAGACGAGCGCACGCAAAGACCGCCGGCTGGCAGATTCCTTTCTCTGCCGACCGGCGGTCACATCATATCGTAGTGTCCTGTACCTTAGTTCCTCTCGATGACCTCGACGCCGCCCATGTAGGGGACGAGTGCCTTCGGGATGCGGACGGAGCCGTCTTCCTGCTGGTAGTTCTCGAGGATCGCCGCCACCGTGCGGCCGACCGCGAGGCCGGAGCCGTTGAGCGTGTGGACGAACTCGGGCTTGCTCTTCGTGTCGCGGCGGAACTTGATGTTCGCACGACGCGCCTGGTAGTCGAGGCAGTTCGAGCACGAGGAGATCTCGCGGTACTTGTTTTGCGCAGGGAACCAGACCTCGATGTCGTACGTCTTCGCCGAGGTGAAGCTCATGTCGCCCGTGCAGAGCTGCACGACGTGGTACGGGAGCTCGAGGATGCGCAGCACGTCCTCCGCGGCATCGACCATGCTCTCGAGCTCGTCCCAGCTCGTCTCAGGCTTGACGAACTTGATGAGCTCGACCTTGTTGAACTGGTGCTGACGGATGAGGCCGCGCGTGTCGCGCCCTGCGCTGCCCGCCTCGGCGCGGAAACACGCCGTGTAGCAGCTATAGTACTCCGGCAGGTGGCTGCCGTCGAGAATCTCGTCGCGGTGGTAGTTCGTCGTCGGCACCTCCGCCGTCGGCACGAGGTAGTAGTCGAGCCCCTCGAGCTTGAACATGTCCTCGGCGAATTTCGGCAGCTGGCCCGTGCCGATCATGCTGTCCTTGTTCGCGATATAGGGCGCGAGCATCTCCGTGTAGCCGTGCTTGTTCGCGTGCAGGTCCATCATGAAGTTGATGCAGGCGCGCTCGAGGCGCGCGCCGAGCCCCTTGTAGAACGTGAAGCGCGCGCCCGTGACCTTCGCTGCGCGGTCGGCGTCGAGGATGTCGAGGTCGCTGCCGATGTCCCAGTGCGCCTTCGGCTCGAAGGAGAACTTCGTCGGCTCGCCCCACTTGCGCACCTCGGGGTTCTCCGTGTCGTCCTTGCCGATGGGCACGTCCGCCTTCGGCATGTTCGGGATGTGCAGCATGATGTCACGCAGGCGCGTCTCGACGTCCTTGAGCTCGGCGTCGAGCGCGGAGATCTTCTGGCCGACCTCGCGCATCGCCGCGATCTTCGGCGCCGCGTCCTCCTTGTTCTTCTTCATCACGCTGATCTCTTTCGAGACGGCGTTGCGCTCGCTTTTCAGCGTCTCCGTCTCATTGAGGAGCTCCCGGCGCTTCTTATCGAGTGCCTCGAAGTCGTCGAGGCTCAGGGGATTGCAGCGGTTCTTCAGCATCTGACGGACATCGTCCAGGTGTTCACGGACGAACTTGATATCTAACATTTCCTTCACTCTCCATCAAAAAAGCGCCGCGGGGCGCGTTCTCCGAAACGCCCCTGCCGCGCGGGGACGCCTGCCAATAGACTCATTATAATATAAGGAATGGGACGTGTCAAAAGGAATGGCACGGGGAACCGTGCTTCCCCGTGCCATCTCTCGCCTCAGTCATCGATGCGGTAGCGGTCGACCCAATCGGCGTGATCCTTCGCGTAGAGGCGCAGGACCGTGAGGCCGTCCGCCTGCGGCGTGCCGGACTTGATGAGCCGGTAGGCCCCCGCCATGTCGTCCTCGAGGTCCTTCCAGCCCGTCTCGCCGCTCCAGTAACGCGCCGTTACAATGCGCTCCGTTCCCTGCGGCAGGTTCACGGCCTTCTTGAGGAACTTGATCTCGAGCGTATTGCCCTGCACGTCCTTGACCGTGTCCCACTCCCAGAAGATGAGGTTGTCGCCCTTGCGGCGCATCGTCGTCGTATCGGCGATGGCAGACGTCGTGAGTCCGTCGACGGTGCTGCTCCAGAGGTCCTGCCAGCGGTCCGCCGCCGTGCGCCGCTCGAGCTCATGCTGATGGAACACGTGATCGACGATCGCGTCGTAGTACTGCTCATCGAACGACTGGGAATTGACTTCTTTCTCCCGGCCGTCCGTATGCGACCAGATCACGCGGGCATCGGCGTCATAGAAGTCCTCTTTCACGTACTGCACCGTGCGGTTCTGCGGGTTCACCTTGAGGAGCGCCACGCTGAACGAGAGCTGTGCGGGGTTCGGCACGACACTCTCGATGCCGTACGCTGCGATGGTCTCCTGCGCGCCGCCGTAGCTGTAGCCCGTCTTGATGTAGCACTCGATCTCCGTAGCCACCCTGCCGTGTGCGGTCTCCACGCTCGCGGTCGTCACAACGGAGGACGGGTCGAAGAAATTACTGTACTTGTCATCCGAGGAGAGCCAGTACCAGTTCGCGTCCTCTGCCGAGGCGAGGGAGGAGGCGAGCAGGCAACAGGCGAAGACGAGGATCGTCCAGATAGAGCGGATGTTTTTCATTCTCATCACCTCATAGCGAAAGCATGGGAAATCAGATGCAAAAGTCAGGCCTCACGGCTCCACGCGCTCCGGCAGCGCAACGTCCGGCAGGATGCCGAGCAGCGCGGCGATGGCGAGCCCGTAGTTCGTCATCGGCACACCCGCGGCACGCGCCTCCGCCACACGGCAGAGCACGTAGCTGCGATTGAACATGCAGCTGCCGCAGTGGATGATGAGGTCGTAGCCCGTGAGGTCCTCGGGGAAGTCCTTGCCCGAGACGACGTTCACGGCGATCTCGCCGCCGAGCGTGCGCCGCAGGAGGCGCGGGAGCTTCACGCGGCCGATGTCCTCCGCGAGCGGCTTGTGCGTGCACGCCTCCGCGATGAGGATGTGATCGCTGCCGCCCGTCCCCTTGCGCGCGGCGAGCAGGCGCGCGCCCGCGAGGAAGTAGGAAAGATCCCCCTTGAGCGCTGCGAAGAGCACGGAGAACGACGTGAGCAGGCTCTCCTTCGGCTTCTTCTCGTGCACGGTACGGAACGCCTGCGAGTCCGTGATGATGAGGTGCGGCGGCTCCCTCAGGAGTGCGAGCGCCTCATCGAGCTTGTCCGTCGTGCAGGAGAGCACGAGCGCATGCTTGTCGAGAAGCTCGCGCAGCGTCTGCACCTGCGGCAGGATGAGGCGTCCCTTCGGCGCCTGGATGTCCTGCGGCATCACGAGCAGCACCGTATCTCCCTCACGGCAGAGATCGCCCGTGATGGAGCGCAGCGCGTAGTCCGCCGGCAGGAGGCGTGCGATCTCGCGGCGCAGCGCGTCGAGCCCGCGCCGCTCCCTCGCGCTCACGGCGAGCGCCGTGACCT
>ERZ772897.1419-NODE-1419-length-24876-cov-6.126385_pt1 | contig 24876 bp, 20 predicted proteins | sample MGYA00512125_ERZ772897 | MGnify/ENA primary metagenome ERZ772897 (study PRJEB29015, sample SAMEA2737660) | human gut metagenome | biome: human gut; feature: human-associated habitat; material: faeces | place: China | collected 2012 ... | reverse complement strand
CGAGGCACTCCCCGAGGGACTCCGCGCGCTCGGCGCGACGGTCGACGTCGCGCCCGTCTACCGCACGGAGGCGGCGGAAGCGGACGGCGCAGCGCTCGCCGCTGAGCTCGCCGCGGGCGCCTATGATGCCGTCACGTTCACGAGCTCCTCGACCGTGAAGAACCTCGTCCACATCCTCGGCAGCAGCGCACCGCTCGCGCAGGTGAAGACTGCCTGCATCGGCCCCGTCACGGCGAAGACGGCGCAGTCGCTCGGCATCACGCCGTCCGCCGTCGCTGAGACGTACACGATCGCGGGGCTCACAGAGGCCGTCGCGGCGCTCTTCAAGGAGCCGCCAGCGGAGGCGTGAGGCACCTGCAGACTGAGAATTCGGCGCCTCCGGTCGGGGGCGCCTGTGGATGGATTGCGGCTCTTTGCCGCAGGAAAGGAAGCATTTCTATGTTCCAACAGAAACTTCGTCCGCGCCGCATGCGCATCTCGCCCGCCATGCGCGCGATGGTACAGGAGACGACGCTCTCCGTCAAGGACTTCGTCTATCCGATCTTCGTCGTGCCGGGCACGAACGTCCGCGAGGAGATCCCGAGCATGCCCGGCTGCTACCATCTCTCCGTCGACAACGCCGTCGAGCTCGCGAAGGAGCTCGCCTCGCTCGGCATTCCCGCCGTCGAGGTCTTCGGCTTGCCGGAGTACAAGGACGCCGACGGCAGCTCCGCCTGGGACATGACGAGCCCCGTGCAGCGCGCCGAGGCCGCCATCAAGAAGGCGGTGCCGGAGCTCATGATCGTCGGCGATGTCTGCCTCTGCCAGTATACCACGCACGGCCACTGCGGCCACCTCGAAGGGCACTACGTCGACAACGACAAGACGCTCGCCCTCCTGCAGAAAGTCGCCGTCTCGCAGGCGGAGGCGGGCGCCGACATCATCGCGCCCTCCGACATGATGGACGGCCGCGTCGCCGCCATCCGCGCCGCGCTCGATGAAAAGGGCTTCGAGAACACCTCCATCATGAGCTACGCCGTCAAATACGCCTCCGGCTACTACGGCCCGTTCCGCGACGCTGCCGACAGCGCGCCGCAGTTCGGTGACCGCCGCCAGTACCAGATGGATCCCGCGAACCGCCGCGAGGCCCTCAAGGAGGTCGATCTCGACATCGCCGAGGGCGCGGACATCATCATGGTCAAGCCCGCGCTCGCCTACCTCGACATCGTGCGCGAGGTGCGCGACCGCATCAATTTCCCCGTCGCAACCTACAACGTCAGCGGCGAATACGCGATGGTCAAGGCGGCCGCTGCAAACGGCTGGATCGACGAGAAGCGCATCGTGCTCGAGACGCTCACGAGCATGAAGCGTGCGGGCGCCGATATCATCATCACCTATCACGCGATCGACGCGGCGAAATGGTTGAAGGGGTAAGGGATGTTCGTGGTTTCAATACGGAAGGATTGCGCGGAAAAAGCCTATTAGAGTCTGCGATTGGCGCGCCTTTTCAGACATTTGCAGGAGAGGATCTATATCCGACGTTGCAAGAAAAAGCTGCACGGTTGTGTTTCGGGATAGCGACGCATGATGATGAGATGGAGCGTGTCGCCATCAATGTGGCAAATGATAAGATGGATGTTAAGGCGCTAACGCAATGGATTCAACAACACCCTGCATCGTAGAGGAAGGAGAGGTAAGATGTTACATCTGGAAAAATCCCTCGCGGCCTTCGAGGAGGCCAAGCAGCTCATGCCGGGCGGCGTCAACAGTCCCGTGCGCTCGTATGCGAATGTCGACTGCAATCCGCCGTTCATCGCGCGTGCCGAGGGCGACCGTATCTTCGACATCGACGGCAACGAATACATCGACTACGTCGGCTCCTGGGGACCGATGGTCGTCGGCCATGCGCACCCGAACGTCGTTCGGGCACTGCAGGAGGCGGTGACGCGCGGCACGAGCTACGGCGCGCCGACCGTCGTCGAGTCTGAGCTCGCGAAGCTCGTGCAGAGCGTCTATCCCTCCATCGAGCTCATCCGCATGGTGAACTCCGGCACGGAGGCGACGATGAGCGCGCTGCGCCTCGCGCGCGGCTACACGGGGCGCGAGAAGATCGTCAAGTTCATCGGCTGCTATCACGGTCACAGCGACAGCCTGCTCGTGAATGCCGGCAGCGGCATGGCGACGTTCGGCGTGCCGAGCTCGCCGGGCGTCACGAAGGGCACGGCGAAGGACACGATCACGGTGCCGTATAACGATGCAGAGGCGATCACGCGCGTCATGGACGAGATGGGCGATGAGATCGCCGCCATCATCGTCGAGCCTGTCGCGGGCAACATGGGCTGCGTGCCGCCGAAGCAGGGATTCCTGCGCAAGCTGCGCGACCTCACGGCGGCGCATGGCACGCTGCTCATCTTCGACGAGGTCATGTGCGGCTTCCGCGCTTCGCTCGGCGGTGCGCAGGCGGCGTACGGCATCACGCCGGACCTCACCTGCCTCGGCAAGATCATCGGCGGCGGCCTGCCCGTCGCCGCCTACGGCGGGCGCCGCGACATCATGAAGGAGATCTCTCCGTCCGGTCCCGTCTACCAGGCGGGCACGCTCTCGGGCAACCCGCTCGCGATGACGGCAGGCGTCGAGACGCTCAAGATCATCACGGCGGAGCCTGCGCCTGGCGAGCCGGACTACAGCCGAAGGCTCACGCTCAAGACGAAGAAGCTCCTGCTCGGCTGGCAGGAGCAGGCGAAGAAGGCGGGCGTCGCCATCCAGGCGCACCAGGCGGGCAGCATGTTCGGCATCTTCTTCAACGAGCACGAGGTCTGGAATTTCGACGATTCCTGTGCGTCTGACCAGGAGGCGTTCAAGGTCTGGTTCAAGAGCATGCTCGAGCAGGGCATCTACCTCGCACCGAGCCAGTTCGAGACGCTCTTCATGAGCGGCGCGCACACGGACGAGGACATCGATCGCACGATCGAGGCCGCAGGCAGGGCGTTCGCAGCGGTCGCAGCAAGCCGGAGCTGAGCGAAAAACACGCACAGAACGTCAATCCCGGCAAAAGTCTGGCAAAAATATGCAGGAACCAGGCGTTACGTTATTGATTTCACACGCTCCCCGTCGTATAATTTATTCGTAATAATCAATGAAAATGCTTCGTTTTCTATAGGAGGATCATATCCATGAAAAAATTCCAGGTCGTCGTGAATTGCTCGCTCGGTATCCATGCGCGCCCTGCCGCGCAGATCGCGCAGGCATGCAGCAGCCTGCGAGCGGCTGTGACGCTCGAATCCGACCATGAAGTCGCACAGGGGAACAACGTGCTCGAGATCCTGAACCTCCATGCAGCCAAGGGCGCGAAGGTCAACGTGACGGTGGAAGGTCCCGACGAGGAAGAGGCCGCACAGAAGATCCAGGCGGTCTTCGACGCCATGGGCCCGAAGGAGAAGAAGGTCCCCGTCCTCAAGGTCGCTTTCTTCGGCACGAAGGACTATGATCGCCTCTACTTCAGCGAGCTCGCCAAGGACAAGGGCGAGGGCACGTACAACGTCGAGCTCAAGTATTTCTCGAGTCGTCTGACGAGCGAGACGGCGCATCTCGCCAATGGCTATGACGCCGTCTGCATCTTCGTCAACGACGAGGCTCCGCGCGACGTCATCGAGCAGCTGCACGACGGCGGTGTTCGCCTGATCCTCCTGCGCTGCGCCGGCTTCAACAACGTCGACAAGAAGGCGGCGGCAGAGTACGGCATCACGGTCCTGCGCGTGCCGGCCTACTCCCCGTACGCGGTGGCGGAGCACGCCATGGCGACGATCCAGGCGGCGAACCGCCGTCTGCATAAGGCGTACAACAAGGTGCGTGACAACAACTTCGATCTCACGGGCCTGCTCGGCGTCGACCTCCACAACAAGGTCGCCGGCATCCTCGGCACGGGCCGCATCGGCCAGTGCATGGCGCGCATTTGCAAGGGTTACGGCATGACAGTCATCGGCTGGGATGCGTTCCCGAACAAGAAGCTCGAGGAAGAGGGTCTGCTGACGTACGCCTCGAAGGAGGAAGTCCTGAGCAAGTCTGACCTCATCTCGATCCATGCGCCGCTCATCATGGGCGAGGGCGGCACGTACCACCTCATCGACGAGAAGGCCATCTCGCTCATGAAGGACGATGTCATGCTCGTCAACGCCGCGCGCGGCGGCCTCATCGACACGGAGGCGCTGCTCGCTGCACTCAAGCAGGGCAAGTTCCACGCGGTTGCGCTCGACGTCTACGAGGGCGAGGACGCGAACGTCTACACGGACCACAGCTTCGACGTCCCGACGGAGGACATCACGGGGCGTCTGCTCATGTTCCCGCAGGTCATCCTTACGAGCCATCAGGCCTTCTTCACGCGCGAGGCGCTGCAGGCCATCGCCGCGGTCACGATGGAGAACGCCCGCAACTTCAACGAGGGCTGCCCGCTCGGCGCCGCTGAGGTGAAGTAAGCAGGCATTGCGGAAAATCGTATCAACCCAGGAAGCCGCCGGAAGGACGCAGGTCCCTCCGGCGGCTTCCTGTCTGCAGTCCCGGCGGGATATCAGCAGAGACCTATTGTATTCGCGGGGATTTTATATTATATTAATAGATACGATATGCGTTGCGATGCATACCGCTGCATTGGATGGATCTCGCTCCTTTGGGAGCTGACATAGAAGAAGGGGAATCTCAAAGATGTTTGGCATGTCTATGGATATCGGAATCGACCTCGGCACGGCGAATGTGCTGATCTACGTGAAGAATAAAGGGATCGTGCTGCGCGAGCCGTCCGTGGTCGCCGTCGACAAGGATACGAACCAGGTGCTCGCGATCGGCGAGGAGGCGCGCCGCATGATCGGCCGCACGCCGGGCAACATCGTGGCGATCCGCCCGCTCAAGGAAGGCGTCATCGCCGACTACGATATCACGGAGAGCATGCTGCGCCATTTCATCGAGAAGGTCGTCGGGCACAGCTTCGTGTTCCGGCCGCGCATCATGATCTGCATCCCGTCGGGCTGCACGATGGTGGAGCAGCGCGCGGTGCAGGAGGCGGCGGAACAGGCGGGCGCACGCCATACGCAGCTCATCGAGGAGCCGCTGGCGGCGGCACTCGGCGCCGGCCTCGACATCGTGGAGCCGTGCGGCTCGATGATCGTCGACATCGGCGGCGGCACGACGGATATCGCTGTGATCTCGCTCGGCGGCATCGTGACGAGCGCGAGCCTGCGCATCGCCGGCGATAAGTTCGATGCGGACATCATCGCCTACGTCAAGCGCGAGTTCAACATGATGATCGGCGAGCGCACGGCGGAGGACATCAAGATGAATATCGGCGCCGCGTTCGGCGAGGCGCGCAGCGAGGAGATGGATATCCGCGGGCGCGACATGCTCACGGGTCTGCCGAAGAACCTCACGATCACGACGGCGCAGGCAGCGGACGCCATGAACCAGTCGGTCACGCGCATCGTCGACCAGGTGAAAAAGGTGCTCGAGGAGACGCCGCCGGAGCTCTCGGCAGATATCATGGACCGCGGCATCATCCTCACGGGCGGCGGCGCGATGCTCTACGGGCTCGATGAGCTCATCCGCCGCGAGACGGAGATCCCGACGTCGCTCGCGGACGATCCGCTCTCCTGCGTGGCGCTCGGCTGTGGCAAGGCGCTCGACACGTTCTCGAAATTCGACGGCAAGGCGACGAATCTCAAGATGGGCCGCTGACCGAGGCGGCGCATTTCGCCGCGCATTTTCCCGCGGGCGAGGACTTGGCGGGGCGATGGCGAATGAATATCATAGAAAGCAGGAGCAGGAAGAGCGAAGACGCAGGAGGGATAGCACATGTGGCGTGGCCTTTACACGGCGGGAGCCGGCATGATTCAGGAGACGCAGCGGACGGATACCATCGCGAACAATCTCGCGAATGTGAATACGACGGGCTACAAGCGCGACGTCGCGGTGAGCAGCGAGTTCGAGCCGATGCTCATCCGCCGCATCAACGATCAGGATATGAGGAATGATGTGACGAGCTTCAAGGGCTTTTCACTCGGCGGCAATCCGCCGGTCGTCGGCACGCTCGGCCTCGGCTCGGAGATCGCGGAGATCGCGACGGATCACAGCCAGGGGATGTTCGAGTCGACGGGCAATCCCTACGATGTTGCGATTTCAGGCGAAGGCTACCTCGAGGTGCAGACGCCGCAGGGGGTGCGCTACACGCGCGACGGCGCGCTTTTCCGCTCGCGGACGGGCGTGCTCGAGAATGTGCGCGGGCAGGCCGTGCTCGGTGTGAACGGGCAGCCGATCGTGATCCCGGCGGATGCTGAGAGCGTGAGCATCGGCGCCAAGGGAGAGATCACGGCGCGCGTGCAGGGCGAGGCGCAGCAGCTCGGACAGCTCGCGTTCGTGCAGTTCAATGACCGCCGCGCGGTGCTCAAGCAGGGAGACAACCTCTACTATCCGCAGGCGGGCGCGCAGCCGCAGCCTGCGACGGGGACGCTCGAGCAGGGCATGCTCGAGCGCTCGAATGCGAATGTCGTCTCGGAGATGGTCGAGCTCATCAACAACTACCGCATCTACGAGGCGGGCTCGAAGTCCGTCGTGACGCAGGACGCGATGCTCGACAAGTCGGTCAACGAGGTCGGCAAGCTCTGAGCTGGAGCGTTTCCTTAAGTCCTTTAAGTTCCTTGACTGTTTTTTCGATAATATAAAAAGAGAATGCGTACAGCGGGCGGCGCTGCCGCCTGTGATGATTTGGGAGGAATCGGAGATATGATGCGAGCACTTTGGTCGGCGGCCTCGGGCATGAAGGGGCAGCAGACGAATATGGATGTCATCGCGCACAATATCGCGAATGTCAATACGTACGGCGGCAAAAAGGTTCGCGCGGAGTTCCAGGATCTCATCTACCAGAACATCCGCGACGCGGGCGCGGCGTCCGGTGCGGACAGCCAGTATCCGACGGGTCTCCAGGTCGGTCTCGGCACGCGCGTGGCGGCGACGAACCGCATCTTCACGCAGGGCGCGCTGCAGACGACGGACAATCCGACGGACATCGGCATCCAGGGCGAAGGATTTTTCCGCATCACGATGCCGGACGGCTCGACGGCGTATACGCGCGACGGCTCCTTCAAGCTCGACTCCGATCGCCGCATGGTGACGACGGACGGCTATCCGCTCGCGGATAACATCACGATTGACGCCAACGCTCCGAGCGACTCGATCACGATCTCAGGCGACGGCCGCGTCTCCGATACGCCGGCGGGCGGCACGCAGCAGGAGGTCGGGCAGATCCAGCTCGCGCGCTTCGTGAATCCGTCGGGCCTCACGGCCATCGGCAAGAACCTCTTCGTGGTTTCCGAGGCCTCGGGCGATGCTATTGAGAGCGAGCCGGGCGTCGACGGCGCGGGGACGCTCACGCAGGGGACGCTCGAGATGAGCAGCGTGCAGATCGTCGAGGAGATGGTCAACATGATCATTTCCCAGCGCGCGTACGAGTCGAATTCCAAGGCGGTCACGACGTCGGATTCGATGCTCGAGATCGCGAACGGACTCAAGCGCTGAGCCATGAAACTGAACAGGGGAGTCCTGGCCATCTGCATACTTCTTTCTGTATGGGGTGGCTTCTTCTGTCTGTTTCCCGCATCTGCATCCGCCTATGGAGGCGGCACGCAGGCGGAGCGATTCCCGCAGACGGTGACGGCGGCACAATTCGCCGCGTATGCGCAGGAAAAGCTCGAGCAGGAGCTCGCGGCGCGCGGCGAGACGCGCAGACATACGCTGACGCTCACGCGCGCCGTGGCGGCGATGCACGCGCCCGCGGGCGCGCTCATCTGCGAGGTCGAGGTGCCGGGGGTGATCCGCTACGGGCGGCAGACGCCGGTGCATGTGCGCGTCTACGTCGACGGAAAGTTCTATCGCCGCGCGATTCTTTACTATCGCGTTGAGGTCTATGATACGGTGCTCACAGCCGCGCATGACCTGCGCCCGGATCAGAAGATCGGCGCCGACGATGTGCGCCAGGCGGACATCGCGGTGGAGGACGCCGGCACCGTCTACCTGAAGGAGCTCGCCGAGGTGGCGGGCCGCGTGCCCGCGCGCTTCCTCAAAATGGGAACGCCGCTCTCCACTGATGTGCTGCAGGCGGCGCGCGTGCTCGAGGCGGGCGACCCCGTGACGCTCGTGACGCGCTATCACGGCATCGAGGTGAAAGCCGAGGGCGTCGCGCTGCAGCGCGGCCGCATCGGCGAGCGCATCCGCGTGCGCAACGCGCGCTCCGCCAAGGTTCTGATGGGAACCGTGCTCGACGCGCACACGGTGCAGGTCGGCAGCGATGATTGAGACGCGCTTGGTTCGGCAGGCAGGATGGCGAGGAAACAGGAAACGAGGGATGACAATGAAGAAATGGATGGCAGCGGGGCTGCTCGTCGCAGCGGCGGCACTTTGGATGCAGCCCGCGGAGGCGCGCTCGCTCTGGAGCGACGATGGGATGTCCTACAATATCTTTGCAGACCGCAAGGCGCGCAATGTCGGCGATATCCTGACCATCGTCATCAGCGAGTCAACGACGACAACGACCTCGAAGAGCAGTTCCAATAGCAAAAAGGGCAGTACCTCGCTTACGGCAGGGGTGGGGATCTTTGACTTCCTCAAGGCGGCGAGCGCGAGCGGCTCGGACTCGTTCTCCGCGTCAGGATCGAAATCGGATACGAATAAAGTCGCGGGCAATGTCACGGTGACGGTCACGCAGGTTATGCCGAACGGCAACATGGTCGTCGAGGGCACGCAGTCCATCTGGCAGAACCGCGACGAGCACAAGATCACGTTCCGCGGCGTCTGCCGCCAGGACGACGTAACGGCGAACAACACGATCCCCTCGACGAAGATCGCGGATGCGACGGTGCGGTTTGACGGCAAGGGCCCCCTGAACGCCAAGCAGCGGCAGGGCATCCTCACGCAGATCTTCAATATCCTTTTCTGATGCAGTTGGCTCCCGGCGGGGGGCGGGGAGGTTCCTTCATATGGTTTCATGGAAAAAGTTCTGTGCGGCGGCGCTCGTCGCGGTGTGCGCTGCATCGCTCACGCCGCTCTCGGCCTCGGCCGATGCTTCGGTCACGCGCATCAAGGACATCGCGAAGGTGCAGGGTGTGCGCAGCAACCAGCTCGTCGGCTACGGGCTCGTCGTCGGCCTTGCGGGCACGGGCGACTCGAACAAGGTCAAGGAGACGGTGCAGAGCATCGGCAACATGCTCAAGAGCTTTGGCGTCGCCATCGATACGAGCTCGCTCAAGCCGGATAACGTCGCGGCCGTCATGGTGACGGCGACGTTGCCGCCCTTTGTGCGCGAGGGCGACGCCATCGACGTGACGGTCTCCTCCATCGGCGACGCGGACAGCATCCAGGGCGGCACGCTCATCCAGACGCCGCTGCGCGCAGGCAACGGCGAGGTCTACGCGGTCGCGCAGGGCGCTGTCTCGACGGGCGGCTTCGTCGCGGGCCGCGGCGGCAACAAGGCGCAGAAGAATTTCCCGACGGCAGGCCTCATGCCGAACGGCGCGATCGTCGAGCGCAGCGTGGAGGATGAGATCGGCCAGGACGGCACGATCTCCCTCTCGCTCTCGCAGCCGGACTTCACGACGGCGGCGCGCATGGTCTCGAGCATCAATGCGCAGTTCGGCGGCATCGCGCGCGCGACGAACCCGGGGCGCATTGATATCTCGATCCCCGCCTACTACCGCGGCAACGTCGTCGGCTTCGTGGCGAGCCTTGAGGAGCTGCCCGTCGTGCCGGATACGATCGCGAAGGTCGTCATGAACGAGCGCACGGGCACGATCGTCATGGGCGGCAACGTCTCCGTTGATGAGTGCGCCATCACGCAGGGCGGTCTCTCCATCCACGTGCAGAAGCGTGCGGATGTGAGCCAGCCCGATCCGCTCTCCTACGGCAGCACGATCGTCGCGAACAATACGAATGTCAAGGTCAAGGACAGCTCGAGCAGCACGATCGTCCTGCCGGCGACGGCGAATGTCAGCGATATCGTCGGCGCGCTCAATGCCGTCGGTGCGACGCCGCGCGACACGATCTCCATCCTGCAGGCGATGAAGGCGAGCGGCGCGCTCCACGCGGAGCTCGAGCTCATTTGATAGGAATTTCGAAAAAGACAGGGACGTGAGTTCATGCAGATTCAGCCAATAGCGATGGTACAGCAGAATACGTCAGCCGCATCGGCCCAGGCGCAGGCCTCGTCCGCCTCGTTCGACCGCATGCTCGAGGAGGCGAAGCGCAGCGCGCAGGACGCGCGCAATGCCGCAGCGACAGGCGACGGCACGCAGGCCGCCGCCGCGGAGGACAAGGCGCTCAGGAAGGCCTGTGAGGGCTTCGAGGCGATGTTCCTCAACATGATGTACCGCCAGATGCGCTCGACGGTGCACGAGGGCGGACTCTTCGGCGAGGACAACGCGACGAAGATCTTTGAGGATATGCGCGACAGCGAGATGACGAAGCAGATGGCGGAGGCCGGCGGCATCGGACTCGGCGACCTGCTCTACAAACAGCTGCGGCCGCAGGTCGAGGCGAAGGCCAGGGCGCAGGCCGCTCTGGCGGGCGCATCCAGTAAAAATGAGTGATGCTCCGTTCGGCAGGGATGGAGTGTAGAGACTGCGCATGCTCCTGGTTCGAGATGCCGCAGTCTCTTGTTTGCGTTTTAGGAGAAGTGCTGAACGCGTCAGTGCTTCCCAAGGAAGGATATGGGGCAGATGTATTGGATGAAGCGAGCGAGAGGATTCCTCCTGACAGCGGTGCTGCTGGTGTGTCTCGAAGGTGTAGCGCTGGCCGCGCCGCAGCTCGGCGGCATGCGGTTCCACTCTGGGGAGACGCATGACCGCGTGGTGTTCGATCTCTCGGCGGCCTCTGACTACGAGCTCGATACCGCCGCAGACGGCAAGCGCGTGACGCTCGTGCTCAAGGGGGCACGGGCAAAGCAGGCGCTCGCGCAGCCGTCGTTCCGCGGCAAGCGCGTGAAGAGCGTGCGCTGGTCCGCTGCGGGAGATGAGGTGCGCGTCGTCGTGACGCTCGCGGCAGGCTGCCGGGCGAGCGTCGGCCAGCTGAAGAATCCGCCGCGCCTCTATCTCGACCTCACGGATAGGGCAGCAGGCGCGAAGCCGGTGCAGAAGCCGGCCATCTCGGCGCAGACGAAGCCCGCCGCCGCGAAGCCCACATCGTCCGTGAGCGATGCCGACGCGCGGAAGGCCGCGGAGGCGCTACACCTGCCGGCGGGGACGGAGGTCGTGCAGCTCGCGCAGGGGCTCATGCGGTTCGACTACCATGTCTGGGAGAACGACGGCTGGGTCACGGCGTATTTCCTCGACGTCGATCCTTCCGTCTACCAGCTCAAGGTCGCGCTCGCCAAGGGGCAGGTGCCGGGACTCGCGACGCTCGGCGCCATCTCCGACAGCGTGAATGCCGTCGCCGCTGTCAACGCCTCCTTCTTCAACTGGAACGGCGACCTGCTCGGCGTGACGAAGACGAACGGCACGATCGTCGGCACGGGCTATATCCCGCGCAGCGCGCTCGCCATCCTGCCGGACGGGCGGCCCTACTTCGGCACGGTGACGTACAGCGGCTCCGTGACGATCGGCGGCGTCACGCAGTACATCAGCGGCGTCGACGTGGAGCGCGGCAGCGACAGCCTCGTCCTCTACAACCGCTATTACGGTGCGCGCACGCGCACGAATGACTACGGACGCGAGCTCACGGTCGTGGACGGGCGCGTGACGGCGATCGGCAGCGGCAACTCCGCCATCCCGGCGGATGGCTGCGTCGTCTCCCTGCACGGCAGTGCGGCGGATATCTACTCCCAGGTGCGCATCGGCGATGCCGTGCAGATCGACGAGACGCTCGGAAATCCGTGGAACAAGGCGAAAGAGCTCGTGAGCGTCGGTCCCTGCCTCGTGAGAAACGGCACGGTCCACGTCACGACGTCAGAGGAGCAGCTCGATGAGATCGATCGCCACCGCGAGCCGCGCAGCGCGATCGCGATGACGACGCGTGGCACGTATCTGCTCGCCGTCGTGGACGGCAGGCAGGCAAACTCCCACGGCTGCACGCTCACGGAGTGGGCGCAGCTCCTGAAGTCGTTCGGCGCGACAGAGGCGCTCAACCTCGACGGTGGTGGCTCCGCGGAGCTCGTCGCGGGTGGACAGGTGCTGAACTCCCCCTCTGACGGGCGGGAGCGCGGCATCGGTTCGGCGATCGTTGTATTGAAGAAATGAGCGGGGAAGGCGCGCCTCATGCGGCTCGCCTCCTTTTTGAAAAATATCTCTGCCGCAGCGGGCGGAGTATGCTATAATGAACGAGACTCGAGAGGATAGGCCGGATGCGGTACGCCGCATCCGGCCTATCATGAAATGACAGTGAGTGGGGTGAACTTCTTGCATACATATTTGAAACGAGCGGTGCGGCTTGGCCTGACGGCGCTGCTCTGCGGAAGCGTGCAGATGACGGCGCTGGCCATGCCGGCGATCTGGCAGACGGACGAGATCGTGCCGGGCATGTCGGGCTCGGCGTACACGGTCGTGGACGCCTCGGGCGATATCCGCGATTTCCACGTGGATATCGTCGGCACGCTCGAGAACGGCAAAGGCACGACGCCGATGATCATGGCGAAGGCATCGGGCCCCGTCGTCGAGGAGACCGGCGGCATCCTGCAGGGCATGAGCGGCAGCCCCGTCTACGTGGACGGGAAGCTCGTCGGTGCTGTGGCGGCGGGCCTGAAGGAAATGACGCCCTATACCTTCTTCATCACCCCTATCGAAGAGATGCTGCCGCTCTGGTCCATGCCAGACACGAAGAACAAGACGCACATCCAGACGTTCGACCTCAAGAAATACCTGAAAGATAAGGAAAAGCAGCAGGCCAAGGAGGCAAATGGCGGGAAGGAGACCGTGGCAGAAGAGGCGGCGGAAGCGGAGCGCGTCCATCATGAGGAGAAGTTCGAGGACGTCATCGCCGAGGCCCTCGCCTCCCTGCCGGCCCACCATTCCTCGATCGCGGCGGACGCCGTCGCGCAGAACGCGGCACGGATGGAGGGCAGGCGCGCGGCAGGCCTCGCGCCGAAGCAGCAGCTCTTCGCCGCGGGCTTCGATACGGCGGGGATGAAATTCCTCAGCAAGAGCCTCGGGCTCGGCAGCGCGCATCTGACATCCGTCGGCGGCGCGGAGGGCGCCGGGACGGACTATCATGCGAGCCTCGCGCCGGGCAGCGCCGTGGGCGTCGCCATCGTCTGCGGCGACTTCACGGTCGGTGCGACGGGCACGGTGACGGCGATGGACGGCAACAAGGTCCTCGCGTTTGGTCATCCGTTCCTGCACAAGGGCAACGTGAATTATTTCATGACGGACGCCACGGTCGTCGGCACGATCGCCGGGCAGAGCAACGGCATGAAGATCGCGAACGTCGGCAACATCATCGGCCGCATCAACCAGGACCGCGAGACGGGCGTCGCGGGCATCCTCGGCGAGTTCCCCTCCGTCGTTCCCGTCAAGATCCACGTCAAGGACGTTTCGCTTGGACGCGAGGAGTCCTATGGCGCGCGCATCGCCTACGATGAGGACTACCTCGCGCAGCTCTCCGCCGGCATCGCCTACGCGGCGATGAGCAAGACGAGCGACTCCCTGGGCGAGAGTACGGCGGAGCTCGCGTTCACCGTGCGCACGAATGCCGTGTCGGACGGGAAGTTCGTGCGGAAGAACATGTTCTACAACACGACGGACGTCGGGCAGATCGCCGTGGGCGAGCTCATGCAGGCCATGGCGCTCATCTGCGCCGACCCGGATAAAGAGGCGGACATCATCGATGTGAACGTCGACGTGAATGTCGAGGCGGGCCGCCGGACGGCGACGCTCGTCTCCGCTGTGCCCGACAAGACGACGGTGCGCCCGGGCGAGACGATCAACATCAAGACGACGATCAAGCCTTACCGCCGCGAGAAGGAGACGCTCGTCATTCCCTACACCGTGCCGGAGGCACAGCCCGACGGCACGTTGAGCCTCGACGTGCGTGGCGGCGGCATGATTCCCGTGACGCCGCTCATGTTGCTCCAGCAGACGACGGGCGCCGCCCTCCAGTCCGAGGCCGACAAGGCGCAGACGACGGCGGACAAGCTCAAGGCGCTCGCGGAGACGGGGCGGAACAACGAGATCATCATCGCGCCGGGCGCCGCAGCGCAGCCGCTCACGGAGAAAGAGCAGGCACGTGTCCTGCGCGAGGCGTCAGCGGCGGCAAAGCGCGCGGCGGAGGCCGCAAAGAGCAAGCCGCACAAGGTGGACTTCCTGAAGAAGGACGCACCGAAAGCGGACGGGCAGTCGAAATTCGAGACGCGCTACATCATCGACAACGTCATCCACACGACGCTCAAGGTCGACCACACCGCGAAAGGCTGATCTTCCCGTGTCTGTCCTCTTGCCAGACGGCGGGGATTGATGATAAGATAAGAAAAGACTGCTTCAATTTCTTAGGGGGAACGACTGCTTAAATGGAAAAGTTGATTATACATGGCGGGCGGCGGCTCGAAGGGCGCGTCAAGATCAGCGGCGCGAAGAATGCTGTCCTGCCCATCATCGCGGCGACGCTGCTCGGTCAGGAGGCGCCGAGCCTGCTCGATGAGGTGCCGGCGCTCGAGGACGTGGCGACGATCACGGAGGTGCTCCGGAAGCTCGGCGTAGCGGCGGACTTTGATGTTGCAAAGCATCGGCTCCGCGTCGATGCCTCGACGATCGGCAGCTGCGAGGCACCGTACGACCTCGTGCGGAAGATGCGCGCGTCGTTCCTCATCATGGGGCCGCTCCTCGCCCGCTGCGGCAAGGCGAAGATCTCCCTGCCTGGCGGCTGCGCCATCGGCACGCGTCCCATTGACCTGCACCTCAAGGGCTTCGAGATGCTCGGCGCCCACATCGAGATCGGCCACGGCTTCATCGAGGCAACGGCGCCTACAGGACTCAAGGGGACGAAGATCTACCTCGATTTCCCGAGCGTCGGGGCGACGGAGAACATCATCATGGCGGCGTCGATGGCGGAGGGGCAGACCATCCTCGAGAACCCGGCGCAGGAGCCGGAGATCGTCGACCTCGCGAACTACCTCAACGTCATGGGCGCGAAGATCCGCGGCGCCGGCACGAACGTCATCAAGATCGACGGCGCGAAGAAGCTCGTCGGGCGCGACTACACGATCATCCCCGACCGCATCGAGGCGGGAACCTATATGGTCGCGGCGGCGATGACGCGGGGCGATATCTACGTCGAGAACGCCATCAGTGAGCACCTCAAGCCGGTCATCGCCAAGCTCAAGGAGGCGGGCGTCGAGATCGAGGAGGACGTCAGCGGCATCCGTGTGCGCTGCACGCAGAAGACGAAAGCCGTCGACATCAAGACGATGCCGTATCCCGGCTTCCCGACGGACATGCAGGCGCAGTTCATGGCGATGCTCGCGGTCTCGGAGGGCACGGGCTTCGTGACGGAGACGGTCTTTGAGAACCGGTTCATGCACGTCGATGAGCTCAAGCGCATGGGCGCGAAGATCCGCATCGACGGGCGCACCTCGGTTGTCGAGGGCGTCGAGAAGCTCACGGGCTGCCAGGTCAAGGCGACGGATCTGCGCGCCGGCGCCGCCATGGTGCTCGCTGGGCTCGTCGCGGAGGGGGAGACGCAGGTCGGCTACATCCATCACATCGACCGCGGCTACGACAACCTCGTCGGCAAGCTCGTCGGTCTCGGCGCCGCCATCGAGCGCGTCGATCGCTGAGAAAAGGAAAGCCTTTTCCGCTTTGCGGAGGAGGCTTTTGCTATGGGGCACCTCTAGTTTTTAGAGGTGCCCTATGTAGAAACTGCCGGAGCCGCTCTGTGTATGGCACTCACGGCAGGAGAGGAAAAAGAGGAGAGAAAGCATCCATGAGCATCATCGAAACCCCTGTGCACCTGCGGCATCTCACGCTCAAGAACCGCGTCATCCGCTCGGCGGTCCACAGCTTCCTGCCGGATGACGCGGGCAGGATGACGGAGGCGGAGTATGCGATGTATGAGACGCTCGCGCGCGGCGGCATCGGCACCCTCATCACGGGACACTGCTGCGTCGACCCGCGCGGGCGTGCGAATCGCAACCAGGTCAACATCTACGACGATACGTTCGCCGCGCAGTTTACGCGCGCAGCTGCCATCGCCCATGCGGCAGGTGCTGCGTTCATCCCGCAGATCTCCCATGCGGGGCCGCGCGCCATCGATCAGGACGACCTCGCGGACGTCGTCGCGCGTCCGCTCAAGAAGGGGCGCCATGCCCGCGCGCTCACGATCGAGGAGATCCATGCCATCGAGCAGAAGTTCATCGCCGCCGCGGTGCGGCTCCAGCGCGCCGGCGTCGACGGCGTCCAGCTCCATGCCGCGCACTCTTACCTGCTCTCGCGCTTCCTCGATCCGACGTTCAACCAGCGCACGGATGACTACGGCGGGAGCGTAGAGGGGCGCTTTCGCATCGTGCGCGAGATCATCGAGGGCATCCATGCGGCGTGCGGCGAGGACTTCCCCGTGCTCGTCAAGATCAACCTCGATACGAAGGACGAGAACCACGACGGCTACCATGACGCCATGGTCATGATGTTGCGCGCGTTTCATCAGCTCGGCGTCGAGCTCGTCGAGCTCTCAGGCGTCGATTTCATCAACCAGCCGCGGGATGCGACGCTTTACTACCTCGCAGAGGGCGAGCGCCTCAAGGCAGCGGTGCCCGAGCAGGCGATGAGCCTCGTCGGCGGTGTGCGCTCGCTCACGGACATGGAGCGCGTGCTCGGTGCGGGCTTTGAGCTCGTCTCCCTCGGCCGCGCCCTCATCGCCGAGCCGGAGTTCCTCGGCAAGGCACTTGCGGGCGGCGAGGGCTCCATCTGCATCTCCTGCTGCCGTTGCTTCGTGCTGCCGGAGATGCACAAGGGCTACCGCTGCGTCTGGCAGTGGAAAGCGGCGCGTGCGAAGGCGCACGCGGAGAAGGCGGCAACGCAGCAGGCGTGAACGCGAAGACGGATTCGAGCAGTACATCCCCTGCAGCACTCTCAGCGAGCGCTGCAGGGGATGTTTTTCCCTTTCCAGGAAAAGAAATTCATTCCTTTACATGTTGACACATGAAGGCGAGGAGAATATAATAGCAAGTACACAATATCCAAGAGAGGAACGATCTCTCCGGGGCATTGTATTTTATTTGCACTCATTTGTACTGGAAGGAAGGATATATGATGTCAGGTTTGTTACTGATAGGGATCGCTCTCGTCTGGTTTGCGGGAGCGTACCTGCTCTACGGGCGCTGGCTTGCGCGGACCTGGGGCATCGACCCGAACGCGAAGACGCCGGCCGTCCGCAAGAACGACGGACAGGACTACGCGCCCGCCTCGCGGTTCACGGTCTTTGCACACCAGTTCTCCTCGATCACGGGCGCGGGTCCTGTGACGGGGCCGATCATCGCGGCGATGTTCGGCTGGGCGCCGGCACTGCTCTGGATTCTCATCGGCGGCGCCTTCTTCGGCTGCGTGCAGGACTTCACGGCGCTCTACGCCTCCGTTAAAAGCGAGGGCAAGTCGATGGGTATGCTCATCGAGCAGTACGTCGGCGAGACGGGCCGCCGCCTGTTCCTGCTCTTCTGCTGGCTTTTCACGCTGCTTGTCATCGCCGCGTTCGCCGACATCATCGCCAAGACCTTCAACGGCTTCGCTGCCGGCGGCACGCTCAACACGCCGGGCGCGCAGGCAGCGACGATCTCCATGCTCTACATCGTCGTCGCGATGGCGTTCGGCGTCTTCATCAGCAAGGTGCAACCGTCCGGTATCGTGAAATTCCTCGTGGCGGTCGTGCTCGTCGCGGCAATGTTCGCCGTCGGCATGCAGTTCCCGCTCTATTTCGACGTGGCGACGTGGCGCTACATCGTCTTCGGCTATTGCTTCATCGCGGCGGTGCTGCCGATGTGGCTGCTCATGGAGCCTCGCGACTATCTGAGTTCGTTCCTGCTCCTCGGCATGGTGGCGGGCGGCGTCATCGGTGTGTTCGCGGCGAACCCTGCTGTCAATATGCCGGCGTTCGTCGGCTTCGAGGTGAATGGTAAGCCGCTCTTCCCGATCCTCTTCATCACGATTGCCTGCGGCGCGGTCTCCGGCTTCCACAGCCTCGTCTCGTCCGGCACGTCCTCCAAGGCCATCGCGAACGAGCGCGACATGCTCCCCGTCGGCTACGGCGCCATGCTCTGTGAGTGCATGCTCGGTGTCGTCGCCCTCGTCATTGCCTGCGCGGCCGCGCAGGACGGCGTCATGGCGAAAGGCACGCCGTTCCAGATCTTCGCGGGCGGCATCAGCACCTTTTTCACGCAGATCTTCGGCTTCCCCGCCGGCTTCTCCGCCTGCTTCATCACGATGTGCGTCTCGGCGCTCGGTATGACGACGATCGACTCCGTCGCGCGCATCGGCCGCATGTCGCTGCAGGAGATGCTCAAGCCCTCGGCGGGTGAGAAGGCGGGCAGCGCCACGCGGTTCCTCATGGACAAATACGTCTCGACCATCCTCACGCTCGTGCTCGCCTACGGGCTCTGCCTCGCGGGCTACATGAACATCTGGCCGCTCTTCGGCGCGGCAAACCAGCTCCTCTCGGCGCTCGTCCTCATCGCGCTCGCCGTCTTCCTCAAGGTCACGGAGCGCAAGGGCTGGATGCTCTACGTGCCGATGGTCTTCATGTTCTGCGTCACGATGACCGCGCTTGTCATGAGCGTCTACGGCATCGTCACGAAACTCACCGCAGGTACCTTCGTTGTCGGCGTCGACGGCCTCCAGCTCGTCCTCGCCCTCGCCCTCATGACCCTCGCCGTCCTCGTCGTCAAGCATTGCGGCAGGGAACTCGTGACCGGCAAGGCAGAAGGCGTGCCCGCGGCAGAAGAGTGATCCGAGTTCCCATCATACGCTGACAGCGCCTCCCTATTCGGGAGGCGCTGTTTCTCATCGAAAAACCTTTACAAAGGCAACCGGGCATGCTATAATATATCACGTTCTGATACGCTAGAACACGGAGAGGTGTCCGAGTGGTCGAAGGTGCTTGACTCGAAATCAAGTGTGGCGAATAACCACCGTGGGTTCGAATCCCACCCTCTCTGCCAGCAAATCCAAGGCCCCTGAGGTTTTCCTCGGGGGCCTTTTTTGTGATGTGAATCTCCAAAGACGAAAGCCGCAGGAACAGTGCGATGATTCTTCCTATCACCATGGACCTATGATAAAATGGGAGCATGGAACATGGAAGTCGTAGGAGGGGGAAGACATGGTCAAGATGGTATTTTCTGATATCGACGGGACGTTGCTGACGGATGATAAGCGGGTGACCGCGGGGACGGAGCAGGCGGTGAAGGAGCTTTTGGGGCGGGGGATCCCTTTTGTGCTCGTGTCGGCACGCATGCCGGAGGCGATCACGCCGATCACGGAGAGGATGGGCATCAAGATCCCCATGATCTGCTATAGCGGCGCGCTCGTGTTGACGGCGGCGGGCGAGGTGCTCCGGAGCGTGACGATGGAGAAAGAGAAGACGACCGCGTTCCTCAGGGAAGCGGCAGCGCGGTTCCCGCAGGCGGTCGTCAATTTCTATGCGGGGCATCATTGGTATGTCCGAGATCCGCAGGAAGCGCATGTGGCCTTTGAGAGGAAGATCACGGGGGCTGTCCCCGAGCGGGCGGATTTCGCGGACTGTCTCGCGCGCGGCGCCTTGCCGCACAAGCTGCTCCTGATGATGGAGCCGGCGGATTGCGCGCGGGCGGAGGAGGAGCTGCGCGCGCACGCAGCAGGCCTCCATGTCGTGCGCTCGTCGCCGACGCTGCTCGAGGTCATGGACGCTTCTGTCACGAAGGCGAGCGGCATCGAGGTCATGCTGCGCCATGCGGGGTCGACGGCGGCAGACGCGCTCTCCTTCGGCGACAACTACAACGACCTGGAGATGCTCCGCTATACGGGCACGAGCGTCGCCATGGGCAATGCGCCAGAGGAGGTAAAGGCGGCGGCAACGGCGGTCACGCTGTCCAATGAGGAGGACGGCATCGCGGCGTATCTGTTGCAGTGCGGGCTCGTCGGCTGAGCCGACCGTTGCCTTGTTGGTCTTCTGTGCTCCCTTATTTCAGCAGCAGGTCGTTGACTTCCTTCTGCAGACGGTTCATGGCATTCGTCTCCTGGAGACTGCCCTGGAGGAGCTTCTGGATCTCCCGGTCGGCGATGAGGATGGCTTCGCTGTAGTGCGGGAAGCGGTCGGGGAGCGATCCTTCCTCCATGACGCGGCTGACAGCCTGAGGGCTGCGGCCGCTTCTTTCGTCTGCGGCAGAGCCGAAGAGCGCGGCGGGCGCGGCGTCTTCGATGATGCCGCGGCGCACGGGCAGGGCGGCGGAGAGGTGCAGGAGCTGTTCCTGGCTCTCCTTTTCATAGCAGACGGCCTTCAGGAATTCCCAGGCGAGCTGGCGCTCGGGCGTCTGGGCGCTTATGCCCATGAGGAGCGTCTCGATGGGGGAGGTATTTTTCCCCTCGGGGCCGCGCGGCAGGCGGATGCAGTCCCACTCGAAGTTCGTCACTTTCTTGATGCGCCACGGGTAGGGCTGGTAGGTGCGGTAGGCGGCGAAGTTGAACGGACGGAAGGCGACGCGCCCTAGGTCGAAATCGCGTTCCTGTACGGTCTGTCCCTGCAGCGTCTGCTGCAGCGCCAGCGTGAAGCGGATGGCGCTCTCGATGAGCGGGTCGGCGAAGTAGGAGGCCTTGCCGTCGGCGCGGAAGAGCCGCTGCCCACTTGTGACGACGGCATCCTGCCAGGTGTAGCCGTAGGCGCCGAATTGGTCGAGGCGCCCGTCGCCGTCGGTGTCGCGTGTGACTTCCCGGCAGATGGCGAGGAAATCGTCCCAGGTCCAGTCGTCGGGCGGCAGGGGGATGCCCTCGCGCGCGAGGAGCGTCCGGTTGACGAACATGAGCCGCGGCACGCACTCGACGGGGAGGGCGTAGAGCGCGCCTGTCCCGCCGCTGCGCCCGTAGGCGAGCGGCGCCGGATAGAAGTCGTCGAGGTCGAGGTCTGGATCGTCCTTTGCGAGCGCGTCGAGCGGCGCGAGCACTCCGCGGTTCGTGTAGAGGTCGAAGTCGTCGGGCGGCAGTAGGAAGACGTCGGGAAGCTCACCCGCGAGGGCGCGGCCGCTGAGCCATTCACTGTAGTCCTGCTTGCGGATGCCGCTTTGGTAGACGACTTTGACGTGGGGGTGTGCTGCCTCGAAGCTTTGGATGACTTCGTCGATGTAGGCGTAGCTGTCGCCCTGCGGGACGCCCCAGCTGCTGCCGGCGAAGAGGCCGACACGCAAGATGGTGGTTTTCGGCTCCATTTCGTAGAGGGAGCCGAAGACGAAGAGGTAGGCGAGCAGCAGCCCGAGGAGGAAGCGCGGAGTCCGGCAGCGCCGCAGGCGGCGCCGGATGTTCACGGCAGGACCTCGCCGCTGGCGAGGCCCGTCTGCACCGCCCAGATGGCGAGCTGCGTGCGGTCGCGCAGTCCGAGTTTCGCGAGCGCGGAGGAGAGGCCGTTGCGGACGGTGCCGTCGGAGAGCGCGAGCTTGCCTGCGATTTCCTTATTGGAGAGGCCGCGCCCGACGAGCAGGGCGATGTTGCGTTCCGTGCGGGTGAGGGCAGAGGCGTCTTCGCCGCTTTCTGGGTCGGTCGCGAGGCTGGACTGCGCCATGCGGTTGAAGAATTTGACGACTTTCGTGACGATGCCGGGGTTGATCATGGCACCGCCCTGGGCGACGGTGCGGATGGCATTGCTGAGCTCGGGCACGGAGACGCCTTTCAGGAGATAGCCACTCGCGCCGTACTTGAGGGCGTTGAAGACGTATTCGTCATCGTCGAAGGTCGTGAGGATGATGATGCGCACCTCCGGCCATTGCTCCTTGACGGCGCGCGTCGCCTCGACGCCGTCGAGCTCCGGCATGCGGACGTCCATGAGCACGACGTCCGGCACGCGCCTCTGGATGAGGGCGAGCAGCTCGCGGCCGTTCCCGGCGAGGCCGGTGACTTCCATATCGGCATTCGTGCCGAGAACGATGCTCAGGCTCTCGCGGATGAGTTCCTGGTCGTCGGCGATCATGACTTGAATCTTTTTCGTGGTCATAAGAATGTGGATGCCTCCTCATTTTCCGGCAGGATGGCCTCGAGCGTGAAGCCCTGGTCGCTCCAATAGCGGAGTTTGCCGTGCAGCAGGGCGAGCCGTTCCTGCATGTGGCGCAGGCCGAAGCCCTTTTTGAGCTGGGTGATGTCGGCGCCGCAGCCGTCATCTGCGAGCAGCAGGTAGACGATGCCGCGGCGGGCGCCGACTGTGATGTCGAGGTGGGTGGCGTGACCGTGGCGCCGCGCGTTGGTCATGCCTTCCTGCACGACGCGGTAGAGGACCTCTTCCTGGTCGGGGCGCAGGCGCTGCGGCCACGCGAGGACTTCAAAGGTGATCTTCATGCCGGTCGAGTCGGAGAATTCCTTGGTCATGCGTTCGATGGCCTGTCGAAGCGGCAGCTGCTCGAGGTCGTCCGGGCGCAGTTTCTCGACGCTGCGGCGCACGTCTTTGAGGCCGCGCAGGGCGATGTCCTTGACCTTGGCGAGCTGCTCCTTGGCGCGTGCGGGTGCGATGTCCATGAGGATGGCCGTGGCGTCGAGGCCCGCGGCAATGCCCGTGAGTGCGTGGCCGAGCGTGTCGTGGATCTCGCGCGCCAGGCGGTTGCGCTCCCGCGTCTCCGCGACGGACTCCGCCTCGAGGGCGTAGGCGCGCAGGCGTGCGTTCGCCTCTTCAAGCTGGGCGTTGAGGCTCGCGACGCGCTGCTTTTCCTGGTGGTTCTGCCGTACGAGCAGCGTGAGGTAGAAGACGAAGAGGACGAGGTTCACCGAGGTCAGGCCGTGGTGGATGGCGATGATCCAGGCGCGCGGCTCGGCCGCGTAGTAGACGGTGTAGGCGTCGAACGGGGAGAGGTGGTTTGTGAACGAGGCGATGTTGTAGTCGACGATGGCGTAGAGGCCGAGCATGGCGGCGGAGAGCAATATGAGCTGATGGCGCCCGGAGTAGCGGTGCAGCAGGTCGGCGACGACGAGCAAGACGATGCCGTCGTAGGCGAGGCTCAGGCTGCGCATGATGACGATGCAGAGGATGATCTCGGCGGCGAGGCAGAGGTAGCGCGGCAGCGGCGGCAGCGCGGCCTCGCGGTAGATCCTGCCGAGCAGGGCGAGCAGCAGGAACGCGCCGATCGTGTCGAAGAGGATGGCGGCGGGCGGCAGCGGCAGGCTCGGCAGCTGCGCGAGGAAGGCATGGGCGTTCATCGTCTGGATGATCTTCTGCTGCGTGATGCTCATGAAGCCGGCGATGAGCACGATGACCATGCCGTTGTAGATGGTCAGGAGGTCGTGCAGAGCGTGGAGTTCGCCGGCATCGAGGATCTTGGCGAGGCGTCTCTGCTGCTGGAAGGGCGTTTGTTTCACTTCAGTCCCACTCCTTCGTCTGCGCGGGGGTCAGGTCGTCGCGCGTCCAGAAGTGCGGCGGCAACTGGACGAGCTGCTCGATGGGGTTCCCTGCGAGCAGCTCGTACGCTGTCTCCGCGGCGATGTGGCCGATGTGGCGCGGCGACTGTCCCGCGGTCGCCGTCATGCGACCTGCGAAGATGAGCTCCTTCGTCTCCGGGACGCCGTCGACGCCGTAGACGCGGAAGCCTGGCAGCCGTCCCAGCGATTCGAGGGCGGCCATGGCGCCGAGCGCGGAGGGATCGTTGAGCGCCATGATGGTATCGGCCTCTGGATGGCGCTCGAGCATCTTCTCCGTCGCGGGCATGGCGCGCTCGAGCTGCCCCTCGCACTCTTCCTCGTCGAGGATCTCAAAGCCTGCGTGTCCCGCAATCGTCTGGCGGAAGCCCTCGATACGGTCGAGGGCGGAGCGGGCGGTGCTGTGCTTGAGCAGCAGGATCTTCGCGCCGTCTGCCGTCGCGAGGAGGTGCTCGCCGCAGGCGACGCCGGCGGCGTAGTTGTCCGTCTCGATGGTGGAGGCGACGTAGTCGCTGTCCTGCACGTTCGTGTCGATCGTGATGACGGGGACGTGCGCCGCGCGCGCAGCCTCGAGCGCCGGCCCCATGCGCTCGAAGTCGACGGGGTTCAGGAAGATGACGGAGACGCCGTCTTTGATGAGCTCTTTGACCTCCTCCGTCTGCCGTTCCACGGAGAGCGCCGGGTCGCGCGTGAGCAGGATGTCGCCGTGATCCTCGACGACGGTGCGGATCTCCTCGTCGATGATCTCGTAGAACGGGTTGTTGAGCGTCATGTAGACGGCGCCGAGCTTCCTCCGGTGCTCGTCCTGTCGGAGGCTGAAGTCATGGGCAGGCGCGCAGAGCATGGTGAAGGCGGCGGTGACGGCGAGGACAGCGAGCAGCAGGGCGAGGAAGCGCTTTTCGCGGGCGCGCAGGAGCGCTCGCGGAGCATCGTGGAACATCGCTTCACTTCCTTTGGTCGGATGGTAGGTTGCAGGAATGTCTAGTATCTCCTTCCATAGTAAACAAAGCGCGGGGGAGAGTCAATCCCAGCGCGGGAGAAAGCCCACGGTGGAGAAGGGCTCTGCCGTGGGCTTTTATAAAATGGAGGGATACGCGTTTTGAGTTTTGCCTGGGCTCCGTCGTGCCTCAGGCGAAGAGGCCGATCGCATAGCCGAGGATGCCGAGCGCGAAGAGGCCGAGGATGATGACGAGCGGGTTGACGTTCTTCTTGAGCAGCCACATGCAGGCAAACGTCATGAGGAGCGGCACCATGCCGGGCATCAGGCTGTCGAGGATGGTCTGCACCGTCGTTGTGACCTGCTCGCCGGCGCTGTTCG
>ERZ772897.1412-NODE-1412-length-24997-cov-6.720351_pt1 | contig 24997 bp, 21 predicted proteins | sample MGYA00512125_ERZ772897 | MGnify/ENA primary metagenome ERZ772897 (study PRJEB29015, sample SAMEA2737660) | human gut metagenome | biome: human gut; feature: human-associated habitat; material: faeces | place: China | collected 2012 ... | reverse complement strand
GAGCAGGTGCTTGCAACATCGTTCCTAACTCAACAGGTGCTGCTAAGGCTATCGGTCTTGTTATCCCAGAACTTAATGGCAAGCTTATCGGAGCTGCTCAGAGAGTTCCTACACCTACAGGTTCTACAACAATTCTTAATGCTGTAGTTGCTAAGAAGGTTACAGTTGATGAAGTTAACGCTGCTATGAAGGCTGCTGCTACAGAGTCATTCGGTTATAACACAGAGCAGATCGTATCTAGCGATATCGTTGGTATGAGATTTGGTTCATTATTCGATGCTACACAGACAATGGTTAATGAGCTTCCTAATGGTGGATGCCAGGTACAGGTTGTTTCTTGGTATGATAATGAAAATTCATACACAAGCCAGATGGTTAGAACAATCAAGTATTTTGCTGAATTAAACTAATCGTTTAACATATAAGTAACGAGAGAAAAAACCAGGGAATATATATTATGATATTCTCTGGTTTTTATCTTATATCAAGTATTATTTTGTGATGGATTTATTCATCGTATGTCAGAAATGAATTTGGAGGAAATAAACTATGCTTAATAAAAAGTCTGTTGATGATATCAACGTTAATGGCAAAAGAGTATTATGCAGATGTGATTTTAATGTACCACTTGATGGAGACAGAATAACAGATGAGACACGTCTTGTTGCTGCACTTCCTACAATCAAGAAGCTTATCGCTGATGGTGGTAAGGTTATTCTTTGTTCACATCTCGGAAAACCTAAGGGACCAGATGCAACATTTTCACTTGCACCTGTTGCAAAGAGACTTTCAGAACTTCTTGGTCAGGAAGTAAAGTTTGCTGCTGATGACACAGTTGTTGGTGATAATGCAAGAGCTGCAGTAGCAGATATGAAGAATGGTGATGTTATTCTTCTTGAGAATACACGTTTCCGTCCTGAAGAGACAAAGAATGGTGAAGCTTTTTCTAAGGATCTTGCTTCTATCTGCGATGTATTTGTAAATGATGCATTTGGTACAGCTCACAGAGCACATTGTTCAAATGTTGGTGTTACAAAGTTTGTTGATACAGCAGTTGTTGGTTATCTTATGCAGAAGGAAATTGATTTCCTTGGCAACGCAGTAAATAATCCTGTAAGACCATTTGTAGCTATTCTTGGTGGCTCTAAAGTTTCATCTAAGATTTCAGTTATCAATAACCTTCTTGACAAGGTTGATACACTTATCATCGGTGGCGGTATGTCATATACATTCCAGAAGGCTCATGGTGGTAATGTAGGTAAGTCTCTCGTAGAGGATGATTACCTTGAATATGCTAAAGAGATGATGGAAAAGGCTGAAAAGAAAGGCGTTAAGCTTTTGATTCCTATTGATACAGTTGTAACAAAGGAATTTAAGAATGATACACCTAGCCGTATCGTAGCTGCAGGTCATCAGGAAGATGATGATATGGGTATGGATATTGGACCTGAGTCATGTAAACTCTACAAGGATGCGTTAAAAGATGCTAAGACTGTAGTATGGAACGGACCAATGGGTGTATTTGAATTTCCTAACTTTGCAAAGGGTACAATCGCTGTTGCAGAAGAGCTTGCGGCATTAAAAGACGCTACAACAATTATCGGTGGCGGTGATTCAGCTGCAGCTGTAAATAATCTTGGTTTTGGCGATAAGATGACACATATCTCTACAGGTGGCGGTGCTTCTCTTGAGTTCCTTGAGGGTAAAGAACTTCCAGGTGTAGAAGCTGCTAACGACAAGTAAAAACCGACTGACATAATTTTTATATATGTCCCGGGATTTCATATAAGAAATTCCGGGAATTTTTACGTAAATTCTGTAAAATAAGTGGCATTTTTAGAAATTGTATGATATAATTAAATAAAATCAATCGTGATGTTTTTGCGAATGTATTAATGTTACAGGAGGGGTATCTGTATGCGCAAGAAAATGGTGGCTGGTAACTGGAAGATGAATATGACTCCAAGCGGAGCTGTTAAACTTGCAGAAGAACTAAAGCCAATGGTAAAGAATGACGACGTAGACGTCGTATTTTGTGTGCCGGCAATTGATATTGTCCCAGTTGTTAATGAAGTGAAGGATACCAATATAAAAGTCGGTGCTGAGAATATGTTTTATGAGGAAAAAGGAGCATATACAGGTGAGTTATCGCCTGAGATGCTTGTTGATGCCGGAGTGTCATATGTTATAATCGGACATTCGGAGAGAAGACAATATTTTCATGAAACAGATGAAATAATTAATAAAAAGATGAGGAAAGCTATAGAACATAAGCTTCTTCCGATTCTTTGCTGTGGAGAGAGTCTTGAACAGCGTGAGAGTGGAGTTACACTTGAATTTATCAAAAAACAGATTGTCAACGCTTTCAAATACATACCACCGGAAAAGGTTATTAATTGTATTATTGCATACGAACCTATATGGGCGATAGGAACAGGAAGAGTTGCAACAGCAGAACAGGCACAGGAAGTATGTTCTGCAATTCGTACTAATATACGTGATATATATGGTGCGGTTGTTGCTGAGAGAATAAGAATTTTATATGGCGGCAGTGTCAATGCAGGCAATGCCAATCATATATTCTCAATGCCTGATATTGATGGAGGTCTTGTTGGCGGTGCCAGCCTCAAGCCTGAATTTGCAAAGATAGTTCATTACGACAAGTAATTATAATATTGCGGACACACAGTGTTGTGTCCGCTTTTTCTTTACTTTTTCGGGATTATATGGTATGATACGTTCGGTAAAAAATGAAGATAAAATTTTTGCTTCGCAAAAACAAGGAGGCTAAATCCTCTCCTCACCTGAGGGGCTCGGATTTTTGCTTCGCAAAAACAAGGAGGATTTTGATATGTCTAAAAAACCAGTGGTTTTAATGATACTTGACGGATATGGTTTAAGTGATAAAAAAGAGGGTAATGGTATTGCAAATGCCAATACACCTGTAATGGATAAATTGATGGCAGAATATCCATTTGTAAAAGGATATGCCAGCGGGCTTGCAGTAGGACTTCCGGATGGTCAGATGGGTAACTCAGAAGTAGGACATCTTAATATGGGTGCAGGTAGAATTGTATATCAGGAGCTTACAAGAATTACAAAGTCTATTGAAGATGGTGATTTCTTTGAAAATGAAGAACTTCTTGGTGCAATTGAGAACTGTAAGAAGAATAATTCTGATTTACATCTTTATGGACTTCTTTCAGACGGTGGTGTTCACAGCCATCTTACACATGTATTTGCACTTCTTGAGCTTGCAAAGAGAAATGGTCTTAAAAATGTATATGTTCACGGTTTTATGGATGGACGTGATACGGCAACAGACGGAGGAAAAGATTTCATTAACCAGCTTTATAACAAGATGGATGAAATCGGTGTTGGCAAGATTGCATCAATCATGGGTCGTTATTATGCAATGGACAGAGATAACAGATGGGACAGAATTGAAGCAGCATACAAGGCACTTACAGAGGGCGTTGGTAATGAAGCTGCCTGTGCAAGATGTGCAATAAACGATTCATATGCAGCCGGAAAGACTGATGAGTTCGTTGTTCCTACAGTTATTAAGGAAGATGGCAAGCCAATTGCAACTATCAAAGATGGCGATTCAGTTATCTGCTTTAACTTCAGACCTGACAGAGCAAGAGAAATTACCAGATGTTTCTGTGATGATGATTTTGCTGGATTTGACAGAGGTCCAAGAAAGAAAGTTCATTATGTATGCTTCACAGATTATGATGTTACAATTCCTAATAAGTATGTTGCGTTCAAAAAGCAGGAAATTACAAATACATTCGGCGAATTCCTTGCAAAGAATCATTTAAAGCAGGCAAGAATTGCTGAGACAGAGAAATATGCACATGTAACATTTTTCTTTAACGGCGGAGTTGAGGAGCCAAATGAAGGTGAGGACAGAAATCTTGTTAAATCACCAAAGGTTGCAACATACGACCTTCAGCCTGAAATGAGTGCACCTGAAGTGTGCCAGAAGTTTACAGATGCAATACGTTCAGGAAAGTATGATGTAATAATTACTAACTTTGCTAATCCTGATATGGTTGGACATACAGGTATCATGGACGCTGTTGTTAAGGCAATAGAGACTGTTGATGAGTGTGTAGGCAAGGTAGTAGAGGCTGTTAAGGAAGTTGATGGTGTAATGTTTATCTGTGCTGACCATGGTAATGCTGAAAAGCTTATTGATGACAATGGCGAACCATATACAGCACATACAACAAATCCGGTTCCATTTATACTTGTAAATTATGATGAGGCATATACTCTTAAAGAGAATGGCAAGCTTTGCGATATTATTCCTACTCTTATAGATATTATGGAACTTGAGAAACCGGCAGAAATGACTGGTGAATCTCTCTTGATAAAGAAATAATAAATACTTGATATTATTAAATGCTTGTGTTAAAATTATACTATTGTGTGACGATTTTAACCAAGTAGGAGGTGTTACTGATGTTTGGAATGTCATGGGCAGATACATTTAGAGTATTACTTATGGGACTTTTTATATTAGTTTGTATTGCAATAACAATTGTAGTTCTTATGCAGGAAAGCAAGCAGACAGGCTTGTCTGGTGCAATCAGCGGTGCTGCTGATACTTACTGGGGTAAGAATAAAGGACGTTCAATAGAAGGTAAGCTTGTATTATTTACAAAGATACTTGCAATCGCATTTATTGTTATTGCTGCTATATTGAATATTAATTTCTAAAAAGTTATAAGGATGCTCTTTAAGGATAGCTTGAAGGGCATCCTTTTTTATGCAGACGACAAGGTAATCACGGCAAAAACAGGGAGGATTGTTATGGGACATAAATCAAAAAGAACATATGATAAAGTGTTTGAAGACAGAAAAAATATGCTGGAGGATCTTATTTTGCATAACGACCTCTATGTACCAATGAAAACTAAGGAGCTTGCAATACTTATGCAGGTTCCGAAAGAGGACAGACATGAGCTGCAGGCAGTGCTTGATTCACTTGTAGCAGAGGGCAGAATAGGCGTATCAAAAAAAGGCAAATACAGTAAGCCTGAAAATACAGCTATTATTGGAATATACCAGAAGACAAGCCGTGGTTTTGGTTTTGTTGTTGTCGAAGGCAGGGAAGATGATATTTTTATCAAAGAATCTGACGATGGCGGAGCATTTCATATGGATAAAGTTATGGTTGCCATAACAGCAGAAAAACATGGAGATAAGAGATGTGAAGGCAAGATTCTCAAGATTCTTGAGCATCAGATAAAAGAGGTGGTTGGAACATACCAGAAGAGTAAAACATTTGGATTTGTTGTTCCGGACAATAAGAAAATCTGTTATGACATTTTTGTGCCACAGGAAAAGTCCATGGGGGCCGTGACAGGACATAAAGTTGTTGTAGAGCTTACTTCTTATGGTACATTGAAAAAGAACCCGGAAGGTCGCGTAAAGGAGATTATAGGGCATATTAATGACCCGGGAACGGATATTATGTCTATAATAAAAGCATATGACCTTCCGATGGAATTTCCTGAAAGTGTAATGAAATCATTAAATGATATTCCTGATGAACTGTCGCCTAAAGATTATGCCGGAAGAGTTGATTTGCGTGATTTGCAGACAGTTACTATAGATGGTGAAGATGCAAAAGACTTGGATGATGCAATAACTGTATCTGAGGAAAATGGAATCTATCACCTTGGAGTTCACATCGCAGATGTGAGCAATTATGTAAAAGAATACAGTCCTCTTGACAAAGAAGCATATAAGAGAGGAACAAGTGTCTATCTTGTAGACCGTGTTATACCGATGCTTCCGCATAAGCTGTCCAACGGAATATGTTCACTTAACCAGGGCTGTGACAGGCTTGCACTCAGCTGTCTTATGGATATTGATGAAAAAGGCAATGTGATTTCACATAAGATATGTGAGTCTATAATCAATGTTGACAGAAGAATGACTTATACAAATGTAAAAAAGATTCTTGAAAATGAAGATGAAGAAATTTTAAACGAGTATAAAGATTTTGCTGATATGTTCAGACTTATGGAAAAGCTTGCACTGATACTGCGTCAGAGAAGATTCAAACGCGGTTCGATTGATTTTGATTTTCCGGAGACAAAGATTACGCTTAACGATAAGGGTGAACCGGTGGAAATAAAGCCGTATGACAGAAATACAGCGACAAGAATTATCGAAGATTTTATGCTTATTGCAAATGAGACAGTGGCAGAAGATTATTTCTGGCAGGAAATACCATTCCTTTACCGAAGTCATGAAAATCCTGATCCTGAGAAGATAAGAAGGCTTGGAACATTTATCAATAATTTTGGATATTCGATAAAAATAGGTGATGAGATTCATCCGAAGGAGCTTCAGAAGCTTTTGGTGAAAATAGAGGGAAGCGACGAGGAGAATTTAATTGCACGCCTTACACTTCGTTCTATGAAAAGAGCATCATATACAACGGAGTGCGTAGGTCATTTCGGACTTGCTGCCAAGTATTACTGTCATTTCACATCGCCAATCAGAAGATATCCTGATTTACAGATTCACAGAATTATTAAAGAAAATCTGCATGGTGGTATGAGTGATAAGAGAAGTGAGCATTTTGCTGCTATTCTTCCTGAAGTCGCAAAGCAGACAAGTGCTACAGAACGCAGGGCTGATGATGCAGAAAGAGATACAGATAAGCTGAAAATGGTACAGTATATGGAAAAACATATCGGAGAGACATTTGAGGGTGTTGTATCCGGAATGACCGCATGGGGAATATATGTAGAACTTCCGAATACAATTGAAGGAATGATTAGTGTAGCCTCGCTTCGTGACGGATATTATATTTATGACGAGAATCATTATGAGATGGTAAATGAGACAACAGGAAGGACATTCAAGCTTGGTCAGAGACTTAATGTTAAGGTTATCAACTGTGATAAGATTCTTAGAACTATAGATTTTGAACTGGCAGAATAAGGAGATAATATGAAAGAATCAAGCGGAAATAAGCTGATTGCTAATAATAAAAAGGCTTATTATGACTATTTTATAGACGAGAAATATGAGGCTGGACTTGTACTTCACGGTACTGAGGTTAAGTCTTTAAGACAGGGAAAATGCTCAATAAAAGAGGCATATATACAGATAATCAACGGTGAGGTTTTTGTTATTAATATGAATATTACACCTTATGAAAAAGGAAATATTTTTAATAAAGACCCGCTTCGTCCGAAAAAGCTGCTCCTTCATCAGTCTGAGATTAATAAACTAGAGGGACAGACAGCACAGAAGGGATTTACAATAGTACCTTTGCAGGTATATTTAAGCAAAGGACGTGTAAAAATGGAAATTGGTCTTGCAAGAGGTAAAAAACTCTATGATAAGAGAGACTCTATTGCAAAGAAAGACCAGCAAAGAGAAGCTTTAAAAGACTTTAAGGTAAGAAATCTGGGATAATTATGTTTAATGATATTGATTGTAGGACAAAATTGTAATTGCAATGAATTAAACTATTAGTTTAATTTGATGTTTTCAGCCCGTTTTGGGGTTGACAATATAAATTTGCAGTGATAGTATTTATCTCACAGCTATCCACAAGGGGTAGTAAAGGTTTCGACAGGGGTTTTGAAGCTGGTGAAGCTATTCGCAGGTGATGCGTCAAATCACAAATCTAAATATAAACGCTAACGAAAATTTAGCTTACGCTGCCTAATGGCAGCAGTCTGACCTAGAGCACCTACACTTTAGGACCCAGGCTTCGACCATGTAGGAAACGACTCAGTCAAAGCTTTGAGACTGTGGGCGTATTATGAAGCTACTGAAAGCATGAGGATGTTGATTTTCTTATGCCGGAGGGAATGAGGGAAACCGAAGCAATCAACTATAATAGTAGAAGAACAGTGAATGGGCTTTTGGACACGGGTTCGACTCCCGTCTACTCCACTATGATAACGGTATTGTATGTTGCGAAAGTGATGTACGGTGCCGTTATTTTTATGGTATAAGAGAGTCCTTTTCTTATATAATATAGATATATATTAGAGGATTTTAACTACTGTTGCAAGTTGCTTTACTATAAATAACACTATTGAGATAACCACACATTTTAAACAAATGTAATACAAAACATATAAATGATAATGTTGTGTTTTTACGGTTTAAAGTGTATATTATATAAGTAACTTTAAAAGATACTAACTAATATTTCGGAGAGAATGACATTTGGAAAAAAAGAAGATTAAAAGAGATATAATGCTGATAGCCACATTGATTATTGTATGTGCAGCAGCATTTTTGATTATTAATTTTGTTGTAAAAAAGGATGGTATTACAGCAGCTGTGAAGGTAGACGGAAATATTGTCTATATGCTTCCTCTTGACAAAAATGCGTCTGTTACTGTTGAGGGTTATCAGGGCGGAAGTAATACTGTAGTTATAGAAAATGGTACAGTTTATATGAAAGATGCCGACTGTCCTGATAAATTGTGTGAAAAGACAGGAAAGATAAGTAAGAATGGAGAGACGATAGTGTGCCTTCCACATCGCGTGGTTGTCGAGATACAGGGCGGTGAAGGCAATGTAGATTCGCTTGTCAGATAGATGAAAACGGGTAATAAAATATATAAATAAAAATTAACAAATAAAAACAGGTGAATGAAAATATGAAGAATTCAACACGGACGCAAAAACTCGCACTTTGCGGTGTACTTACGGCTTTGGCGATGATATTTGGCTATATCGAAAGCGTGATTTCTGTGCCGCTTCCGGTTCCGGGAATTAAGTTAGGACTTCCCAATATTGCTATAATAACGATTTTATATGTTGTCGGAATAAAAGAAGCAGTTGCAGTTAATCTCATAAGAATAACATTAACTGCCGTTCTTTTTGGCAATTTGAACAGCTTCTTGTTCAGCATGTCAGGAGCGGTTCTTAGCATGATAATAATGATAATACTAAAGAAAATACAGTTTTTTTCGTCTGTTGGTGTAAGTGTTGCCGGCGGAGTACTTCATAATATAGGGCAGATAATTGCAGCTGTATTTATAATGGGAAGCGGTGCGATAGTATATTATCTTCCTGTACTTATGATAACCGGAACAGTGACTGGAGCAGTAATAGGAATTGTATCAGCTATGGTGGTGAAACGCACTGAAAGAGCATATGGACAAAAATAAAGAAACGGCATTTCAGATTAACTGAATGCCGTTTCTTTTATTGTTTATATTGCTGCTGCAATTCAATTTCTTCCATAGATTTGGAAACACAGTGTGTGATAGGTTTCCACTCAACACGCTTGAATAAAGCGACAAGAGAAATTGGAATATATGTAAGCATAAATAATGGGAAAGTGAACAGCGAAATAATCTTTTTCTTAGGAGAAGCAAGAATCTTCTTCCATTCTGTTATTACTGTCAGCAATCCGATTGAAAACATAAGCAGATAAAAGCTTACACAGGCAAAACCGATTGATTCCATAGCGACCGGAAATACCTTTTTAAATAAAGTAAAGTTATGTGCACCAAGCACTAAAAATATGAGATTCAAAAGCATGCAGCCTACTGAAAGAAGAGTAGCAGGAGCAAGTGTCATAAACATATCATAACATGATACGAACATCTGACGTTTTTTGAATGCCATGGCTATCAGTTCACGACCATATTTGAACATTACCTGATAGAAGCCCTTTGACCAACGCATACGCTGGTTCCATGACTGTTTAAATGTCTCCGGCTGTTCATCATAGAACATTGCCGAATCACAGTAGCCGATTTTTTCTCCCTCAAGAATATTAACAACTGAAAACTGAATATCCTCTGTCAAAAGATTACATTTCCAACCACCATTTTTCTTAATAATCTCACTGCTTGTAAGAAAGCCTGTTCCTGATACAGCACAGCTTGTTTTAAGAATCATTCGTGGATTATTAAGATATTTTGCTTCGCGGCAGAACCAGAGCGAATATCCTGATGTAATCCAATTGGTATCGAAATTTTTTGAGTTACGATAACTTGTGACCACACGATACCCCTGATCAAAAGTTTTGTTCATTTCACGGACATAATTTCTGTCAATGACATTATCCGCATCAAAAATAAAATAACCGTCGTAGGCGGTATAATCACCTTCATCTTCTTTTATCTTGTTGAATGCATAGTCAAGAGCATAGCCTTTACCGACTAATACCTTGTTAAAACGTTCATATACAATTGCACCGCAGCTTCTTGCAATCTCGGCTGTGTTATCCGTACAGTTATCAGCAACGACAACAACATCAATAAGTTCAGAAGGGTAGTTCTGTGCTTTGATGCTCTTAATCAGGTTACCGATTACGGCATTCTCATTCCGGGCTGCAATAATAAAAGCGAACCTGTGAAGTTTCTTAGGTTCGTATTCTGGCTGCTTCTTCTTTCGTTTTTCACCGATTAAGGCTATCACAATATATATAAACTGATAAAAATACAATACAGTCAACAGGGTGTAGATAACGGTGTTGATTGAAGCAATAGCTTTCATTAAAAGTCCTCTCCATTTTAAAAAATGAAAAAATATAGTATTGCGGACTACCCAAAGTCCTTTGTTGATTATATCATTAATTTCTTTTGTGTCAATAGTTCAATAATAAGAAATAGGTCATAACTCAAATAAAATAAGAAAATATTTGACAAAAAACTTTATTGATATAGTATAATAAGAAATACACTTAATTTTAATTATGAAATGGAATGGAGAAAATAAGCTATGTACAAAGAAATTTCAAGACTGATAATATACGGAGATATGGATGAAGACAGCATCCTTTCACGCATGGCAGACATTTTCAGAAAGTTTGATGTTGAGGATACGGGAAAAGAGGAACTTACAAGAGAAATCTATACGCAGATTAAAAGAATTCTTAAAGTCGCGACAGATTATGGATTTGATAAGAACCTATGGCAGAATTATCTTACATTTATACTTATCACAACAGAAAACCCATTCAGCATAACATGTGAGAAGGTCGGTGCCAATGACGGAAGTGTCAACACATTTGCCATGAATGATTTCGGAATATTCAGAAAGCTGTTCCATTATGATTTCAGCGAGATTGAAAAAGAACTTTCAATAAATTGTTTTTCACTTATTACAAACTACAAAGCAATTGTGAAAAAAGAACTTATGTATAACAGAAATGTAAGCGAAAAAGTACGCACATTAAGCGAAAAACTTGCAGCCGCAACAACAGACGAAGAGTTTTTTGATGGTGTTACTACATTTTATAAAGATTACGGTGTTGGCATGTTTGGTCTTAACAAAGCATTCAGAATCGGCAATAATCCTGACGGCAGCGTTAAATTTATGGCAATTAACAATATGGACAAAGTTATGCTTACTGACCTTGTCGGATATGAAATCCAGAAAAAGAAGCTTGTTGAGAATACAGAAGCATTTGTAAAAGGAAAGAAAGCCAACAATGTCCTCTTATTCGGTGACAGCGGAACAGGTAAATCTACAAGTATTAAGGCAATTGTCAACCAGTATTATGATGACGGATTAAGGATGATTGAGATATATAAACATCAGTTCAAAGATTTATCAAATGTAATAGCACAGATAAAGAACCGTAACTATCGCTTCATAATATATATGGATGATTTGTCATTTGAGGAATTTGAGATTGAATACAAGTTCTTAAAGGCTGTAATTGAAGGAGGCGTTGAGACTAAGCCTGAAAATATCCTTATATATGCAACATCTAACAGAAGACATCTTATCAAAGAAACATGGAATGATCGTGATGATATGGAGTCATCAAACGGCTTACACCGTTCAGATACGATGGAAGAAAAACTTTCACTGGTAAATCGTTTCGGATGTCAGATTTGTTATTCAAAACCGACACAGCAGGAGTATTTCCAGATTGTTATCGAACTTGCAAGAAGAAGCGGCGTGACTATGTCAGATGACGAACTCAAGTTAGAAGCAAATAAGTGGGAATTAAGCCATGGCGGCATTTCAGGAAGAACTGCACAGCAGTTTGTTAATTATTGTCTGGGAATGGAGAAAGAGATATGATTTCCTATATTAAAGGAGAACTTACAGAGATAATGGAAGATGCTATTGTTGTTGAAAATAATGGTATCGGCTTTAATATCCGTGTTCCTGCAACTGTTATAAGTGAATTCTGCGTTACGGGTGAGCAGGTAAAGGTATATACATATTTGCAGATAAGGGAAGATGCACACAGTCTTTATGGCTTTCTCACAAGAGATGACCTTGAAATATTTAAGATGCTTATCAATGTAAATGGTATCGGACCGAAAGGTGCTTTGGCAATTCTTTCAACAATTTCGCCTGATGATTTGAGATTTGCCGTGCTATCAGATGATGTAAAGCTTATATCAAGTGCACCGGGAATAGGTGCTAAAACAGCACAGAAGCTTATAATTGAGCTTAAAGACAGGATTAAGCTTTCAGATGCATTTGAGCAGGCACTGGTACATCAGGAGAGCAGCACCGGCATGTCAGTTGATTTCAGTGCAAGGAATGAGGCAGTTGAGGCACTTGTTGCACTCGGCTATGGCAATGCTGAGGCACTTCGTGCAGTTAAGAATATAGAAAATATAGAAGAAAAAGATACAGAGACTATTTTGAAAGAAGCACTTAAAAGACTTATCTGAGAGGGAATTTGATGGAAAAAAGAGTGATTTCAACAGAGCTTGTTGAAGAAGATATAAAAATTGAAAATAATTTACGTCCGCTTGCTCTTGAAGATTACATTGGACAGGAAAAAGTAAAACGCAACCTGAAAGTGTATATAGAAGCTGCAAAAGCACGTAATGATTCACTTGACCATGTACTTTTCTATGGACCTCCGGGACTTGGAAAGACAACACTTGCAGGGATAATTGCCAATGAGATGGGAACACATCTTAAAGTGACGTCAGGACCGGCAATCGAAAAACCGGGTGAAATGGCGGCAATCCTTAATAATCTTGCTGAGGGGGATGTCCTGTTCGTTGACGAGATTCACAGACTTAACAGGCAGGTTGAAGAAGTTTTGTATCCGGCAATGGAAGATTACCAGATAGATGTTATGATAGGAAAAGGGGCAACAGCACGTTCAATTCGTCTTGAACTACCTAAGTTCACACTTGTCGGTGCAACAACAAGAGCAGGTCTTTTGTCCGCACCTTTAAGAGACAGATTCGGAGTGGTAAATCATCTCGAGTATTACACGGTAAAAGAACTCGAGACAATTATAATCCGTTCTGCCAATGTACTTGGTGTAGAGATTGATTCGCAGGGAGCCAACGAACTTGCAAGACGTTCAAGAGGAACCCCGAGACTTGCCAACCGTCTGTTAAAGAGAGTGCGTGATTTTGCACAAGTGAAATATGACGGAAGAATTACAGGCGAGGTTGCCGATTATGCACTTAATCTTTTAGATGTTGACAGGGATGGTCTTGATGCAAATGACAGGCTTATACTTGGCACAATAATAAAGAAATTCGGCGGTGGTCCGGTGGGCCTTGACACTCTTGCAGCATCTATCGGTGAAGATGCCGGAACACTTGAAGATGTATATGAGCCTTATCTTATACAGAATGGATTTATTAACAGAACGCCGAGAGGACGTGTTGCAACGAACGAGGCGTATCTTAATCTGGGGATTGAACAAAAAGTATAAAAATGATATAATTAAATAATTCGGATAAAGTATTGGAGGGCGTTTTCATGTCATCAAAAAATAATACAGAAGTAATTTTGGGTGGAAAAGTATTTACATTAAGTGGATATGAGAGTGAGGAATACCTACAGAAAGTTGCATCTTATATTAATAACAAGCTTGCTGAGTACAGCAAAGAAGATTCATTTCGCAGACAGAATGCGGAAGTTCGTGCTAATCTTATGTATCTTAACATAGCAGATGACTATTTTAAGGCCAAAAAGCTCGGTGACAGTCTCTCAGAAGAAATCGAGAATAAAGACAAAGAGATATATGATTTAAAACATGAACTCATAGCTGCACAGATTAAGACAGATGCGGCAGAAAAAGAGATAACAGAATTAAAAAAAGAAATTACTAAATATCAGAAAAATATTGTTCAGTTAGAAACAGAACTTAATGCAAAATAGGAGTCAGAGTTGAAGAATCACAATGTAGAAGTGCTTGCACCGGCGGGTTCATATGATATTATGAAAGCCGTGATAAATGCCGGAGCTGATGCGGTTTATCTTGGCGGTGACATGTTTGGTGCGAGGGCATATGCAGGCAATCTTAACAAAGAAGAGATGATAAGAGCGTTAGATTATGCTCATTTGCGTGACAAGAAGATTTATCTTACTGTAAATACTCTTTTGAAGGAAAATGAGTGTACACATGAGCTTGTCGATTATATTGCACCATTTTATGAGGCAGGACTTGACGCATGTATAGTTCAGGATATGGGTGTGTTTAAGATACTTCACAGTGCATTCCCTGATATGCACATGCATGCAAGTACGCAGATGACAATTACGGGAGAAAAAGGTGCATCCATTTTAAAAGAGATGGGTGCAATGCGTATTGTTACGGCGAGGGAGCTTACGCTTGATGAAATAAGACAGATTCATGAAAAATGTGATATAGAAATAGAAAGTTTTGTGCATGGGGCTTTGTGTTACTGCTATTCAGGACAGTGCCTGTTAAGCAGTATGAATGGAACAAGAAGTGGCAACAGAGGAAGATGTGCACAGGCTTGCCGTCTTGATTATTCGGTTGTTAATAATGATAAAGTGATAAATGATTCAAAGTCATCATATCCTTTAAGTCCAAAAGACATGTGTGCACTAGATATTCTTCCTGATATAATTGATGCGGGAGTATATTCAATGAAAATTGAGGGCAGAATGAAAAATGTTACATATGCAGCCGGTGTCACATCAATTTACAGAAAATATACAGACATGTATCTTGAAAATGGACGAAAAGGATATCACGTATCGCAGGAAGATAAGAATATGCTTCTTGATATATTTAACAGGGGTTCATTTACAAGCGGATACTACAACAGTGAAAAAGGAAAGAACATGATGTCGCTGTCACGACCGAATCACATGGGAGTGAAAGCACTCCAGGTTGTAAAAAATGATAACGGAAGAATTCTTTTTAAGGCACTCACTGACATTAATCCGCAGGATGTGTTTGAAATTGATTCTGATAATGCATATACAAGTGGTGATTCATACAAAAAGGGAAGTACATTTACTGTTAATTTGTCAAGAAAACTTCCTTTATATAAAGACAGAATCATTTACAGGATGAAAAACGGTTCTGTCACAAAAGAAATTGCTGAAAAATATGCTTCGCAGGCCGGCACTCTAAAGAAGCCAGTAAATATGCTTTTTACGGCAGAATGTGGCAAGCCGATGAAGCTTGAACTTGAAGCATGTAATACAAAGGTAAGCGTTTTTGGTGCGTCTGCTGAGATTGCCGGAAAACAGCCGGCTACGGTTGAAAGCTGTATAAAGAATCTTTCGAAGCTTGGAAATACAGACTTTACAGCCGGAAAGATTACAGCAGATATCGGCACAAATGTATTTGTTCCTGTAAGTATTCTTAACGATTTACGAAGAAAAGGAATAGAAAAGCTCACAGAAACAATTCTTGATAAATACAGAAGACAGACTGTGGATGAATCGGTATATAATGTATGTAAAGCATCATCAAAAGATATATCTGGAACAGTCAATGATAGTATATATGATGGAAAATACAGGACCTCGGTTTATTTGAAAACCAAAGTACAATTAAAGTCATATATTTTATCAGGGCTGAATAATGATAATGTGTATGTTGATTTTAAGTTGTTTGATGATGATGAATGCAGGAAAAATATTAAAGAACTTGCAGATTCACAGAATGTTACAGCTGCACTTCCATATATAATAACACAGTCGCAAAACAGGATTTTTGGCTCATTGATTGAAAACATCCGTTCATGTAATATAGAGATGTTCCTTGTGAGAAATCTTGAAGAAATTGGGTGCCTTGGAAATCTAGGACAAAAGACAGGATTTGTTCCAAAGATTGTCACAGATGCCGGATTGTATTGCTGGAATAGTTTTTCGGTATTGCAGCTTCGTGACATAATATCAGTATGTGGTTGTGAACTGACAAGAATAACACTGCCATATGAGCTTAATTATAAAGAGATGAATATGGTAAATTATGGTGTTCCGACAGAATTTGTTGCAGAAGGATTTGTGCCTGTTATGATTTCAAAGCAGTGCGTAAGAAAAACTTACGGATTGTGTGATCATAATAACGGAATTATTTATCTTAATAATAAACGAAGCGGAACATATATGGTTGAAAGCGTATGTTCTTTCTGCCATAGTGTTATGTATAGTGCAAAAAGAATTGATGTCGGCTATGACAGCAGTCTTTTAGAAGAGATTAATCCTGATTATATCAGAAAGGATTATGATAATATGCATGATGAAACTGCATGGACAGGTCATTATGCTGTAGGAGTGGAATAATGCAGTTAGTGTTTATAGAAGTATCAAAGTATATATTTGCATTTTTGCTCTGCTTTTATGCGGCAGCGGCATATCGTGGTGCCGTTATGAAAGAAGAGAAACGAAAGTTTACATACGCATTTCAGAATGTAATAATGTTTATGATACATTTATTGGGCTTTTTGATACTTTATCAGCTTAATAATGAAGATATAAAATATCTTATATTATATTTCGCACAGTTTATATATCTTTTTGTTACGATATTTGTGTATGACGTTTTATACCCAAAAGCTTCGCGTCTGCTTGTAAATAATATGTGTATGCTTATGGCGGTTGGATTTATAATGATTTGTCGTCTTGATTATGATAAATGTGTGAAGCAGTTTCTGATTGCGGCCGGTGGAACTATTATTACTTTTTTTATACCAGCGTTGTTAAAAAGAGTAAAGAGTTTTAGAAATATGGGCTGGATTTACTGCATAACAGGTATTACACTCCTGCTTGCTGTGCTTTTCTGCACGGAAGTATTCGGTGCTAATCTTGTGCTTACACTGGGACCTGTTTCTGTACAGCCTGGAGAATTTGTTAAAATTCTGTTTGTGATGTTTGTTGCTTCAATGTTTAATAAATCTACGTCATTTGAACAGACAGTAAAAGTTACTGTTATAGCGGCAATTCACGTTATTATACTTGTAATATCAAAAGATCTGGGTGCTGCACTTATATTTTTCGTTGTTTATCTTATGATGCTCTTTATTGCGACAAGGAAACTTAGCTATGTCGGAATAGGATTTGCTGCCGGAAGTGTTGCTGCAGCTGGTGCATATAAGATTTTCAACCATGTAAGACAGCGTGTCCTTATTTGGAAAGATCCTTGGAGCACAATAGATTCAACAGGTTACCAGATATGCCAGTCATTATTTGCGATAGGTATGGGGTCGTGGTTTGGAAGTGGACTTGCACAGGGACTTCCGGATAAAATTCCTGTTGCTGAAAAGGATTTTATGTTTTCGGCAATAACAGAGGAGTTCGGTGCTATATTTGCAGTTGCATTGCTGCTTATATGTCTTAATAATCTTATACTGATGATGAATATTGCTTCAAGATGTAAAACACTGTTTTACAGGCTTGTGGCGGTAGGACTTGGTGTTACATATGGATTTCAGGTGTTTCTTACGGTTGGAGGTGCTATGAAGATGATACCTATGACAGGTGTTACGCTTCCTTTTGTAAGTTACGGCGGAAGTTCTATTGTAAGTTCACTTATAATGTTTGCATTAATTAACGGAATGTATAATATGAGACAGGACGAGGTTGAAATTAAGAATGAATCAGCAGGTAAAAACACGAAACTTAAAAAAGAAAAACACAAAGCCTAATGATATAGTTGATAAAAAAAAGCAGGGGCTTAGAAATCGTGAAACTAATGTAATATCATTTATTTTCGTTGCATTATTTCTCATGATGGCAAGTTATCTTGTATATTTTAATGTCTTTGAGGCTTCTACAATTGTAAATAATCCTTATAATAAGCGAATCGATAATCTTGAAAATAAGGTCGTCAGAGGTAACATTCTTGCAGCTGACGGACAGATCCTTGCAGAAACAGATATTGATGAGGATGGAAATGAGACGAGAGTTTACCCGTTTTCCGAAGTGTTCTGCCATGTTGTAGGACTGGCTTCTGCAAAAACAGGTGTTGAAGGTGTTGCCAATTATGAATTATTGTCCACATCAGGTAATATAATTAATCAGCTCTCAGATGATCTGAGCGGTGAGAAATCAGTTGGATATGATGTTGTTACAACGCTTGTTCCAAAGCTTCAGGAGGCTGCATATAAGGCACTGGGAAGTAATAAAGGTGCAGTAGTTGCAATGGAACCTTCGACAGGAAGGGTTCTCGCAATGGTTTCAAAGCCGGATTATGATCCGAATGAAGCACCTGAAATGTACAGTGAGTGGCTTGGCTATGACAGCTCTGATTCTGTGCTTCTTAACAGGGCAACACAGGGACTTTATTCGCCGGGTTCTACGTTTAAGGTACTTACTGCTCTTGAATATGTAAGGGAATATCCTGATTATGAAAATTATTCTTTTGACTGTACAGGAAGTGCCTATGTCAACGGAGGAACAACAATTCCATGTTATAATGGTTCTGTCCATGGACATCAGGATTTAAAACTGGGATTTGCCAATTCGTGTAACGGTGTATTTTCAACAATAGGATTCAGGCTGAATCTTTCAAAATACAGACAGCTCTGCGAAGATTTTTATTATAACAAAAATCTTGATATCGGAATAGAGTCGAGCGTCAGCAGCTTTACACTTGACGAAAATTCAGGGGTAAGTGAGATTCAGGAGACCGGTATCGGTCAGGGTAAAACAATGGTTTCACCTATGCACAATCTTATGATTATCTCTTCAATTGCAAACAGAGGTGTTATGATGCAGCCGTATTTTGTTGAAAAAGTCCAGACGCGTTCTGGCGATGTTGTGAGTACGACAACACCAAAACAGAAGTCTGTTGTATGTACGCCGTCTGAGGCTGATACAATCGGAGAGTTCTGTCGTGCGGTTGTGACTGAGGGTACAGGTTACGCATTTACATATACATCATATACAGTTGCCGGAAAAACAGGAACGGCACAGTTTGATAACAGCGACAGGGTACATTCATGGTTTATCGGTTATGCACCATATGAAAATCCGCAGATTTCTTTCTGCGTTATACTTGAAGGTGGATATACAGGCGTGCCTGGTGCACAGCAGGTAACAAAAGCACTTCTGGATGCATTTTTTGATGAATATTGATTGAAAAATATTGATTTAAAATACTGATTTTGTATTTTAAATAAGAAGAATACTGATTCATTGGTTGATATTGTGGTTCTTTAGTTGTATAATTAATATATATCACAGGAGGAATTGCAATGGCTGAGGCAACAAGCTGTGGTGGTGTGGTTATTTTCAGAGGCAAGATTCTTGTATTGTACAAGAATTACAAGAACAGATATGAAGGTTGGGTTCTTCCGAAAGGAACGGTAGAACCGGGAGAAGAACCACAGGATACTGCGGTAAGGGAAGTATTGGAAGAGAGCGGTGCATCCGTTAAGATAGTTAAGTATATAGGCGACACACAATATACGTTTAATACGGTGTCAGATACGATAAAAAAGACTGTTCATTGGTATCTTTGTGCTGCGGACAGCTTTTACAGCAAACCGCAGAGAGAAGAGTTTTTTGAAGATTCCGGGTATTATAAGTACCATGAGGCATTTCATCTGTTACGATTTGCCAATGAAAGACAGATACTTGAAAAGGCTTATAATGAATATATTAATATTAGAAGGCAGGGAAGATGGGAATGAATGTAATTCAACCGGTTACAATACTAGATGGTAATCAATATCTTGTACAGGGTCCGGCAGATAAGACAGGTCAGGCTACATCATTTGATAATGTATATAACCGTTCATGCGGCGATGAGACACTCGATGAGATTTTTGAAGATGTTTCACAGGAATATGGAGTTAATGTTAATCTTTTAAAAGCTGTAGCACAGGCAGAATCAGGTTTTGATGTCAATGCCACATCATCATGCGGTGCAATGGGAATAATGCAGCTTATGCCATCAACGGCAGAATCATATGGAGTGGAAGACCCATATGATGCAAGACAGAGCATAACCGGAGGTGCCAAGCTTTTGTCATGGCTTTTAGATGATTATAATGGTAATGTTTCACTTGCACTTGCAGGCTACAATGCCGGATGTGGTGCAGTTCAGAAGTATGGTGGTGTTCCTCCATATGATGAGACGGTTAATTACATAAATAAGATTAATGACATATTAGACGGTGCGTTGAGCAACGATTCATGGACAACTGATTCAATGCAGGCAACAGATTTGAGCCATGCATATGTAAGCACAGGAAATGCAGGAAATACATATTATCCTGGTCTTTCAGTTAATACAGAGGTGCATTCAATCGGTTCGGGCAGTGGCAGTAAGCTGAATTCATATATGAGCAGTGAACTTTTTAGTTATGAAGATTATGAATATTTTCAGAATACAATTACAGAACTTCTTGAAAAGATTAACGGACAGGGAAACAGCACTGATTCAAAAATCCAGTCAGTTGACAACAGCAATTTAGTTTCATCAACATCAGTTCCTGATTTAAAGCATTTTGATGAATTACAGTTAAACAGTGTGGTCATGCCGGCAATGTCACAGGCATTTCAAAGTATAATGAAAAACAGTCCACAGAGCTTTTACGAAGCACAGGCATCAGCAGTAAGTCCGCTGATAGCAAAATTATTAGAACAATAAAGAATATGCGGGGTGGGGAGTATGAAGGAAAGAATCAAAGTATACCTTTACAACAAAACAATGAAAGAGATTGATATGTCAGACTTCTCGTACATATCAGAAGATGTTTTTTCAGAGCGTACAGATATTGTCAAAGTTGTTCTTCCGGAAGGTGTAAAAGAGATTGGCAACAATGCATTTGAAAATTGTATACATCTTGAAGAAGTGGTTTGTCCAAAGTCGCTTCAAAAGATTGATTCAGAAGCTTTCATAGACTGTATCAGTCTCAAAAAAATTGATTATGACACAGCATCAGTTAAGGTGGATGCAAGTGCATTTAAGGGGTGTTATAATCTTTAAAAATTATGGTTTCCGGCATTGCTCGGAGAGTGTACACCGCAATATGGCATGGGCTGTATTGCGGTGTTTTAGAAAATGTTTTTTGCTTTAAGTGAAACAAATATAATGCGTAATTTAGTTTGTGCAGAATTTGAATGGTAAGAAGCTTTTATTTACAATAAAGAAGTATAATTTATAAATAAAAATTTATAATACATTTAAATCAGAGATTATCAGTAGAGATTTAAAAGCAGGAAATTATATGAATACATAAAGTATGTAAACAATTGTAATAAAAGTCAGCCTTTTATGGGCAGACTTCCTTGTTTATCAAAAATTATTTGAGTTCAAAAATAAAAGTTATGCGGATATGTAATTGTATTTTACGTATATAATATGACAGATGAAGTTTGAAAGATTATATATTTATATGTTTGCGATTTGTGAATATATAGATAAAACACAAATTGTCAATATGGAGTTAAGTAAAATATTGCAATAAAATCATTTAGCAACTATAACAATTAATATTAGACGATAGAAAGAGGACATAAATATGTTAAGAAATGAAGATGATGTAAGAGATGGTCGTACACCTTCTGATGGTTCTCCAGTTATAAATGGTGCCAAACAGATTTTGGGATTTGATAAACCGGAAAAAGATGTTGAGCAAGGAACAGGACAAGTGAAAACTTTTAATCAATTGGGGTTTTCGGGAATTTCTGATAAACCAGATGGTTGGTATTTACCAAAAGATACAAGTAAGGTTTCTATTATTCTTGAAACGAAATCTGAAGATACGGATATTTCAGATGTAAAATGGGAGATTGAATTGTTTAAAAATATTGATATTGTAGCTACGAAATACAACAAGATTATAGGAATATTGTACAATGGTGTTGATGTTCGTGTATATAAAATGAAAGAAGAACAGATTAATGTAGCTTCTGATTTACAGGATAAACAGTATTATATTGATTTGTATTATAATGACGTTATTGATACGCAAAGAATATATGATTTAACCCGAAGTATTAACAATACATTGCATAATGAATTTAAGATGAATGATTTAAAGGACAGAATGATTTTTACAGCATGTGCTTTAGTAGTTCAGCGGTTTAATCCTGTTTATGGTTTAAATACTCAAAAAGGTCAGACTTATGAAATAGTACATATGTGGATTAGTAATAAGTTGGCTGATACTATTGATAATGCTAACGAAAATGCAGTTAAACCGAACAGAAAGTTAAATATACTACTTGAACGTTTTAATGCGATTACTGTTGCTACTGAAACGGCGGCTTTGAATAATGTTATTGATAATATATGCGAAATATCGAACCTTATTAATTCAAATTATTGGAACGGTGAAGATGTAATGGCTATTTTCTTTAATGAATTTAATCGTTATGCAGGAAAAACAACCGATGGGCAGGTGTTTACTCCTGAACATATAGCATCTCTTATGTATCGCTTAATCGAAGTAAGCAAATCTGATTATGTTTTAGATGCTGCCTGTGGTTCGGGAACTTTTCTGGTTAAAGCAATGAGTAAAATGATTAAAGAAGCTGGTGGTTATAATACAAAAACAGCTAAAGATATTATGGATAATCATCTTTTTGGTATAGAATTTGATCCGCAAATCTATGCTTTAGCTTGTGCTAATATGCTTATACATAAAGATGGTAAGACTAATCTCGAACAGTTAGATAGCAGAAAGCCTGAAGCTGGAAAATGGATAGCAGATAAAACAGATAAAAAAATTACAAAAGTACTTATGAATCCACCTTTTGAAAGGACATATGGCTGTCTTGATATAGTTAAAAATGTAATGGACCACGTGCCTTCTGGAACTAAGTGTGCATTTATACTTCCGGACCACAAACTGGAAAAAGATGGTGGAAAAACTAAGTTATTAAAGAACCATACATTAAATACTATTATAAAATTACCAGAAAATCTTTTTGATAAAGGGGTTACTACTTCTATTTTTATTTTTGAAACAGGTAAAAAACATGATGATAGAAATATTAAGGGATATTACATTGAAGATGATGGATTAGAGACTGTTAAAAATAAAGGTAGGCAGGATATAAAAAATAGATGGAACGATATTGAAGATTACTGGGTAAAAGCTATTCGAGATGATAATGACTATAAATATAATACAAGGCAATTAATTAATCCAAAAGAACGTTTATCATATAAAATGCCAGAAAAACCATTTGAAATTTATGAAGAGGATTTTTTTAAGACTATAATGGATTATGAAATGTATAAACGTAATATAGATGTTAAGGAATTTGGTAATGATTTGTTACAGAAAGTGTTATACAGTTCTGATGTTAAAGATAATGGCGTTGATGCTGATATAGTTATAAAGGATGGAAAAGATTATGAAGGTTAATACATCAAATTGGCATGCTTTTAAAATAAGTGATATTTTTGAGACTCAATCTAAAGGTAAGAAGTTACAAGTTCCAACAGGTGCAAATGTGCCTGTAAAAGATTTGGTTGAAAATGGCTCAACACCTAGAATTACAGCTACAGGTATAAATAATGGTATTTATGGGTTTTATGATTATTGCGGCAATAAACAGAAGGATTATCGTGTGTTTAATAATTTTATCAGTGTGTCATTTTTAGGAACTGTATTTTATCAGGAAAATGAGGCATCTTTAGATATGAAAATACATTGTTTAAAACCAAAAGATGTTACATTAAATAAATATACTGGACATTTTCTTGTGAGTGCGATTAAATCATCTTTAAAGAAAAGTTCATATGCAGATCAAATATCTAGTACTGTTTTGCCTCTAATGGTTATTAATCTCCCAGTAGATGATAAAGGCAATCCTGATTGGAAATATATGGAACAATATATAAAGAATTTTGAAGTAAAAGCGAATACTAAAATAAATAATTTGCAGGATATAAAAAAATACAACAGACATAAAATAAATATTACAAATTGGACTAAATATCATTTATATGATATTGAATTATTTTATATTGATGCAGGAACAAAAATGGATAAAGTTAAAATGACGGATAATAATCCAACTATTAATTTTGTGGGAAGAGCTAATAATAATAATGGTGTTACTATGTGTGTTGACAGAACTGATGATGTACCGTATAAAGCGGGATATATGACTTTGTCGTTGGGGGGTGAATATTTAGGCTCTTGCTTTATTCAGGATAAAGAATTTTATACAAGTCAGAATGTTGTTGTTCTTATTCCTAAATGGGATATGCCAGATACCATAAAGCAATTTATAGCTGCTTCTGTTTTTAAAGAAGCTAGGTCACATTATAAGGCTTTTGATGATGAATTGAATAGACATATTAAAACAGATTTTTCTTTTTATTTACCTACAGTTAATAATCATCCTGATTGGGAATATATGGATAATTATATGAAAAGGCTAGAAGTTAAGGCGAACATTATAATTGACAGCTTGTATAAATAAAAATGATGGTTTAAACATATAATGCAGAATAAACCAAAAGACTGGCTCTGCAGTTGTTTGTGTAAATAGATATTGGAGAATGATAGAGTGATATTTTGCTAATAACTATTTTTGGGGCTCTTTGTTAAGAGTGGGGGTACAGTCTAAATTTTTTAAAAATATAATATTAAACCAGCCCGGATATTATCAATTAAGATATGCCCGGGCTGTTGATGTTATTAAGTAAAGTGCATTGTCATGCAAGGTCTTTATTTAAGATTTTTACGAAGCTCTTTAATTATGGCTTCAAGTTCAGCTATTTTAGCATCGGATTGAGTCTTTGCATTTTCAGCTTCCTGTTTGGCGGCATCCACTTCCTGCTTGGTGATTTTTAATTCCTGTCTGGCTGCTGTAA
>ERZ772897.1395-NODE-1395-length-25294-cov-4.495424_pt1 | contig 25294 bp, 18 predicted proteins | sample MGYA00512125_ERZ772897 | MGnify/ENA primary metagenome ERZ772897 (study PRJEB29015, sample SAMEA2737660) | human gut metagenome | biome: human gut; feature: human-associated habitat; material: faeces | place: China | collected 2012 ... | reverse complement strand
CTCGGCGATGCCTTCGTATGACTTGCTGACTTCCGCCGCCTTCGCCTTGAGCTTGTCCTCGAGCTTCTGGTAGATCTCCGTGTTGAACAGGACCTTCATGATCTCCTTGCGTGCGCTCGTGTCGGCCATGAGGAAGCGGCGGAACTCGCCCTGCGGCAGCAGGACGACCTGGCGGAACTGCTTGCACTGGAAGCCGAGCAGGCGCACGATGCGCGCCTGCACCTCGCCATCGCGCGTCCACGACTCCGCCGCGCGTCCATTCTCCAGGCGCTCTAAAAGGACCTCCGGCGCCTGCCGCGCCAGTCCCTTGCCGCGCTTCGCCTTGCGCATGTACTCTGGATTGCGGCGGATGTGCCAGTGCGTGTCACGCACGCAGAAGGTCAGGTCGACGTAGGTGTCATCCTCCGGCCCCGCTTCGCGGTTGCGCAGCATGCGAGGCGTCCGCGCCTCCGTCGCTGCCTCACCGTAGAGCGCATAGCAGATGGCATCAAAGATGCTCGTCTTGCCCGCGCCCGTCGCTCCGTGGATCAGGAAGAACGGCTGCTCAGAAAGAACGGAGAAGTCGAGGCAGACTTTCTTCTGGTACGGTCCGAAGGCACAGATGGTCAGGACTTCTGGCTTCATTTTTCATCCCTCTCTTCCCGGTAGATCTCCTGCAGGCAGCCGTGGACGATGGCCTGCTGCTCTTCTGCGAGCGGCTCTCCCGTCATATCCTCGTAATACTGGGAGAACAGCGTCTCCTCCGTGAGCTTCAGCACGGCCTGCCCCTCCTGCTCGCGCATCGTGCCCTCGCGCTGCAAGTTCGGGTAGAGCACGTGCATGAGGTTCGGGTAAATGGCCTTGAGCTTGTTGAACACATCGAGGATGATGCCGCGGTCCAAGAGCTCAACCTCGATGTAATCGTCCGACTGCGGATACGCCGCGCGGTCACCCTCGATGTCCGCGAAGAGACCGCGCACACGCCGGACATCGTGCGGCGGCACGAGCGGCACGAACTGCTGGGTTGCCCGGCCCGTGCCATCGAGGTCCACGAGGATACAGCCCTTTTTCTGCTCGGCTTCATCAAACGAGTACTTCATGAGCGAGCCGCTGTAGCGGATGTGGTCGGCCCCGGCCCGCTGCGGATTGTGCAGGTGGCCGAGCGCCGTGTAGCAGAATGGCCGGAAGATACTAGGACGCACATTTGACGAGCCGCCGACAGCGAGCGGGCGCTCCGAATCCGAGCTCAGGCCGCCCGCCAGGAAAGCGTGTGCCACGGCGATTGAGCGCATATTCCCCGCCCGCTTCGCCAGGCTCCTTTCAATCACCAGCTCATGTGCCTGCTCAAAGTCCAGGGCTTTCTCCACGCCAAGAGCCGCTCGCACCGAAGCTGGCTCCATATACGGATAGAGGTAAACGGCAACCGGGCCGAAGTCATCTTCAACGACAACCGGAGCCATCTCGTCATCCAGCCGCCCGCGCGCAAAGATCCCCGATGCCCGCATGAGCTGGCTGCCGAAGTTCAGACGCGACTCACTGTCGTGATTGCCAGCGATGTAGAAGACCTTGATGTCCATCTCTGCCATCTTCATGAGGAATTCGTCAAAGAGGTCGACCGCCTCGACAGGCGGCACGCCGCGGTCGTAGATATCCCCCGCAATGACGACAGCATCCACCTTTTCCTCCTGCACGAGCGGCACCAGCTGCCCCATGATGATCTCCCGCTGATCCGCCGTCAGGTGCATCCCATGGAAATACCGCCCGAGATGCCAGTCAGCCGTGTGAATAAAGCGCACATGAATCCCTCCTGCTCTATGATTGATTCTCTATCCTCTTGCCGGCGCTGTGCCTCACATATTCTTGTGCATGACGTACTTGTCCGTCGCTGTGTCGAGCATCTCCTGCCACGATGAGAATTTCGTGGCCTTGCGGACCCATGCGTCCATCTTCTCCTCCGGCAGCGCCTCAAAGTCTCTCTGGTTCTCGATCTTGAAGCGGCTGCCCTGCAAGAATTTCTCGAAAGTCCGGAAGCGCGTGTACTTGCGCATGAACGAAGTGTCGAACACCTCATTGAAGTCGACGAGCTCCGGCATCGTCTGATGCGGCAGCTGATAGAACCCAGTGATCTTGATGGCCATATGAACTCCTCCTGATTATCCTGTATGTAGCATTGACTCCATTGTACCAGAAACATCACTGAGAAAAAAGTTTCGGCAAGGGCTGCAAAAATCTGCAAAAAAATGCTTGACAGATACATGCAGCGTCTATTATAATAATATCTGTCGTTAGCGGTAACGCGAAGACGGGGGCATAGCTCAGCTGGGAGAGCGCTTGCATGGCATGCAAGAGGTCAGGAGTTCGATCCTCCTTGTCTCCACCATTCAGAAGTCAGAGGTCAGCAGGAATCTAAATGATTCGGCTGGCCTTTTTTGTATCTACTGGTTTATCGATATACAAGAAGAAGGCCGAGCAAATGAACCTCTCTGTCCATTTGCTCGGCCTTCTTTCTGCTTAAAACGGATGACTATCTTGTTGCACTCATCCGCATCAGATCTTGGCATACTCCAGGATGGCGCGCTTGTCGTACATGCGCTCGTAGTAAGTCTGGTAGTCGCCGCTGATGATGCCCATCCACCAGTCACGGTGCTCGAGGTACCACTTGACGGTCTTCTTGATGCCGTCCTCGAACTTCGTCTCCGGCTCCCAGCCGAGCTCTGTGTGGATCTTCGTCGGGTCGATGGCGTAGCGGCGGTCGTGGCCCTTGCGGTCAGTGACATGCTCGATGAGGTCTTCGGGCTTGCCGAGCTCCTTGAGGATGGTCTTGACTACGTCGATGTTGGCGCGCTCATTGTGGCCGCCGATGTTGTAGACCTCGCCGACGCGTCCCTTCTGCAGGATGAGGTCGATGGCGCGGCAGTGATCCTCAACATAGAGCCAGTCGCGGACGTTCTTGCCGTCGCCGTAGACCGGCAACTTCTTGTCGGACAGCGCGTTGATGATCATCAGCGGGATGAGCTTCTCCGGGAAGTGATACGGGCCGTAGTTGTTCGAGCAGCGCGAGATCGTCGTCGGGATCTTGTAGGTGCGGTGATACGCCATGACCAAGAGGTCCGCACCGGCTTTCGAAGCCGAATACGGGCTCGACGTCTTGAGGTTCGTCTCCTCCGTGAAGAACAGGTCCGGACGGTCGAGCGGCAGATCGCCGTAGACCTCATCCGTCGAGACCTGATGGTAGCGGTCGATGCCGTACTTGCGGCAGGCGTCGAGCAGCACGCTCGTGCCGATGACATTCGTCTGCAGGAAGATCTCCGGATTCTCGATGGAGCGGTCGACATGCGACTCCGCCGCAAAGTTGACGACAATGTCCGGCTTCTCCTGCTCAAAGATGCGGTAGACAGCCTGACGATCCGCGATGTCCGCGCGGATGAACTTGAAGTTCTTCTTCTCCATCGCCGCCTCGAGCGTCTCAAGATTGCCCGCATACGTCAGCTTGTCGACGCAGATGATGCGGTCACTCGGATGCTTCTTGAGCATGTAGTAGATGAAGTTTGAGCCAATGAAGCCGGCACCGCCGGTCACGATGATATTCATATATGAATCCCCCTGTATTTCAATTGATGGCAGGACAAAAGCCCCGCACTATTTCTATTATACCTTAAATCGTAGAAGTGTGTGGATTTTTATTTGTTTTCCGCTTTCCACAGGCCATGGACTTCTGTCCTCCTCAAACCAATATCGATAAGACACATCACGACCGCGTCCACGAAGCAGCATATCGCAGTAACTTCACAGCTTCCTCGTTACTCAAGCTATGCCAGCTAATAGTTGCCCTACTCTCTCGCATATAGCTCCCTGTATGTTATCAAAGCGTTCTGAAAGAAAAGTCTTCACATCGTCTTCTGTATACTGATCGTTCTTGAATTGCGTCAACATCAGGCTTTTCTTTGCCTCTGGCGTAATCTTATGGATATATTCATTGATACTTTTATCTGAAATAGCATTATTATCACGTCTTGTGATATAAATGAAATTAAGTGGCGAATTATAGACACTACGTGGATTTTTTCGCAAATCCTTAGACACTTCGCCTATTTTCTTTACCGATCCTAATGGGATTATATGATGTGCTTCTAAGAACGTATCGGATGAATTCTGATTTTCTGAAAAAGTACTAATTACCTCTTCATTATCGAACATACTGCGATATGTTTTAGATAAAAGGTACTGACAGATATAATCCGCTAAGTTCTTTTTTGGGTAATGTTCATTCTCTACTTTCTCATAGAGCAGAAGTTTTTTATCAGAGTAATCTTGCACATTCAAGATTTTAGATTTCATTTCTTTCAGCCAATCAACATCTTGCTCATGTCTTAAATTTTTCACTAATAACTGGATGTTCTTGATGAAGTTCTTATTTTGATCTTTATCAAATTCACCACTGAAAATAGCACACCAATACCAAGCCTCCAATAAGTTATGTACTTTTTTATCATGGAACCACTCATCCTTGATAAAGATAGACGCTAATAGAACAAGAATAAAAAGGTTATTTACTTCTGATATTTTCCGTACACCGCAACGAGTCTGAAGAAAAAAGCATGCTCTATCAATCCCCTTGCAAGTCACCTCAACATTTTGATCAATTTCTTCTGGTTTAAGATCCAAGATTTTGTCCTGTTTGATATAATCTAATTTATATCCGTCTGAAATAAAGTTTTTATTATGGCATCGAAGTGATATGATATCTAAAAAAGCATTCAAATATTTAGGAGCAATTGTGTTGCTTCCTTCATTATAGCACCCCAGCGTCAATGAAGCATTATAATCTACTAGTTTAGATACTTCCGTATCCATGCATTCTGGAATGACTGATTTATCAATTTCTGATAACTCCTCAATATGCTTAATAAGTCTATGATATAGGGTTTCTGAATTAACCACTGCTACTTTTGCTGTAATCAAATCAAATGTACTAAGGCTTACGCCACCACGATTTAAGTTCTCGTAAATATCAATAGCTCTACCTCTTTGTGCTTCTGAAACAACAATTTGATTCATTATTATTTTTGTAATACAAGCTGTTAAATATGATTCAAAATTAGACCACCATGTATCAAAAGTAGGGCTTATCGCCTTTTTAAAATTATCGACCTCATCAGGATCACCTTCATATTTTTTGAAAAGTCGCTCCTGTTCTTCTTGCAGCGAAGAATTATAGTAGTCATTAACATCCGATAGAAAATCATCCTTAATTAGCTCTTTAATGCGTGATTTCTTGTTTCCATTTTTCTTATCATTCGATGCTATCAGATAAAGAGGAATGAGATAACAATCTGCTTTACTAACGCAAAATTTAGCTAAGTCATTTGGTTTTATCTTTTCATCTGGAATAAACGGATTAAATGCTCTTTTATCATTTTTATTAAATTCTATAACCTCCAAATTGGGTAGAATATCTCCCGATAGATATGTTGGATTTTCACCAAGGTTATCTGTAGGAAAAGTCAAAGAGTAAAAACCGAAGATATCATTATCACCATTAGGTTTCCATTTAGGCAGCTTAATAAAGAATCGTCTCTTCAGAGCTACAGGTGCTACCAAATCATTAACAGAAGGCAATCCTTGAAAAATAGCATTTGAAAAAACATTGGTCAATACGGTCATACGTTGCTGACCATCAAGCAGATATTCGACATTACCCCCGAGTGTATCTGTATTGATAGGCTGTTTTCTTCCTAGAGCCTTAGATGAAAATTCCTTCGGATTCGATGACTGTAGCAATAGGATACTGCCGACAGGCATTCGAGCCAAAACAGATGAAATAAGTTGTTTTTGCTGATCGACATCTTTCCAGACAAATTCTCTCTGAAAATCTGGTAGCAGTATTTCATTAGCTTCAATCTGCTTAATGAGTTCCGTCAAATCGGATATGTTCTTGTTTTCCATGATTCTTTCCCCTCAATCCCTTAAATACCTGCTTCCCTGCAGAATTTATAGATGTACTCTGGATCATCTTCATGCTCAAACTGGTCGCAAAGATCTACAAAATCCTTCAACCTATGAATATCGTCACTTTTTGTTTCAGCGTCTTGAATCAGCTGCTCATAAAGGATCTCTATACCACCACGAACATATCCTTTAAAAATTTCATCACCTTTGCTACGCTTCTCTTCATCACGGTCATAGCGGAATGCGCGATTCATTCGTTCATCCAAAGAGACACTATCTTGCTGTGCTAAAAGTACAATAGTTCGATAGATGAGTTCCAACTGGTCGATATTATTGATAAGCTGCTCAACGAATATTTTATTTTCTTGTATGTTTTTGTCATTGTCCTTTGGGCTGAAACGATGACACAAGAAGCCAATAACTGGAGCAGCCATTAGGACTTGATAATTCATTTTAAAAGGCCAATCATGATTGGGATCGGGTTTACTGCTGCCTTGTGCTAATGCTCGAAGATATTCGGCATGTTTCCCTGTAAAAACAACATTTTTATCGAACATTATACACACGCCCTTTCTACAACAGTAGAGCGGGTTTTCGTTTCCTGCTCTAAGAGCCATTTCTTACCAATAATATCCTGCATGTATTTTTCGGCAATCTCACCATCAGTATCCTTGATGAAAATGATAACCTGATCAGCAATATGCGGTAAGACAGTACAGATTTTCTTGATTCTGTCCTTATCAAATGCCGAAAGCGGTGCGTCCATGACTAGTGGGAAGCCTTCATCTTCCCGATAAATCTTTTCGCCTGTTACTTCTCTGCTCTCTTTGGCCATTTTAATGATTCCCGCAATAAAAGCAAAAATGATAGCATAACTTTGCGCCGTATTTTTTTCTATTTCATCGCCACTTACTGCATCGGTATCAATAACGGTAGTCGCAATATTATAGTTCTCACTGACTGAAATCTGTATACCGCCATCATAGATATCTTCAAAAATCTGATTGATGCAGTTTTCAAGATTCTCTCGAACCTGCTCTTCTTTTTTCTTATAACTCGTTTCCAGCTCATCTTTAATTGCCTGTGCATAAGCCAAATACCGTAATTGTTTACGATTTCTCACAGAGGCCTGTCTATAATGAAGCCGTTCTGCCTCTAACCGCTTAATTTGCGACTCTTTTGCCTGAACAAGTCCTGCCAGCTGATATATCTCATCATTCAATCGCTTAGCATTTACTTTTGCCTCCGCAATCCGTCCATTCAGATTTTTTACTTTCTCCTGGTCAGGCAGTAATTTCTCAAGATCATGCATTCGATCCTCTGCTTCTTCAATATTTGTTAGATGCTGTGCGTAATTTGCCATGCGCTCTTGAAAAGCTCTAGCGAACCCACTTGCCCCACGTGTTTGACTCCTTGCACGGTCCGTATACTGACCAATCATATTACCAATGCTGTACGGAGGCAGTGAAGATATCAATTCATTGAGATGTTGTACTGCTTCCGGATGTTCTACTAAATTTGTCCCGCAAATGCATTTACCGCGTTCAAGCAGGAATTTTATAGTATCGGCATGGATATGTGGAATACCCTTATCCAGTTTATTTGCTCCATCCAGTTCATTCAATGCTCGTCTGAGAAGCGGTATCAAAATGTACATGCCAATATTTTTACCAAAATATTCATATATACTTTTACGAGCTTTTTCTTGTTCTGCTTCTTCACGCTCCTTTTTCACCTTGCAGTTTTCATATTCATTTTGGCGCTTGATCCCATCCTGCATGTCCTGTAATTCTTTTCGAAATATGCCAATATCCTGTTGATATCGATCGCGTTCCGGTTTAATCTCCTCTAGACGATTATTCTGATTATCCCGCTCCGTCTGCAGCTTCTCAATCTGCGAACTCAGCTCTGTCTCATCTACATCACCCTGCGCATCGATTTCTGAATTTATCATGCCAATGACGCTTCTCTTCAAATTCTCTCTGCCGAGATGCTCTATCGCATTCATCATAGCAGTTAATCCTACTAAGCCACGAACAGCTCCCTTAAAATTACTGCTCTTACCATGGTTCAATAATTCTTCGCTCATATGCTCTAAGCGTTCGCCATCAAAAAAGAAAAAACCGGACAGTTCTTCGGGCAGAAATTCACGAATCATAGCTGCGCCCTTCGTACTAGCCAAAAGAGTATAGTCACCATTTTCATTCTGCTCGTATACCCAGAAATTCTCCTCCGGATTCTTATCAAAACGAGCACTCTGTTTTTTCAGTCGTTGTTTACGTACAATCTTATAATTCTTCTGATTATGGCTTATCATCAAAGTCACGGATACTCTTTCTTCATCACCGCTAATCATAGCATCTCGTACTTCACGATTAATAAGTTCCTTTAACCGAAATGTATTTTTTCCATAAAGGCACCACATAAAAGCCTGTTCTAACGTCGTCTTCCCTGCACCATTTTCTCCCATAATGACAGTAACATTTTTATGAGAATCTGTGGCGAAATCCAGTGTAGATTCACCTTTAAACTGGCGGAAATTCTCCAGTGTCATACTTTTAATAATCACGTCATTCACCCCTTTGAAACTTCGTTGACAATGGTTTGGTATATCTTCTCCGCCATTTTATTGTCAAGTGTTCTTTGGTTGCATGGAAATTTCAAGTTTTTATTTTCATCCATGATAATCCTGAATATCAAGCGTTTGACAATATCCTGATCAACTTTAAAATCCTGCTGTCCATCCATATGATTACCCCCACTCTTCTCTTTCATCAACAAATTCAGTTTCTGTTATCGGAATATTGTACGTATCCCTGATTTCATCAATCAAATGATCCGATACATAAAAATTCCTAGCAAGATTACGGAATTCTACCATTCTGTTGAGCTCATTTTTTACCAAGGCCAGTTCATGCCGCCCTAATGCTGCATCTGAATTTCGAACTTCGTCCAATGAACGTGGCAAGGTAATAAAATCATAGATAACTGCAGATTCTTTCCCTGGATAACGCCTTAATACACGACCCCGTCGCTGGATATATTCTTTCGGGTTTGTCGTACTAGCTAGAATAAACGCCGTGCGAATACTCGGGATATTGATGCCTTCATCAAGACATTTAATGGCCACTAGGGCTTGTATGTCATGTGACTTGAATTCTTCTATCCGCAGAGCTCTTTCGTCCATAGACTCTTTGGATGTGAACTGTGCCGTTCTCATTTCTAATTCAAAATTCAACATACGCGAGATGTAATCAATTTGCCGGATATCCAAATTTTCATCTTCTATGCCGACTTGTGCTGCGCCGCAATAAATCAACATGTCATGCTTATCTTTAAATTCTAGCATCATTTCGCGCAACTTTTCGACTTTGTTCATTGCCCCAGCAACTATACGCGACCTCTTTAGCAGCAGCGTTTTAGCCTTTTGTGTAACAATGATTTTTCCTTTCTTTTTATAGATGCCTTTACCTATCTCGATGGTCAGCTGTTGATATTTTTTCAATTCTGTTTCCGTGAGGTAAATGACAACAGGATAATAGTCATACGGCACAAGCTTTTTTTCTTGAATTGCCCGTCCAAGGTCATAATGAATGCATACATCGCCAAAGAATCGATACAGGCACTCTGTTCCCTCCGGATCATTATGTCGGTCCATCGTTGCGGAAAGTGCTAATCGATAGGTATAGTTCTTCTGCAGCGTCTGCATCAATTTTTCAGCACCAAAATTATGTGCTTCGTCTACCACTAAAACTGATGGTTCCTTCAGTTTGGCGAATTCTGCTTGTGCCCAATCAGCAGCAAATGTCGCATTCGTGCAAATAAAGCAGAAAAAATCTCGAGCTCCTAGGTTAAAGCTGAATACTGCCCATCTGAGTCTTTCCTTATAATTATGCTGTGGTGATGCGCTATGTCCGATAATTGGATGCACCTTGAATTTTTCGATATCCTCAACCCACTGGCCAACCAAATGCTGATAAGGACAAACGATAATAACAGCCAGACGCGGCTTCTGCTCACATAAAACCGCCAATGCTCCCAATCCAGTCAGCGTCTTACCTGTTCCTGTCGCCATATCAAAGATGCCACGATAGCCATGCTGCCGCCATGAATCAATTGCCTGCTGCTGATAGGAATAAAGCCTCAATCCCTTAGGGATTTGAAATCCTGACTTTTGAGACTCGACTTTAGCCTCGTTATCGTCAACCGTTTCTGCGATTTGTTCATCTGACTGAGGATGATATACAGGATAAATTTCTTTTATCGGTTTTACTGGGCCTATACGATATTTATCTACCAGATATGATGTAACTTCAGGAAATGTTTGCACCGATGCATGGTAATCAAGATTATACCATAAGCGAGTAAAGTCAGCTGATTTCTGCATGACTCTTGCAGCATCTGCTTCTTGCCATGAACAAAAGACATCGAAGGATTCATAATTCTGCTCCAACGCATTACCGCTCTCATTCATCGATCCCGAAAAGGCCACAATATTGCCAAAAGAATCTTCAAGCAGACCAACTTTCTCATGATACATGCCAATACCTTTTCTGCCTTTTGGCACCACAATCTTGATATCAAGACGTTCATCAGCAATAAGATTTGCCAGCAAGTTCAAGCGATTCAGCGTACAGAAATCTTCATAATCCAATAATTCCCGCCTCAAAGATCGCTCGATAACAGCTTCTCTTGCAGCATATCCCTGTTCGATAGCTTCTATGTCTTCTCTTGAAAGTTTAGGCGATGCCAACAATTCGATTTTGCCTTCGTGCTGATAAAATTCATACAAGCCTGCTGTTATCATTGACAAAATGGATGAAGAGAAAAAGCCCACTGCCCTTTTATATATGACGGCCTGCTTCAAAGCGGGGATATAAAAATCCTGCGCGATATTATCCTGAAAGGAACGATATTCTGTTTTCAGTGCAATATCCTGTAAACTCATATCTGACCTCTTATATATCTTCTTCTATTTCATCCAAAACGGACTTCAATGCTTCAAAATCCCTTTCTGTCGTGAAATAACTGATACTAAAGCGAAGTGTCCCTGCGGGGAATGTCCCTAAAAACTTGTGTGCCAAGGGTGCACATTGCAGGCCTGTCCGGATGGCAATGTCATGTTCATCAAAAAGTGGTCCCGCACTATCACTGCTGATTCCATCAATAAGCGCCGATACCACACCAATGTACTCTCTTTCCGGATTAACCCTAACCAACTGTAAAAAGTCATATCCTTCAAGAATTTCCAACAGCTGCTGACGATTTGCATGTTCCCGTTTGCGTATATTGTCAATCCCTGTCTCCAGCAGCCAGCCTAACGCTGCATGCAGTCCAGCGACGCCTGAGATATTCATTGTTCCCATCTCATAACGTGCTGGCAAATTCTGCGGCATATCTTGTTCTGCCGAAGCCACACCAGTTCCCCCGAATAGAACTGGCGGTAGCGAAATCTCCGGTTTCATAAGGAATCCTGAAATACCTGTAGGACCGTATAATGTCTTATGTCCAGCAAAAACGGCAAAATCACAATCAGAACGTTGTATATCGATATCTACCAGTCCTGCGGTCTGTGACATATCCAATAATGTACAAGCTTGATATTTTTTTGCTAAAGAGAAAATATCCGGTGCTGGTGCAATCAAACCAATAACATTGCTTGCATGCGATACAATAACAAAATCTGGTGCCTGTTTATCAAACTGATAACGGATGCGTTCCATATCATAAGCAAGATCATCTCTGACTTTGAGTTGATGAACAGACAGCGTGTATTCTTTAGCCAAAGCATGGAGCACCCGGGTGACTGCGTTATGCTCAAATGGCGATATATAGATATTACGAGCCCCAGCTTTAATCATTCCCTGAATAATCATATTCAACGCCAATGTAGCTGTCGGTGTAAAGATGACCTCATGATTCGGCGCATGAAAAAGGAATTTAAGCCGATCTCTTGTCTCAGCAATCAGCATTCCTGCGGACTTTGCTCCTTCATGGGTTCCCCTGCCGGCACTGCCACCATGACTGCGGTAAAATCTGTCCATTTCATGGTAAACACATTCTGGTTTAGGATATGTTGTCGCTGCATTATCAAAATATGCCATAGCTTCCTCCCTTAAAAGAGCTTTTGCAGGATTTCTGCCACTACTTGACGTTTTTCCTCAGGATTGATAGCCTGTCCCATTGCTTCAATATCTGCCGTGATGTTGTTCAACAGCAGCTTAGCTCTAGGAGAATATGGCACCTTGACGAAATGTCTGCGTACCATTTGTCCGGCTTCCGGATAAGAGAAGTAATATCCATCTTCCACTTCTTCTGCTATTTCTGCATTTTTCTGATTTACAGGCTGAAATTCGTCTGCCGTCTGTTTATAACGTTTTACTTTCGTGCAGAATTCTGAATATGTCTTATCTGACCAATCTTCCAGACGCAGCCCTGTTACCTCTCGGGCTAACTGCCGAATGAGCTGTACATCACCTAAGAGGTCACCCTGACAAATTTTAAGGAAGCTAGTTGTACCATCCGAAAAAACTTCTTCTCCAATAGCAGAGGGCAGCTGCTCATACCAGTCCATCAAAATGGAATGAAGAGATGCTCGTTCAGGCTGTGCGTTTCTGAAGACTTTTATCATGAATTGACAAATTTCATTTACCAACGCATCCAGCGCATTATCCAATTCGGTCTTGATATTTTTTATTGCATCAATAAGAAGACCTGCATCATTTATCGTCAACTGACATGCTTCAGGTATTTTGACAAAAAGCAGCTTGCTGCTGCTTCGCTCTGAGCTTACAGCCTTGCGAAATGCCCTGATTTTTTTCTCTAGTTTTTCACCTGTTGGCTTTTGCTGTAATTCTTTAGTATATTTCGGAAGAGCAAGATACCAGGACATAATAGCACGTGCTGTTGCATCGTAATCGACTCTGCCCTGAACATGATCCTGCAGTGATGCGTTAAAGAGCTGCCCCAAATCTTCGATATACGTTTCTTTTTCCTGCGACCAATTAAGTCTTCTCAATTGATAATTTTCTGGATGAGCATTAATCTGCTCCAGCGTGTCAGCCTGAATCGGCAACTGCTCATCCTTTTCATAAATCAACAGCGACTGCAAGTATGGACGCATTGCCACCGCTAATAAAATCGGTATAACGCCCCTGCGCAAACCAATACGTCCAGTCGGTGACATCAACTGATGATACAAATCAGCAAAAGACTCTGGCTGGTTTTCACCTGCATACTCCAGAAATGCACTAATAGTGGCCATCGTATAATCCATTTCCGCATCTCCGGTATGCTTATGCCACTGCCATTTATCATTATCTGCCGTCAAAATCCCTGTACGCATCAAAGTGCTGCGCATAATAGACATATCCTGCCCTGAGCCTATCAAACCTAAATTTGGCTCTGTTATCGGACGCAGTATGGCTGTTACAACTTTATGACGACTCCTAGCTGCCATTACCGTGATTTCATTTTTATTGATGACTTCATTATTAATAACCGGCGTCATCGGGTAAGTAAAGTCACAGATTTTAGATAACAATGTCGATAACTCTGCACGTCTGCGAATATGCAGACGCTGTCCCATATGATAATAATAGGCCTGTTTCATTTCCGGACGAGTATAGCTCTGCAGGAAAGACCTCACTATGACATAATAATCTTCATAAATCAGGTTATATTCATCGCGAAGAACATAATCTTCTCCCGCTGCATCTCTTAGCTGTCCTGCTGCATAGAAACCGAACAAGGTATCACGAATAGGCTGATAATGCTTTGGTACCACAAAGACAAATCTTTTTGTCTCATCACCAGATTTTTGCAATACATCCGCTGTTTGTTGAATCTCGGCCTCTTCATTTGGCAAGACTGCATAAATGACACCATCTGCTGCTATCGATTCGCTTTTTACCTGCCAATTCACGTCTTCCCTGACTTCTTCAGCCGTAATAAATTCAACTGCAAAAAAGCGGGTAATTTCTCGTTCATCGTTATACCTTGCTGGATAGAGATAGCGGTTAAAATTCATGCCGTTGAGCAGCGTCTTCATATCCATATCCTGATGTGAAGCGATGAAATCTTTTATTTTCTGCTGTACATCAACACCCGAGCTCTGTTTCAGGCAAAGATACCCGTTGCTGCGTTTCAGATATACAACATATTGACGTTCGATTAAATCATCAAGTGCAGAATCAATCGCTTCTGCCGAATAAGCAAAACGCAGGATATTTGTCAATTCTTCTCTTGTCGGTGGCAACACATCAAACTGTTCCACCATGTAAAACAGCGCCAGGATTTTAACAATTTTCTGCTGCAATTCATTCTCATGAACTTTTTGCAGAATGGATTTTGCCAGCAGATAGCGCTGGTGAATTTCTCCGTCGTAAGCTTCCTTTTCCATCAAAGGACGGAAATAATCAAATAAAAGGTCTGCCGTAATAAGATGAAAATCATCCTGGCCATATCGACGCAAAAAATCCCGCAAAGTCGCAGTACCATCTGCCGATAAGAAGGTAAACAGCGTTCTTTTGTTCTGGGCAATACGCTCTGACAAGCGCGGCAGAATAAAGACAGATACCGGATGCAACGGATAAGATTCCAAGATAACACGCGCTGCTACGTTATGATCTAAATCGGCAAATATCGGATGGTTTAAGTATTGCCCTATCAGCAACGTAAATTGGTCATGATATTTTTTAGTGAACGATTTCCACAATAATTTTTCTTTTTGAATGACATTATCAATCAGTTCATACGTCTGGGCGTATTCTGCACGCATATGGATGTGTTTGAATCGTTCCGAGACACCGCGCCAGCCATCGGTCTTTTGTTTTGGCAGACGGTCGATATAATTCGCAATCTCCTTATGCGATATCAGCAAAATATGAAGCTGTTCTTTACCACTGCGATTGCATTTCTCTGCGAAATCCTGCAGCATCTTTGTATCACTGACAGAAGCTTCCTGAATATTCGCTTCCAGATACTTGCTGAATTCATCATAGACGACATAAATTCCTTGATACCCCTTAGCTTTCAAGGAACGCACTACGCTGCTGTAAAGTTCTGCAATATCAAAACCAAGGAATGGATTAAATACACTTCCTGCCGTCAGCTGTGGATACAAACGTTCAAAAGTTTCATAGGCCTGCACATCATATTGTGACAAGCGTTTTATAAAATCTTCTGGCTCATCAGCGATTATATTGGTATATGCCTGATACGTATCCGGATATTCCTGCTGCCATTTTTGAATGCATTGTACCGCTGCCTTGTAATTTGTGTCTGGCATAATATCCAAAAGATTATTATCTCTTAAGGACTGCTCCAAAGCCGTCAGGAACGACTGAGGAATACTTGTACTGCTGCCTGAGATGATGACCGGCAGAATCTTCCCCGAACTACTGTAATAGCGGTCAATCTCCTTTGCTAAAGTCTTATGCTCAGATAATTTAGGCTGTAAATGCTTGAACTTCTGTAAATCTTTTTTCAGCAGCAATCCCAACATCGTCAGGACCATATGAGATTTTCCTTTACCATAAGCCCCGACTAAGACTCTCGCCCGTTCTGTAGAATTCTCTCTGGTAGACTTCATGATGTCTTCCATAAAATCCAATGCAGCCGAAGTCGGAATGAAGTTTTCTATTTTATCCTCACGATTAAGGTCATAACGCAGATTCACAGAATACTGGAATCCCGATGCTATGTGTATCATTTCACTCATAATTTCCTCTTCATTCCTTTAAGACGTCTTGATAATACTGTTCTATACACTCTTGTGCCGTATATTCTGTCATGATGTGCACTACATCCAGACCTGCCGTACGTACGACTTCGACTTCCCCCAACTGCTCTAATTGTTTCAGCAGCTGCATCAAAGTTGTCATATCAAGGTTAAATGCTCTGCCAATACTTTTAGGCGCATGAAGCAGTGATTCCAAGGAAACCTCTGTATTATCATCATGCTGTAAAAGAATCATGGCTAAAGCAATATATGGAGATAACATCTGCGGCTGGACCATCGTCTTACGATAAATCGTTCTATCTTGACTGACGTAATCAATCAGGCCCAATTCTCCCAAGGGACAGGCAATATTGTTCTCAGGAGAAAACTGCAGTCGGCCGCCTTTGATTCTAGGAATGTATGTATTGATGATGCAGCTAAAATCATCCTGATATGAACGATCCGCTACACTTGTCTCTTCATTCTGCATCAAAACATAATTCTTAAGGCCTCTGATGAAATCATCTCTCGTGAATTCCAACATCTGAAATTCATTAAAGAAAAAATACCACGCTGTCGCTTCTTCCTGATTCGAAGACAACTCATATTGCAGTAATGAAAGCGTTCCCTGTTCCTCTATATAGCGATCATAACGATAGATAAGTTCTCCTAACGGTGTAAACTGCTGAGTTCTCTTACCATGTGTTGGCTCTTTTGTGATGCCAACAGCCTGCATCCAATAGCGAAGAGATTTAACCATATTAGAACCAATTCCCAGGACATCCATGGGCTTTTCTTCTTTGCTGACAAATACGTCTGGATGACGCTTTACATATTTCATCCCTTTGGTAAGCCAGCCTTTACGGATAAAGAATGTCTCATGGCCCCTGAATTTCATACTTGATTCTCCTCACTCATCTATTTGCTATAGTAACGATACGTTACTTCGTTCTTAAATATTTATCCATCATACAGCCGCCCGCTAAGTATTTTGCATTCATGCATTTCTGACAGTGTACGCATTTCTGTGGATCAATATAATAAGAATCTCCAATGATAGAAATAGCCCCTGTCCGACATAAGGATTCACATTTCAGGCAGCGGCGGCATGCGTTGAACTTTCGTATCTGATATCCTGCCATTCTCTGCAGTGCATCATGGTCCTTGACATTCATTGTCTTGACCTTGACTGCATGTTCATAATTATCCTGCTTAAACGGCTGAATGGACAAAATAGGAACATTGGTATGGATATCCAACACTACAGTCTCATGCAGTAATCTTCTGCCAAGTTCCGGTGCTAATTTTCCGAATGGCACAAACATATTCACCAGTTCATCATCATATGGCCGGAACAGTTTATATATCTTTGAATGTTCTTCTGAAGTACAGTTCGTATACTGCAATTTGACAGTTTTAGCTGCAGGAAGTCCATTTCCGCCCTGTCGTGCCTTCCACTTGCCCGTATCAACATAAACCTCGGCATCTTCCTTGCCGATCTCATGGGCAAAGTCAATCAAAAAGTTACGCCACTTCGTCGAACGCTCTGGCATATATATATTGGAAAGAAACTGCGCTCTTTTATTATTGTTAGGGCAGCACCAACAGCCAACACGGTCATATCCCAAGCGATAAGCATCATTAAAGTCAATTTTCTCACCCAAGATATAAAGCCAGACATCAATATCCTTCCAATTGAATATAGGGGCAGCAACCGTCTGCTGCTGTATCTTTACCGACTCTGTATTCTTCTCAACGCGATTGTATTTACTGCGGCTGACAGACTCATAACGACGGATACCATAAAAAGTCAAAATCTGCTGATTTCGATACAGATTACTAATGACCCGTGTAATCGGTCCTGTTTTGAACATAGAACAGCACCAGCGCATCATCCTGGCAGGCGGGCCAATTACTTTGCACATATCCATGAAATTTTGTTCCCGATTCTGGGCAATCTGAAAAATGGCCTGTGGATGATTCTTACGGAACCGCTCTGCGTATGTCAATGTTGTCGGGAATTCCAATGTTGTATTGCCAAAAATATGAACAAGACTTGGATTACTCAGTGCCTTTGTGACAATGTCTGCCGTAACTGTCGAATCTTTGCCCCCTGAAAATGACAATACTATATTCTCTGCAGGATATTTAGAAGCTTCCTCTCTGATAAACTGATGAGCCTCGTCGATGATAGCCTGCAGATGATGACGATTGACTGTCAAAAAGTCTTGGATATGACGCTTAAAGGCTCCAGAATATTTTTCCTGAGCATGTTCCTGCAGAATTTTCCTTACCTGCTCAATATCGGCTGCTTCATAGTTCTTGGCTGTAATTACTTTGGAATGACCGTCAATGTAATAGCGGTTCTTATTCGCCCAGATAGATTTTTCAGCCAAGCTCAAGGGCTCAAATTTCAAGAGCAATTCCAACAGCAGTCGCTCTTCTGGAAAAACTGGGCGCAGGTCAGATGCCATATACTTCGTCTTTTGTCCGCAAATCGGGCATTCTGACTGACCGGACTGATTGACTCGACGGATAATCGGTACCTGGCAATGCTCGCACCAATAAATTTCTGTAGGAACATCCGTTTCTGTTTTTTGCCCGCAAATCGGGCATTCTTTTTCGTTTGTCTCTATCTCACAGTGTTTGCACCACATTTTTATATGTTACCTTTTATTCTATACACAACAAAATTCGTTAATTACCTGTAAAAAAGGGCAAAAAGCCACATATTTTAAGCTTAACTCAAGATATACACTCTCATTATAATTCCTTTCCGCGATCTGGCGTGACCGAAAGATGCGGCTGCCCCGAGAGTGCTTCACACATCACCTTGTTGACGGCAGCGGCAGTCTTGCTCGCGGCCTTTCCACCAAGCAAGTACCGGCTCTTCCGGTCCACCAGCGTGACGAGGCAGGCCTTTCCTTGCTTACCCACCACCGTATCCGCTTCCCAGTGACCACGGACGGAACGGTTCGTCGCACTGGCAGGACGATCCTCGATGGGGTGCGATATGACGAACTTGCCACGATGTTCTTCGTTGCCTTTCTTGTGACGCCGTTTCCCATGATGCCGTAGTTTCCGAAGTACGAACTTCGCTGAAGCTCCTGGCGGGTTCAGCAGTCCTGCGTGGATAGCGCGGTAGATCGTCGGAACGCTGACGAGACGGCAGCCATGCTCCAACTGGATCCGTCCGACAATCTCCTCTGGCGACCAGTGGTACGCCAGGATACAGATCTGGATGTAGGAATGAAGTGGTGCATACTCCAGCCGCTTATGCGGACGACAGGCTTTCCTGCGCTGCTTGTAGAGCGCTTGCGCGGTCAACGGGCAGTACGACATAGGCTGGTCCGCAGGGGCCGCATTGCGGAGAAGCTCACGCGAGATGGTCGACTTGCTCCGGTTCAGCAGATGGGCAATCTCCGTGATGGATTTGCCCTCAGCAAGAAAAAAGAGTATCTTTTCTCGCTCAAATGGTGTAAGATGTGTGTAGTGGCACATAGGCTCTCCTTTTGTTATAGGTAGTTCTCTTCAAACACCATTATAGCAAAGAAGTCTATGTGTCATTTTAATTTGGTTGTCTAGGAGCTGTTGCACTTAGATTGTAAATCCATCCATAAAAATGTTAACCATTTTATGGTATACTAAAACAGATATTTGAAGTTGGAGGGGAATATTAATATGAATATCGCAGTTGCGGGTACAGGATATGTGGGCTTGTCAAATGGCATGCTCCTGGCACAGCATAATCAAGTTATAGCTTTGGATATTGTTCCGGAGAAGGTGGAGATGCTCAATAAGGGGGTATCTCCTATTGTTGATGCGGATATCTCTTCTTTCCTGCAGCGTGATGACATCCACTTCAAGGCGACGCTGGATGCCAAGGAAGCCTTCTCGGATGCTGATTTTGTCATCATCTCGACGCCGACGAACTATGATCCGAAGAAGAATTTCTTTGATACTTCGTCGGTGGAGACGGTCATTGAGGAGGTGCTGGCCATCAATCCGCAGGCGGTGATGGTCATCAAGTCGACGGTGCCGGTCGGGTATACGGAGCATGTGAAGGAGAAGTACCATACGGAGCAGATCATGTTCTCACCGGAATTTCTGCGTGAGGGCAAGGCTCTCTACGACAACCTGCATCCGTCGCGCATCGTGGTCGGCGAGAAGTCGGAGCGGGCACATGTCTTTGCCAATCTGTTGGCAGAGGGCGCGGTCAAGAAGGATATCCCGATGATTTTCACGGGCTCGACGGAAGCGGAGGCCATCAAGCTCTTTGCGAATACGTATCTGGCGCTGCGCGTGGCGTACTTCAATGAGCTCGACTCGTATGCTGAGATTCGCGGGCTCAATACAGGCGACATCATCAAGGGTGTCTGCCTTGACCCGCGTATCGGCGATTTCTACAACAATCCTTCCTTTGGCTATGGTGGCTATTGCCTGCCGAAGGATACGAAGCAGCTGCTGGCGAACTACCATGATGTGCCGCAGAATCTGATTTCGGCGATTGTTGAGGCGAACCGCACGCGCAAGGACCACATCTCGGACATGATCATTGAGAAGAACCCGAAGGTCGTCGGTGTCTACCGCCTGACGATGAAGAGCAACTCGGATAACTTCCGCGCCTCTGCCATCCAGGGCATCATGAAGCGCATCAAGGCGAAGGGCATACCCGTTGTGGTCTATGAGCCGACGCTGGATCAGCCGGACTTCTATCGTTCGCGCGTCATCCGCGATTTGGCTGAGTTCAAGCGTGTCAGCGATGTCATCATCACGAATCGTTGGGATGACGTTTTGGCGGATGTCAAGGAAAAGGTCTACACACGCGATCTCTTTGACCGCGACTGAATCTGAAATGCAGAAAGGATGGACGGATATGTCTTATTTACCATTTGATGCGACGAAAAAGGTCTTAATCACCGGTGCTGCGGGATTTATCGGCTTTCATTTGTCGAAGCGGCTGCTGGGGCTTGGGGCGACGGTGATCGGCTTTGATAATGTCAATGACTACTACGATGTCCGCTTGAAGGAGAGCCGGTTGGAGATCCTGCGTCAGTATCCGGCATTCACGTTTATCAAGGGTGACTTGGCGGATGAGGCGGCGGTCACGGCGCTGTTCGAGAAGTATCAGCCGGACATTGTCGTCAATCTCGCGGCGCAGGCTGGCGTGCGGTACAGCATCGACCATCCGCGCTCGTATATCGACTCGAACATCATCGGCTTCTTCAACATTCTCGAGGCGTGCCGCCATCATGAGGTGGAGCATCTGCTCTTTGCTTCGAGCTCGTCGGTCTACGGCAACCAGCAGAAGACGCCGTTCTCGACGACGGACAATGTCGACCATCCGATCAGCCTCTATGCGGCGACGAAGAAGTCGGATGAGCTCATGGCGTACACCTACAGCCATCTCTACGGGATTCCGGCGACGGGATTGCGCTTCTTCACGGTTTACGGGCCCTTCGGCCGCCCGGATATGGCGTATTTCAAGTTCACCAACAAGATCCGCAGGGGCGAGGCCATCCAGATCTACAATAACGGCGATATGTACCGCGACTTCACCTATGTCGACGACATCGTCACGGGCATCGAGCACATGCTCTGCAATCCGCCGAAGGCGAATGAGTTCGGCGACCGCTACAAGGTCTACAACATCGGCAACAACAAGCCGGAGAAGCTCATGCACTTCATTGAGGTGCTGGAACAGGCCATCGGTAAGACGGCGAAGAAGGAGTTCCTGCCCATGCAGCCGGGCGATGTCTACCAGACGTATGCCGATGTGAGCGAATTGGAGCGCGACTTTGACTTCAAGCCGGCGACGACGATTGAAGAGGGGTTGGGCAAGTTCGCGGCATGGTATAAGGACTACTATAAGGACTGAGATGCATGACTTGCGCCAATACGGTCTGTCACAGCCATGGATGAAGCTGTTCTCGCGGTAAGAAGAGAGGTGATAGGGATGCCGGATAAAAAGCGCATAGCACTCGTCACGGGTGCTTCGAGCGGGTTGGGACGGGAGTTTGCACGGCTCCTGGCGCATGAGGCGGTCGATGAGCTCTGGCTCGTGGCGCGGCGTGAGGAGCGGCTGCAGGAGCTGGCGGCGGAGGTGGTTTTGCCGTGCCGCGTCTTTGCGCTGGACTTGACGCAGGAATCGTCGCTGGAGGCGCTCTCGGCGGCGCTTTCGGCGGAGCCGCCTGTCGTGCGGTATCTCGTCAATGCGGCTGGCTTTGGCCGCATCGGGATGGCGGCGGACATCGGGGCGGCGACGACGGGGCGCATGATTGCGCTGAACTGCCGCGCGGCGGCGGAGCTCACGGAGCGGGTGCTGCCGTACATGGAGCGGGGCAGCCAGGTGCTCGAGATCGCCTCGTGCGCGGCATTCCAGCCCATCCCGTATCTCGCGGCGTATGCGGCGACGAAAGCCTTCCTCTTGCGCTACAGCCGCGCTCTGGCGGCGGAGGTCGCAGCGCGCGGCATCACGGTCACGGCCATCTGCCCGTACTGGATCCGCGACACGGAGTTCATCCACGAGGCCAAGAAGACGGACCGGCGCGGTCTCTTCCGGGGCTTCCCGCTCGCGACGGATCAGAAGACCGTCGCCCGCCGCTCTCTCTGGGCCGCGGCGCATGGCTTCACCGTCTTTACGTCGGACCTCGTCTCGACCCTGCACCGCATCGTCACGTCCATCCTGCCGCACCGCCTGATGATCGCCCTGAGCAACCTCTGGCGCCATCTGGCGGGCTGAGAAACATGCAAAATAAAAAACGGCTGCCGGAATCTGGGATTCTGGCAGCCGTTGTGTTTCTTATGGAGCGGGCAAGCGGAATCGAACCGCCCTCTAAAGCTTGGGAAGCTTCCATTCTACCGATGAACTATGCCCGCGTCACCGCTGACTCAATTATTTTACCATTATTCGCGGTTTTTTGCAAGTTCGTCTTTGAGCGCGGCGATGGCGGGCAGGATGGCGATGTGGGGATAGCGGGCGAAGGTCTCGGCGCTGGTGGTGCCGGTGGTGATGGCGAGGAAGTCGACTCCGGCATTGCGGGCGGTCTCGGCGTCGATGTAGCTGTCGCCGGTGTAGAGGACGTCGTCTTTGGCCATGTGGAAGTGGTCGATGGCGCGCAGCAGGCCTGTGGGCTCTGGCTTGTGGCTCTTGACGTCGTTGCTGCCGATGATGAGGTCGATGAGCTCGGGCACGTGGTCGACGTCGAATTTCTCCTGGATGCGGCGGTGCGTCTTGTTGGAGATGATGCCGACTTTGGCGCCTGTGGCCTTGATGGCGCGCAGGGTCTCGACGGCACCGGGGAAGAAGGTCGTGCCGGGCGTCATGTAGCGGTCGGCCTCGGGGCGGTAGGCGTCGACGAAGCGCTCGGCCTCGGCGTCGTCCGCGGTGCCGACGATGCGCTTGACGGCCTCGACCATGGGCAGGCCGATGGTCTTCTTGATGCGCTCGTCGGGCACATCGGGATAGCCGAGCTTCTGCAAGGTGATGTGGAAGCACTTGACGATGGCGGGCTCGGAATTGACGAGCGTGTAGTCGAAATCGAAGAGGTAGAGGCGGTAATCCAAGGGTGGCGCTCCTTTCATGAATGGCTTGTAACGGCTTGTGCGGATGCGCATGATGCCCGGATGGACATTTGGCGCGAATCTGCAGTACTATGTTTATGATAGCATATATTTTTGTTGAAGAAAATGTGCAGATACCGTAGAATAGAAAGGTAAGGCTATCTTCGAATGAAGGGAAGTTGAAAATAGATGAAACATGTCGTCGTAGACCTGGAGATGAATCCGGTCAGCCGGGAGTTCCGCGAGGTGCGCCGCAAGCTCAATGAGGAAGTCATCGAGATCGGTGCCGTGCGCCTCGACGAGAATTTCCAGCAGGAAGCGGAGTTTCAGTGTTACGTGAAGCCGGAGTACGGCCCCATCAAGAAGCACATCACGAGTCTGACGGGCATCACGCAGGCGATGGTCGCCGACAAGAAGACGTATGCCGCGTGCTTCCAGGATTTTGTGGACTGGGTTGGCGAGGAAGAGACGAAGATTTACTCGTGGAGCATGTCGGACATCAAGCAGCTGCGCAGCGAGTGCCGCTACAAGCTGCCGGATTTTGACATCGAATGGCTCAACGCGCGCTGGGTCGACCTGCAGCAGGAATTCGATGATCGCCTGGGCCTGCACAACAGCCTCGCGCTCAAGCATGCGCTCGGGGCGATGGACCACAAGTTTGAGGGCACGCAGCACACGGCGCTGGCGGATGCGATCAACACGAGCGCCATCCTGACGCTCATGCAGGACGATGCAAAGTTCAAGGAGACGATGAAGCCGGTGCTCGAGATCCTGCAGCCGAAGGACGATCTCGCAAGCTCTATCGGGGATCTCTGCCCGGAGCTCGCGAAACTCCAGAAGGACCTCTGAGGGAAAGGATGTCGAATATGAAGAAAATGGGCGTTCTTGGCCCTTTGGGAACACACAGCGAAGCTGCCGCACAGTATCTTTCGAGGCTCCTGCCGGAAAGGCCGGAGCTTCTCGTTTATCCGGATATCTTTGCGGTGATCCAGGCCGTGGAGGACGGTGAGGTGGACAGCTGCCTCGTGCCGGTGGAGAACTCGCTCGAGGGCGCGATCAACATCACGCTCGACACGCTCGCGCGCAGCGATGACCTCTTCGTCGCGAGCGAGCTGATCTGGCCGGTACACAACCAGCTCATGGCAAGGCCGGGCACGCAGAAGATCTGCCGCATCTACTCGCACCCGCAGCCGATCTCGCAGTGCCGCGGCTATCTGCAGCAGCACTATCCGGAGGCGGAGCTCATCAAGGTGGCGAGCACGGCGCGGGCAGCAGAGATTGTCGCCAAGGAGCCGCGCGGTATGGGCGCGGCAGCCATCTGCACGGAGCGCGGTGGCGAGCTCAACGGCCTCGTCACGGTTGCGAAGGAGATCCAGGACAACATGGCGAATGCGACGCGCTTCTTCGAGCTCTGCCGTGTGACGGCGGCGCCGCACAAGCCCGTCGGCCCTGCTGAGAAGATGCTCGTCATCTGCGAGATCGACGGCCAGAAGGCCGGCGCGCTCTACGATGTGCTCAAGGAGTTCGCAGACCGCGGCGTCAACATGACGCGCATCGAGTCGCGCCCCGCGCGCACGGAGCTCGGCGCCTACATCTTCTTCTTCGACCTCGAGGTCGCGGACAATGAAGCGGCCCTGCGTGAGGCGGTGGCGGCGGTCGCGAGGAAGAGCAAGTGGCTCAAGGACCTCGGCAGCTTCCCTGTCGTGCGGGCCAACCCCTGAATAGGCTTCACAAGCATGCAAAAAAGGCATCTGTCGATGACAGATGCCTTTTTTATGGTCTTACTTGTCGAGTGCGATGACTTCTGGCTTCTTGCCTTCGTCGATGCAGGCCTTCGTGATGATGACCTTGCGTGGCTCGTCTGACTTCGGGATGTCGTACATGACGTCGAGCATGACGTCCTCGATGATGCCCTTGAGGGAACGGGCGCCGGTCTTGCGCTCGATGGCCTTCTTGGCGACGGCGCGCAGCGCGTCCTCAGCGAACTCGAGCTTGACGTTGTCCATGGCGAGCAGCTTCTCGTACTGCTTGACCGGGGCGTTCTTCGGCTCGGTCAGGATGCGTAGCAGGGCGTCCTCGTCG
>ERZ772897.1379-NODE-1379-length-25574-cov-9.253458_pt1 | contig 25574 bp, 19 predicted proteins | sample MGYA00512125_ERZ772897 | MGnify/ENA primary metagenome ERZ772897 (study PRJEB29015, sample SAMEA2737660) | human gut metagenome | biome: human gut; feature: human-associated habitat; material: faeces | place: China | collected 2012 ... | reverse complement strand
ATGTTTCAATATTTTATTAGTATTTTCATCAAAATACGCTGATATTAAATACATACCTAACACTCCCTGAATATATAATCTGTGCCAACAGCATACTATTTTCCAACAGTTGAATTGTATATGTTTCCTCTTATTTAACTCACACTTTTTATCATACCCTGACTGGTCCCCTCACAAAATCCCCCAGTTCTTTAACTCCATATTTTCCAGCAACAATCATATTATAAATATTAGCCGCGTGTATATCATCAAGCAGCATTTCCTTATAGTCAGCGGTCTTTGTTATAAGTGGCACTTCCACAGTTTTTCTTATATATGAAAGATACTCCTGCCCTTTTTTATCAAAGCCAAGCACCCTTATATATGGTTCATTCGCATATTTTTCCATATGTTTTTTATCAAGCCCTAGCGTTATCCTTACAAGTGCTCTTTTTATTCTGGAAAGTGGTACTTCTTTCGTCTTTATATGTTCACACAGGCTTCCAAATGAAAACGCCCAATTATCTTTACTTTCTGACCTCTGTGGTACTGTCCTTGTTATCATATCCATAGCCGACTTATATAATCTGCCAGCAATCTCCTTGCTTACATCTGGATATTGCATAACATTTTCTATAAATACATTTTTATCATAATTACTCGCAAAAAGTATATCTAAAAGCCTTGTAAATAACGCTTCTGTTATGTCATCAGGATATATATAATTAGTATTTGAAGATAATATTAATCCCGCTTTTACAGGTATATATTCCGATATATTATCCGCTTTAAGATTTTCTCTCAATGCTGTCGCACTTGCATACTCACTTCTTATATCTGTATCGTTATAACTATCCCCCTGTCTTTGTACTGTATAAGGTTTAATAGCATAATTATTTTTTATGATAGCTTTCAGATATTCAACCGCAAGTATGTTATTAGAACTTGTAAGCATTTCCGCAGTGTCTTTATCCGTCAGCTTCTCCACAACCTTCTGTCTTGCGGCGGCATAAGATATTCCATTGGCAGTGTATTTAGATATTTCCTTATATAGTGTATCTTCGTTATCACACAAAATATGGGCAAGCTTAGAAAGCCTTTCTATATCACCGCTTTCACTTCCAAAAGCAATACTGTCAGCTTTTACATAATCAAGGACCTTTAATGCACCAGCGGCAAAGCTCTCAGCACTTGATACAGCATAATTAACAGGAAGTTCAACGACAAGGTTAACTCCACTGTTAAGTGCCATGGAAGTACGCGTATATTTATCAAGAACCGCCGGTTCTCCACGCTGTACAAAATCTCCACTCATAACCGCAACACTTATATCTGCCTCAGTAATCTCCATTGCTTTATTAAGATGATATAAATGTCCATTATGAAATGGGTTGTATTCTGTTACAAGTCCTACTGCTTTCATATATAAATCCCCTTGCATTTTAATCTGTCAATAATTCTATAAATATTATGCGCTCATTATATCACATAAATTATAATGAATGTTATCTCTATATCGATAAATCGTTAAGCATATCCAATTATAATTAATACAAAATACAGCGAATATATCCAATACATAAAAATCCCCCAGAGGCTTTTGCTCCGGGGGGATTTTTACTATGTAAGTTATATGTTAATTCTAAAATGTGTAATTAATTCTTAAAGCTATGTATAGGCGCAGGTATTCTTCCTGGTCTGTTTACAAATGCTGAGCAGTCAAATGTATTAACCGGCATTATTGGAGCATAGCCTAAAAGTCCGCCGAATTCTACAGTCTCGCCAATACCCTTTCCAACAACAGGTATAACTCTTACAGCTGTTGTCTTCTGATTTACCATACCAATAGCTGCTTCATCTGCAATAATACCAGATATAGTTGTTGCCTTTGTATCTCCTGGTATAGCGATCATATCAAGACCTACAGAACATACACAGGTCATAGCTTCAAGCTTTTCAATAGTAAGTGAACCCGCATTAACTGCATCAATCATTCCCTGATCTTCACTTACCGGAATAAATGCACCACTAAGTCCGCCTACATATGATGAAGCCATTACGCCGCCTTTCTTAACCTGATCGTTAAGAAGTGCAAGTGCTGCTGTTGTTCCCGGAGCACCGGCTCTCTCAAGTCCGATTTCTTCAAGAATTTCTGCAACAGAATCACCAATTGCCGGTGTTGGGGCAAGTGAAAGATCAATTATACCAAATGGTATGCCAAGTCGTCTAGAAGCTTCCTGAGCAACAAGCTGTCCCACTCTTGTTATCTTAAATGCTGTCTTTTTGATAGTTTCACAGAGTACTTCAAAGCTTTCTCCTCTTACGCTTTCAAGTGCATATTTAACAACACCAGGACCGCTGACACCTACATTGATAATGGCATCATCCTCTGTAACTCCGTGGAAAGCTCCTGCCATGAATGGATTGTCATCTGGAGCATTACATAATACAACAAGTTTTGCACAGCCAAGAGAGTCTGCATCTTTTGTTAAAGCAGCAGTTTCTTTAACTATTTCACCCATAAGTCTTACAGCATCCATATTGATACCTGTCTTTGTAGAACCAACATTTACTGAGCTGCATATAAGCTCTGTAGATGCAAGTGCCTTAGGAATCGAACGTATAAGCAGTTCATCACTTTTTGTCATACCCTTTGATACAACAGCAGAATAACCACCGATGAAATTGACTCCTACTTCGTGGGCAGCCTTATCAAGTGTCTTTGCAATAGTTACATAATCGTCAGGTGTTTTACAGCATGAGGCACCAACTAATGAAATAGGTGTAATAGAAATTCTTTTATTAACTATTGGAATACCTATTTCCCTTGATATTTCCTCTCCTGTTTTTACAAGGTCTTTAGCAAGAGTTGTGATTTTTTTATATATCTTCTCATTTACCTCATCAAGATTCTCGCTTGCACAGTCAAGAAGGTTGATACCAAGCGTAATTGTTCTTACATCAAGATTTTCCTTCTCTACCATTTTGTTGGTTTCAGTAACTTCATATATGTTAATCATTTTTCTCCTCATTTCCGCATCGCCTATGGCGTATACTTAATAATAGTTAATTAAATTCTATGCATCATATCAAAGATTTCTTCTCTCTGGCACTTAATAACAACACCTATCTCATTTCCAAGCTTATCCAGTTCATTATTAACATCATCAAAACCACTTGTAGAGTTAGATAAATCAACTATCATCATCATATTAAAATAGCCGGATACAATAGTCTGTGAGATATCAAGAATATTAATTCCTGTATCAGCAAGATATGTACATACCTTTGCGATAATACCCACTGTATCTTTTCCTACTACTGTAATTACACATTTCTTCATATTTTTCCTCTTTCCTGCGTTAAACACGCATATTAAGTGTGAATATTTATATAAATATATCTATTAAAAAGATATACTTATCTCTAGATTTTAAAACATAACATTTATATTTTCAATAGCTATACTGCACTATTTTACGTCAGATATCTAAGCATTATATTTCAAGCAAAGAGGAAGGCTCACTTCTGTTTGCAACCTCTATATATATATCTCCTGCCTTATATTCATTTTCACTCATATCTATTTCAAGCTTTACTGTTTCATATGCCAGCTTATCATAATTATTCTCTTTACTTAAATGTCCAAGATAAATCCCTTTAATATGGTCATTAAGAAGGTTATTAATAAGCCTTGCTGACGTTTCGTTAGAAAGATGTCCTTTATCGCCAAGTATTCTTTGTTTCAGATAATATGGATAGCTTCCAAGCTGCAGCATATTAATATCATGATTAGCCTCAACAAGCATCATATCTGAACCAGTAAGATTGCTGATTGTATAGTCATCATAATATCCAAGATCAGTTATAACAGAGGCTTTTTTATCATCACATGTCACATTGTAAGCAACTGGCTCGTTAGCATCATGCGATACTCCAAAGCTATGTATTACAAGATCTTTAATCCTTGTGTCTGAATCAGCCTTTATCGTGTTATAATAGCTGTTGTCAATATCTCCAAGGCTTGTTGTTGCTGCTATGCCGTTTATAGTTCCTGGAGTTGAGTATATAGGTATACCATCCTTTCTTGACATGACTCCAAGGCCCTTTATATGATCTATATGTTCATGCGTAACAAATACAGCATCTATGTCCTTAAGTGATAAATCTATACTGTTAAGACCTTCTTCTATTTTTTTTCTGCTTATTCCGGCATCTATAAGTATATGTGTGTCGTCAGAACCCACATATATACAGTTACCACTACTACCGCTTGCAATCGGCATCATTCTCATATCGTTTCCACCATTCTTATTCCCAATATATTTTAACAACATCACCATCATTAATAGATGCTGTATACTCACATGTTTCACCATTAAGAAGGATAACTATATTACCCTTTGGTTTTGACAAATCAAAATCATAAAACTGGAACAGGTCTACAAGTATATAATGACTCTTTCCAGAAAGTGTTACAGGGGCGTTATTAACTATAATAGTAATATCTCTTATGATGCTGCTTTCATTGTCACTTTCTTTGTCACTTTCATTATTACGTTGGTTATTACTTTCATTATTATCTGCATTAATATTCCCGTCTGTATCACTATCACTGCCAGAAGTACGTTCTTCACTATGTTTTATATTATTCTTCACATCTTCGCTATTCACATCTTCATTATCTATGTCTTCATATTGTGCATCATTATAGTCTTTTTGTTCACTTTTTTCGTTAAAATCAACAGTAAAGTTTTCATACACCTTTGTCATTTTATCTGCTGGCATATTGTTAACCATAATATCATACTTTGAACAATCAAGATCCAGGAATGTAAAAAGCTGCCCAACAGTATAAAAATTCTCTATACGAACAGCATCCCCATTTCTTATATCATAGAATTCTGACTTTAATTCACCATTAACATATGCAAATCTAGGACACACTATATTTTTGCCATTTACATCAAATGTTATATCTGATCCGAATTCCTCAATCTGTCCAAGAGTCATGGATGCCGCTTCGCCAATAGTAGACTCTTCAACGTAAATAACATCATTCTGCTCTATAGGCGTATTAAGGCTTGCCTGCTCCTTATTAAGTGTTATAACCGCTCCCTCTCCTGGAAGTCCTCTTACAAGCCTTGTTTTTCCATTAAGCATATATTCTATCTCTTTACCACGTCTTGGGAACAGTTTCTCGTTTGGATATCCTATCTGCATTATGGCATCAAACACAGTGAGCTTGTTATTATCATAAAGCTTTATTCTTTCATTATTAACATTAACGAATATAAACTTATTCTTCTGAGTATAGTAGTTTGTACATATACCTATAGGTGTTACATATAAAGAATCTTTTTCAAAACCCTCTATATTAAAGTCAACTGTTGTAAGAACTTCCTTGCCTCGTATTGCAACTCTTTCGGGTGCTATTGAAAGGTCTTTTGCAAGATGCCCTACATAGCTTGGCATCTTTCCTCCACCACCTACAACAAAAACAGCATTTACAGACTTGCCGCCATTAAGCTCAATAATCCTGTCTGCTGTCGCTTTAGCCATATTCGCTATGGACTCATCTGCTATAGCCTGAATTTCACTTGACGATACCTTCTGTTCAAGTCCCATAATATCATTAAATGTAACCATATCATTTTCAGGATTGCTTGCAGCTATCTTTATAGTTTCTGCTGTGTTAAAGTCCACAAGATAATTCTTTGCGATTTTTTCTGTTATTTCATCTCCTGCAAGAGGTATCATTCCATATGCAACTATACTTCCATCCTTAGTTATACATATATCCGATGTCCCTGCTCCTACATCGACTAAGCATATATTAAGGAGTCTGTACTGTTCTGGTATTGCAATGTTCATGGAAGCGATTGGCTCTAATGTAAGAGAGGCTACATTTAGTCCTGCATATTCAACCGCTTCATAAAGTCCGTCTACAACTTCCTCTGGAAGAAATGTAGCTATAAGCTCAACATATATTTTTCTTGCCTTATGTCCCTCAAGATTACCTATATCATAATCATTCAGCTGATATCTTATAGGAGTGTTACCCACACAATAAAACTTTTCCTTACTTGAACCATCATTTATTTTATTATGAGCATGTTCAACAGCAAGAAGATTAAGGGAATATATGTCTTCCTGCGTTACTCTTGTTTCTTCCTCGAATTCATACTCAGCTGTTGAGTTTACAGTCCTAAGCACTCGTCCGGCAGCGGCTATACATACATCTTTAAGGTCAATATCCAGCTGGCTTTCAAGCGAAAGCTTTACCTGTCTTATTGTATCGCCAACCTTATATATATCATGAATCTGTCCATCGAGCATTGAACGTGTTGTATGAAGCTTTTCTGCCATTGCTGCTATCTTAAATCTGCCATATTCCAGATAACCAACTACACCCACTATACTCCTTGTACCTATATCAAGTCCAAATACATAATTGTTAGTATTCTTATCCTTTTCCATATCTGTTCCTCTTATCATTTATAAGTTTATCAGGTTTGTCATCAACACAGTTTACATATTATAGTTGATGCTGCCAAATATTACTTTTAAATCCTGCACTTTAATATATCACATTAATAATATTATAACAACTCAGCTGATTATTCGTTCAGTATATCAGCTGATTATTTATTCAGTATATCTTTTATCCTGCAGAATGTGTCCTTAATATCGCCGCTGTTATTGATACAATAATCACATTTATCAATGATATCTTCTTTTCTTTTCTGGCTTGCAAATATGTTATTTATCTTTTCGTCGGAATATCCTCTGTTATCTTTAAGTCTCTTTCTTCTTATATCCTCTCCTGCATCTATATACCATACTTCATCGCAGAATATATCATAATGATCATCAAGAAGCAGTGCAGCCTCGACAAATGTATAATCAAGCTTCCCTTCTATGCGGTTATTAGTAATCTTTGTTATTATTTCCTGCTTGACAAGAGGATGCACTATACTGTCAAGAGCAGCTCTTTTATTAGGATTAGCAAATATAATATCTGCAAGCTTTTTCTTATCAATGCTGGCATCCGAAGAAAGAATATCATCACCAAAAAGCATAGTTATCATATGATACGCCTTACCGCCTTTATAATACAGTCCTTTAGCAACATCATCTGCCATTATAATTTCACATTTGTAATTATCTGCCAGAAACTTAAGCACTTCTGATTTTCCAGCACCTATTCCGCCAGTTATTCCTATAACTTTCATTATATTTCTTCCTTACTATCATCTTTTAATCTTAAAATCGTGATTACATCTTAATATCCAACCATGACTTAACACTTAATGTGCCTCAAGCCAGTTATTTCCCTGTTTTATATCTATCTCAAGAGGCACTCTAAGACTTGCAGCCTCTTTCATCCCCTTTGTAAGAATGTCCTTAACTATATCTATTTCATCAACTGCTGTTTCAACAAGAAGTTCATCATGAACCTGAAGTATAAGCCTTGACTTAAGGTTCTGCTCTTTAAGTGCCCTGCTTACTCTTATCATAGCAAGCTTTATAATATCTGCTGCTGTACCCTGTATAGGTGCATTCATAGCGACCCTCTCACCAAATGATCGCTGCATAAAGTTGCTTGATGATAATTCTGGTATTTCCCTTCTTCTATTAAACATAGTTACTGAATAACCTTTTTTCTTTGCCGATTCAACAAGACCATCTATAAATGCTTTTATATCTGGATATGATGCAAAATACTTTTCTATATATGCCTTGGCTTCCTTTGGAGTAATACTTAAATCCTGGCTAAGTCCAAAAGAACTCATACCATATATTATGCCAAAATTAACAGCCTTTGCATTGCTTCTCTGTAAAGGTGTAACTTCATCTATAGGTGTATTGAACACTTCTGCTGCTGTTGCCCTATGAATATCAGCAGATGAATTATAAGCTTCTATAAGCTTTTCATCCCCTGACATATGCGCAAGAATCCTTAACTCTATCTGGGAATAATCCGCATCAATAAACACATAGCCATCCTTAGGTATAAATACCTTTCTTATAGCTTTTCCCATCTCCATTCTTATAGGAATATTCTGAAGATTAGGTTCTGTACTGCTTATTCTTCCTGTAGCTGTTATAGTCTGGTTAAACGTTCCATGTATTCTTCCATCGCCGCTTATATAAGAAACCAGACCTACTGCATAGGTTGAATTCAGCTTGGTAAGCTGACGATATTCAAGTATCTTTTTAACAATAGGATAATCAGGTGCAAGCTTGTCAAGTATATCTGCTGCTGTAGAATATCCACTTTTAGTCTTTTTTGCGTTAGGCATCCCAAGCTTTTCAAAAAGTATGACACCAAGCTGCTTAGGTGAATTGATATTAAACTCCTCACCTGCTGCTTCATATATCTCTTTTTCAAGCACATTTATTTTTTCAACAAGTACTTTTGAATAATCAGATAATGCCTTCTTATCAACTTTGATGCCAAACTTCTGCATATCATAAAGAACAAATACAAGAGGCATTTCTATTGTTTCGTAAAGCTCATACATATCTTCCTTATTAAGAATATCTGTTATTACATCACTGCATTTGTAGTTAACATATGATGTAAGACATGCCAGCTTTAAAAGATTGTCATCATCCTTGTCATACGCTTCCTTAACAGTCTGCTTTCCAAGCAGCTCCTGCCTTGACATAACAAGCATAGACATATATTCCTTCGAAAGAGCTTCATAATCGTATCTGTCATTATTAGGATGTATCAGATATGCCGCTACTGATATATCCATAAATGAATGTTCATCAATATCATATTTATCAAATATATGAAGATAATCCTTAAGATTATCAATAACTATATATCTGTTGTCTGAAACATTTATCAGATCTGCAAGCTTTTCTATAAGATAATCAGTAAGCACAAAACCATATACAGGAATATAATATATATCTTTTTCTCCAAATGTAAGCGATACAGCATATAATTCATGCTCAGCCATTATACTTACACCGACTTTTCTGCATTCAGCAACACATTTTTTTGCCTTATTAAATATATCTTCAACCTGTGATAAGTCTGTAACACTTGTAAAATGTTCGTAGCAGTCAGGTTCTGACTGTATATTGCCATCACATCTTTTAAGCATATTTTTAAAATCATATCTTTTAAAAAGCTTATACGACTCATCATTAAACATATTATCAATAGATGCATCCATCACATTATAGTCAATATTCACATCTGTTTTTATTTCTGATAAGAACCTGCTAAGCTTAATCTGATCAACATTCTCTGATATTGATTTTTTAGCTTTGGGAGGCTTAAGCTCATCCATATGTGCAAATATATTGTTTATATCATGATACTGCACGATAAGAGCAGATGCAGTCTTTGGTCCTATGCCTGGTGCACCTGGTATATTATCTGATGAATCTCCCATAAGTGCTTTCATCTCTATGAATTCTAGTGGTGTAACTCCATAAAGCTTTTTAACATCCTCAGGATAATAATCTTCAACCTCTGTTGAACCTTTCTTTGTCTTTGGAATACGTATTTTTATCTTATCATCAGCAAGCTGCAAAAGATCCCTGTCTCCTGATACGATTGAAACATCAATGCCATCTTTTTGTGAATTTTTTGCTATGGTTCCAAGAAGATCATCTGCTTCAAAGCCTTCTTTCTCAACAATTTTAATATTCATTGCCTTAAGCAGCTCTTTCATAAGTGGAACCTGCTGTTTTAATTCCGGAAGCATAGGCTTTCTTGTTCCCTTATATTCCGCATATGTGTTATGCCTGAAAGTAGGTGCACTTAAATCAAAGGCAACTGTGACATAATCTGGTTTTTCTTCATCTATAAATCTGAACATTATATTTAAAAAGCCATACATAGCGTTTGTATGTATGCCTTCATTGTTTGTAAGATCAGGTATTCCGTAAAATGCCCTGTTTAATATACTATGTCCATCTATAAGTAAAAGCTTACTCATATCAATCCTCCATTCTGATACTTGTGCTATTTGTGATATTCACACTGCTCATTTAATAAACAAGTTATATATTGTATACATTTAATAAAATCTGATAATTATACATACAATAAACATTAAAACCATTATGATGTTGATAAATGCATGCATCATTTTCATATCGTGATTCCACTGGCGGGTCATTTTGCATTGTTCTATGCTTTTCTTAAGCTTAAGCTCTACCAAAGTTTTAAAATCATATGAATCAATACAGTTCTTTATATCATCTGGTATTTTATTCTCATCATAATTCTCATCAAGTCCATATGATACTATATAATATATCTCCAATTCTTCTTTACAATCATTACAATGAATAATATGATTTATGAATTTTTCTTCCTGTTTTAATGACAATCTTCCTTCATCATAATCTTTTATCATCTTTTGGTAATTCTTACATGCATTCATACATTTCACCATTCCTGCTGCTTTACAATATCTACTTATATATTGATGTTAGTAACATATAAGCCAGTTTAGACCTTTATTCATTTTATTATAACAGAAAACACGCAGACTTTCCATAAAAAGTCTGCGTGCTGGTTTAGTGCTGGTTTTACGCGCCGATTTTAATTCAGCATATTGTATTACTCATGTTTATCTCTATTGATTACACGTAATATAAGATTAACAGCTTCATCAATACCATAGCTTGCACTGTTGATACATAAGTCATAATTATATGCCTGTCCCCATACGTTATTAGTATAGAATTTATAATATTTTTCCCTTTTCTTATCAAATTTTACAAGTCTTTTTAAAGCTTTGGAATATGGTATTTTTTCAAGCTCCATAATACGTTTTGCTCTCTGTTCTACCGGTGCTGTTATAAAAACACTTATATGTGGTATATTGTTATTCTTAAGAATAACATCAGCGCAACGTCCTATAACTATAAAATCTTCTTTTTCAGCAAGTTCACGAAGAATTTCTGATTCATTAAAGAATGCAGCATCATTGGCTGGAAGTCCATGGTTACGGCTGAATCTTCTTGCCTTTTCTGGCTGTATCATATCATGGCTTAAATCTATCTTCCTGCTTTTGAATCTTGCGTCCTTTTCAGCATCCTTTCTTAACACAATATCTTTGAAAATCTCTGCATCATAATAATTAAGATGAAGCTTGTCAGCAAGTGCAAAACCTATATCTGTACCAGCACTTCCCTCTGTACGGCTTATGCATATTATCATACGCTTATCATCGTTATGCCTGTGAAGATTTGATACATTCAGTTCACTTATTGCAGTATCAAGAATATCTACTGAATTAAATATATGTGGAATCTCTGCTATTTCTTTTAATATATCATTGTATTCAGTCATAAACTTAGACTTTTCTTTTTTATCCTGAATAGTTCGTGCCATATTGCCAACAAGTGCAACCTCACTTCTAAGTGTATATCCATGAGGATTGCTGTATATAAGAGCACTAAGTTTATCTATACATTTAGTCTTATCACCTATAAATACACGTCCAAGTTCGGAACCAACCGACTTGTATACTCTTTCATCAAGATCATATATCTTATTAGCAAGGTTTAAGGCAGTTTTTTTCAACTCATTGACACTCACTGACGTGTCGTTATTTTTTATATTGTTAGTAGTATTTTCACTCATCATGCCAACCTCCTATAAAAAGAATATAAGTGTATCCAGAATAAATACTGGAACAAGGATACCTATTGACCATATCATATAACCAAAGAAGCCCGGCATACGGACACCATTTTCATCTGCGATTGACTTGACCATAAAGTTAGGCGCATTACCAATATATGTTCCTGCACCCATAAATACAGCGCCACATGAAATAGACATAAGAACCTTTGCCGTAATCACGCCAACACTTGTTGTAATGCCACTTGTAAATCCAAGTGTACCAGCTGTTGTAAAGAATACAAGATATGTAGGTGTATTATCAAGGAAGCTTGAAAGTGCTCCTGTTGTCCAGAACATCTGCCATGCCTTTGATATACCAAGTGTAGGTCCAACTGCTTTAAGAATAATAAGTGCTGGCTGCATAGTTATAAATATACCTATAAACAGTATAGCAACCTCTTTAATAGCCCCCCAGTTAAAGTGGTTCTTTGTACGTATTTCTTTTTTAGTTGTCTTAAATGACAAGAATGCTGATAAAAGAATAATAGCAATCTCTATCATAGTAACAAATGAGAAAGTAACTTCTCCTATATGTAGTCCCTTAAGCACACCATCAGCTCCTATGAATGCTGGAACATTAGAAAGTGTACCGCTTAACACTACTGCTATTACAATAGTAATAATAAATATAACATTGTGTCCACCCTGGAACTTAAGTTCAGTTGACTCTTTGCTTATATCAGGTACACTGCCTTCAGCGATATCAAGTCTGTAGTTTTTTCTGTCTATCATATAAAAAACAGGAAGAAGCACAAGCAGGTTAAAACATAACACTGGCAGCAGATGGATACTCCATGTAAATGGAACTCCTCTCATAAAGCCCATAAGAAGTGGTGGATCTCCTATAGGTGTCAGACAACCACCCATATTAGATATAAGGAATATAAAGAATATCATAATATGACTTCTTCTGTGTCTCCATGAATTCATCTTTATAATAGGACGTACAAGAAGCATACTTGCCCCTGTTGTACCTATAAGACTCGAAAGAAATGTTCCTATTAACAAAATAATTGTATTAACTCTTGGTGAACCTACAAGATCACCATCTAAAGAAATATTTCCTGCAACACAGAATAATCCAAATAATAAAACAATAAAGCCTAAATAATCGTTTATTATACATTCAAGTACAGTTTCAGCTGCCGTTCCAACACCCTGTGTTATAGCAAAAGGTATAATAAAAAGTATCGACCATAATATAACTGCATGTAACTGATGGCTTTCCCACCATTCAGCTTTGACAAGAGGCATAATTGCGATACATAATAGCAATCCCGCAAAAGGAATGCACAGCCATAATGGTAACATAACCTATTCCTCCTAAATTTATTTCTATAATTTATTTTGCTAATGAATTATAATCTTTTTTTTATAGAAATTAAAGTATTATTAAGTTTTTATTTAGAAACAATAAGGTTAATAAATTAACAATTATTAATATAAAAAAATTCCAGTACCTTTATATATAAAGATACTGGAAAAAGTTATAATGCGGATGGCGGGACTTGAACCCGCACAATGTCACCATCGGCAGATTTTGAGTCTGCTGCGTCTGCCATTCCGCCACATCCGCAGACAAGTGATATAATAGCATATTATATCACTTTAAGTCAAGTGGTTAGTTCTTATGTTTCATCATATTATAAAGAATTATAAAGTTCCTCATACTTCTTTGCAGAACTCTTCCATGAGAAATCTTTTTTCATGCCTCTGTCAACAATCTTATTCCACTCTCTCTTATGATTATAGTATACACTTTTAGCATAATTAACTATACTAAGCATCTCATGTGCATTATAATTAGCAAACGAGAAACCTGTACCTGTGCTTTCGTATTCATTATAAGGTTCTACTGTATCCTTAAGTCCACCTGTTTCCCTAACAATAGGAACTGTTCCATATCTTAATGACATAAGCTGGCTAAGTCCGCATGGTTCAAACAGTGATGGCATAAGAAATGCATCACATGCCGCATATATCTTATGTGACATTTCCTCTGAGTAGTATATATTAGCTGATACTCTGTCATTATATTTCCAATCATAATGTCTGAACATATTTTCATACTTTTCATCACCTGTACCAAGTACGACAAGCTGTATATCATCAGCACATAACTCATCCATGACATAGGCTATAAGATCAAGTCCCTTCTGATCTGTAAGTCTTGAAACTATGCCTATCATGAATTTACCTTTATCCTGTGTAAGACCAAGTTCTTTCTGTAAAGCAACTTTATTCTTCCACTTTTCCTTACGGAAAGTTATCTGGTCATAATTAGCTGCCAGTGCACTATCTGTCTTAGGATTATATACCTCGTAATCAATACCATTGACTATTCCACAAAGTGCATTAGCTCTTGCATTCATAAGTCCATCAAGATTCTCTCCATAAAAAGGAGTCTTAATTTCTTCTGCATATGTCTCACTAACGGTTGTTACCTTATCGGCATACACTATACCACCTTTAAGGTAGTTAGCATCATCATATGCCTCAAGCTTGTCAGAAGTGAAGTAACTGTCAGCAAGACCTGTGATATCTTTAACCTTCTTAAGATCCCATATACCCTGGAATTTAAGATTATGTATTGTCATAATAGATTTAACGCCATGATAGAAATCTCCACCTGCAAATCTTTCATGGAGATAAACCGGAATAAGTCCTGTCTGCCAGTCATTACAATGTATAATATCCGGCTTAAATCCTATGACTGGAATAGCTGAAAGCGCTGCCTTGCTAAAGAATGCAAACTTTTCAATATCTTCATGAATCCAGCTATATGGCTTTGGACCTCCAAAATAAAATTCATTATCAATAAAATAAAATATAACTCCGTCATACTCCATTTCAAAAACGCCTACATACTGTGTACGCCATGCAAGATCAATATAGAAATGTGTTTTATATACCATCTTTTCCCTATATTCCCATGGTATACATGTATACTTTGGAATCATAACACGGACATCAAACTCATCCTTGTTAAAGTACTTTGGCAGTGAACCAACTACATCAGCTAATCCTCCTGTTTTAATAAAAGGTACTGCTTCCGAAGCAATAAACAAAACATTCTTCATATAATCCCCTTTCTATATGTTATATAAATAACATATATCAAAAATTATTCTGGTAACTTATATATATCTGATTAATATTATAGCATATATTGAACAAATTACATACTATCAATGTAATATTTTATTCAATATATGCTATACATTTTACCAATATCTTCTTACAGCTGTAATACTCATTCCAATATTAACAGATGAAACTTTTACATAATCTCCAGGAACAGATGCATGGATCATCTGGCCACCACCGATATATATACCAACATGACCTGGATAACATATGATATCGCCTGGCTGTGCTGCACTAATACCTCCAGATACAGATGCACCACCATATGCCTGTGAACCAGATGAACGAGGTACTCCACCGATTCCACACTGTGCCATTACGTATGATGTGAATCCTGAACAATCAAATCCACTTGGTGAAGATCCACCACTTCTATAAGGTACTCCAATATACTGATATGCAGTTGATACAATCTTTGAAGCAACTGCTGAATTATTGTTAGCTGTTGTTGGAACAGATGAAACTGTTGTCACCTTAGAAGCGTTAGCAGCCGCAGATGCAGCCCTTCTCTGTCTGGCCGCTCTTTCTGCAAGATCAGCAGCCTCCTGATACTTAGCATCGGCATCTTCCTTATCTGACTTAGCCTTATCCAGTGCTGTATATAATGTTGCCTGTTTATTAGTAAGCTCTTTCTGCTTCTCATCAAGTGATGCCTGCTTCTTATCAAGTGTTGACTTATAATCAGCAATGGAACGTGCTGTATCAGCCATCTCTTCAAGCTTGTTACGATCATACTCATATACCTGCTGCATATAGCTTGCTTTGTTGATAACATCGCTCATATCAGCTGCAGTAAGAAAGACCTCAGTCATAGATGCAGACTGATCTTCATACATATACTGAATTCTTAACTTAGTATCCTCAAACTGCTTTTTCTGTACTCTTTCTGCTTCCTCAAGTTCAACATTGGTTCTATCTACTTCATCAGCCAGATCAGCCATATCCTGTTCAAGATTATCTATCTCACTTAAAAGATATGCTAACTGCTGTGTCAGGTCATCAACTTTCTGCTGTGCCTCCTGCTGCTGACTCTTTAATGTAGTAAGATCATCTGCAAATACAGATGTTCCCATGATTGATGTTATAAGTGCTGCTGCTGCAACTGTTTTTAAAGCTCTTCTATACATATAAACTCCTATTTATTACAATTATGTTAAAACATTTTTACAAATACGTTAATATTATAATATAGGAGTTGTAATATTTCAAGGAAAAATCTATGATTTAAGCACTAAATTCAACATTTTTTCACATTTTTCATATTGATATTTCAAAGAATAACTATCATCATGCCGGATGTGTAAGACGGATATTGTCGGCAATAAGTGCTATAAACTCAGAATTAGTTGGTTTTCCCTTGCCATTACTTATTGTATAACCAAAAAGATTATTAAGCACGTCAGGATTGCCTCTGTTCCATGCCACTTCAATAGCATGTCTTATTGCACGCTCAACTCTGCTTGGCGTTGTTTCAAATTTTTTTGCTATAGTTGGATATAGAATCTTTGTTATACTGTTTATAATATCCGGATCATTGACGGCGAGTGTAATTGATTCTCTCAGATATTGATAACCCTTTATATGTGCAGGCACTCCTATTTCATGTATCATGCCTGTTATCTCATTTTCAAGAACATATTTTTTATGATTAACTGTATCTTTAATCACGATATTCCTTTTATTATCTGCTGGTGCGTTATGTACCTTTCCGACATATTTAATACGGTTAATAAGCATTTCATTATCAAAAGGCTTCATAATATAATATGCTGCCCCTTTATCAAATGCATCCTCTGTGACATCCTCCATTCCAACTGCACTTATGATAATAAATGCAGGCGAGACACATGTCTTGTCATCTCTGATTCTTTGCATGACACTTATCCCATCCAGCTGTGGCATGATAATATCAAGAAGAACCACATCAGGAGAAGTATTTTTTATTATATTTATTGTTTCTTCTCCATTAGCAGCCGTTCCAACCACTTCCATGTCAGGCTCATCATTAATAACTTCTTTTATAACGTCTACCATTTTTTCGTTATCATCCGCTATAACTACCTTTAATGAATTCATATTTTCCCCTCACCTTGTACAATATTATTAATACATCTGTAAATGCTTTTTGCGATTAGTATTTATATGTTAATTCACAAATATCTCATCTACATTCGCAGTAATAATTATACTATTATAATAATTCCTTAGCAATTAAAACACATCGCAACTATCGACAAAATACGACAAAACTATTTACTATATTTAACCATTCAGTCTTTATATAAAATAAGTATTTCTGCAAATAATATTTATAAGACAAAAACCAGTTATGTGCAAAAGCAGTGCACAGAAATGAGGATTAGTATGTATAAGAGAAAACTTATTTTTAAATATATATTTATTTCATCAATATTTACAACACTTTTATTATGCGTTGTAACATATACCGGTTATATTAAGAGAAATTTTCCTGAAAATATATATATCACAGAACAAAGTAATACAACCTTTAATTTATCAGTACCTGTTACTGGTAGTGTCTATAACTCATCAGTCAATAGAGCTGGTAATGAATTAAGTGCTGATTTTAATCAGGAAGTTACATTTATATCAGGCGAACCCGCTAATTATAATATGGATTTAAAACTATTCGGATTAATATTTTTAAAAACTGTACATGTAAATGTGGTAAATGAACAACAGGTTTATCCTTGTGGCTTCCAGGCTGGATTATATCTAAAAAGTAATGGTATTTTAGTTGTTAAAACCGACTCAATAGATTCTGTATATTATGGAGCGGTTAATCCTTGCGCTGATATTCTGACAAAAGGCGATTATATATTATCCGTTAATAATGAGAAAATAAATTCCAAAAAAGATTTTTCAGATATTATCGCTTATTCTGAAGGAAACAGCCTCAACCTGGAAATAATGCGCAATGGTTATATATCTAATGTATCTGTAACACCAGTTTTAGCTTCTGATAATATGTACAAGCTTGGATTATGGATAAAAGATGATGCTCAGGGAATCGGTACATTAACATATATTGACCAGTCATATCATTTTGGTGCATTAGGCCACGGAATAACAGATAACTCTACTGGAAAAGTTATGGATATCAGTGGCGGTAAAATATATAACACTCATATCATTTCAATAGTAAAAGGACAGGATGGAACACCTGGTGAGCTTCAGGGAATTATTGATTATAAAAACTCACAGCCTATAGGTACCATCAGTAAAAACAGTGACTATGGCATATATGGAGCAATCGATGCTTCAGTATGTCAAAGGCACAAACTTCAGCTTATGAATGTTGGATATCGTTATATGACCCACAAAGGCCGAGCTTATATAAGATTCTACCGTAATAATAAGTATGAAGACTATGACATAGAAATAACTTCTCTTGGAAACAGTAATTCAAAAAACATATCCTTCAAAGTAACCTCTGACAAGCTTATTGACATGACCAACGGAATAGTCCAGGGTATGTCAGGATGTCCTATAATACAGGATGGAAGACTTATTGGTGCTGTGACTCATGTTCTAATCGATGATTCAAAAAGCGGATATGGTATATATATTGAAAATATGTTAAATGTATCTGAGTAATATCTCAGGTATTATCATAAGCTTCTACATCATCATATTATCTTTAAAAGCTTCTGAAGTCTTTTTTAATTCTCTTGCATTGGCAAGTACCGAAGCTGTAACCTCACTTCCTGATAACATACGCGCCAGCTCATATATGCTGTCTTCTTTATCAACTCTTGATATCTGACTATATGTTTTATTATCATGAACTGTTTTCTCTATAGTATAATGTGCATCTGCCATAGAAGCAATCTGTGGAAGATGTGTTATACATATTATCTGATGGTTTCTTGAAAGCCTTGCAAGCTGATTAGAAACCATCTGTGCTGTTCTTCCGCTTATTCCAGCATCTATCTCATCAAATATAAGTGTTTTGCTGTCATCACCCGCCATGACCGTTTTTATTGCAAGCATTATACGTGAAAGTTCGCCACCTGAGGCTATCTTTGACAGTGGACGTAAATCCTGTCCTGGATTCGTTGATATCATAAATCTGACCAAGTCATACCCATTAGAAGTAATATTATTGCTTTTTTCAAAATCTATTCTGAATCTCACGTCAAGAAAATTAAGATTTTTTAAAGACTCTATGAATTCTGTTGTAAGTCTGTCTGCAGCCTTTTTTCTTGTAACACTTAACATTTCAGCTGTCTGCAGTGCTTTTTTATAAGCATTTTCATAAGCTTCCTGTCTTTTCTTTAAGATTTCATCATAATTATAATATTCATCCAGCTTTTTTTCTTTTTGTTTAAGCGATGTAAAAACATTCTCAATAGTGCCGCCATACTTATTCTTAAGCTCATTAACTGTATCAAGTCTGTACTGTATGTCGTTGAGTGCAGCATCATCATAATCACTATCATCAATATATGTGCTTATATCATGCGATACATCCATAATAAGGCTCTCAACATCCTGTAACATTTCTAATGGATTTTTAAGTGACTCATCATACTCTGCTGCATTAACAAGTGCCTTAACAGCCATTCCCAGCATATCACTGATATTATCTTCTCCTGAATTAAGCAGCATATCAGCACCAGATAATTCATTCATTATCTTCTGCCGGTTGTTAAGCTTCTTGAATTGTGCTTCAAGTTCTTCGTCCTCGCCTTTTTTTAATCCTGCAGCTGTTATTTCGTTGACCTCATACTCAAGAAATGATATTTCTCTTTGCCTTTCATCATTATCTTTGTCCATTTCGCTTAGTTCATTCTTACATTCTACATAGTGCTGGTAATCGTTCTTCATCATCTCCTTAAGAGCGGAGATATCATCTAGGCAATATTCATCAACAACATTAATATGTGCTGAATCATCCATAAGAATCTGATTATCATGCTGCCCATGCATGTCTATAAGATATCTTGCCAGCTTCTGTGTCTGGGCTGCTGTAAAATTCTGACCATTCACCTTAATCTGTGAACGTGTTGGAGTTATTTTTCTTGATATAAGAAGTTCACCATCTTCTATATCAAGAACCCCAAGTTCTTTTATCTTATCTAATGTTTTTTTATCGCCTATATCAAACATCAGTTCGGCTAATCCGTATTCTGCACCAGTCCTTATAAAATCCGGTGAAGTTTTAGCACCAAGTGCTGCATTAATAGAACCAAGAATAATAGACTTTCCTGCACCAGTCTCTCCTGATAATATGTTAAGTCCTTCCTCAAAATCAACATTTTCCTCTTCTATTAATGCAAGATTCTTAACATGTAAATTAGTAAGCATATTCCTCCAACCTGCCTCCATATTCTTAAGTGGCAGCAAACATAACGATACTTATATCTTTATAAGCTTTCTTAACTTGTTCATAACAATAGTTGTATCCTTGACTGTTCTTACGGCACACATGATGGTATCGTCACCAGCTATTGAACCAACAATCTCATCAAGCTTAAGTGCATCAAGTGCTGCACATACTGCCATGGCCATACCAGAAACTGTTCTTATAACAAGTATATTCTGCGCCATATCCATATCAATAAAACCTTCTTTTAATACACGTATGTACTTATCGTTGGTTACTGGGTTGCCAGCTGTCAATGTAGTATACTTCTGGCTCACACCATCAACAGATACCTTTGTAAGATTCAACGCTCTTATATCTCTTGAAACAGTTGCCTGTGTAACATTATACCCAGCCTTGTTAAGCGCATCTGCAAGCTCTTCCTGTGTTCCTATATTGTTATTGTTAATTAATTCTAATATTTTCTTGTGTCTGTCTGTTCTCACAACAATTCTCCAATCTTACCACTTTGTGATAAGTATCAACTACATACAATCACATTTTATTTCTTATTCGTTCAAGAAAAGATATCCTGCTTGTCTTTATAAGTCTTGCAGTCTTATCTGAACGTGTTATTACCACTCTGTCTCCTGTGACAACATTACAATAGCTTTCTCCATCATAAGTAGCCACTCTTTCCTCTGATAATTTTTTATTATCATTTATCTGGATAACAATTTCATCATCCTGTCCAAAGATAATACTTCTTTGTGTAAGTGTATGCGCACATATCGGTGTAATCATAATAAGCCTTGCATTCGGCTGCACAATAGGTCCACCTGCTGATAAACTATAGGCTGTTGAACCTGTAGCAGTTGAAACAATAACTCCATCTGCAGCAAAAGAGTTAAGATACTCCCCATTAACATATATATCAAAATCAATAACCCTGAGAATACCTCTCCTGCTTAGTACAACATCATTCAGTGCAACATCCTCATATATAACCTTATCATCCCGGTAAATCTTACCATCAAGCATCATACGTGTATCAACTTCATATTTATCATCAATAAGGTTATTGAGTGTATCATATACATTATTCATATCTGTATCAGTAAGATATCCTAATGTTCCAATGTTTACACCAAGCAGAGGTATATTTCTTTCATTAAGATCCCTTGCTGCCTGTATTAATGTTCCATCGCCACCAAGTACTATAATACAGTCAACGTCATCCGGCATAACTTCTGCATTCGTATAACAATATTTTGTTCCTTCAACCACAGCGGACTCTTCATCATATATACCCTCTGCACCATGTTCTTTTAAATATGCAATAATGCTGTATGTATACTTTAGTTCTGTATCCTTTGACCGATTAGTAACTATATAAAATCTTCTCATCAACACCTCTATATTATAAAGCGCTTAAAGTTAACTATAAATATATATTACAATGTTTCATGCGCTTTGTCTACTATATTTTTTATTTCAAAAGGAATACTTTCATATATTCCTTCTGTATGCTTCTGAAGATGTAAAAGATATTCAATATTACCTTCTGGTCCTTTTACTGGTGAAAATTCAAGATTGAGGACCTCGAATCCTATTGATATTGCATAATCAATAACCATCTTTATTACTTCTTCGTGAACTGACTTATCCCTTACAACACCATGTTTTCCAACCTTTTCTCTTCCAGCTTCAAACTGCGGTTTTATAAGGCACACTATCTGTCCATCATCTGTAAGCAGATTCTTAACCGGAAGCAGCACCTTAGTAAGAGAGATAAACGATACATCTATGCTTGAAAAGTCTATCTTATCAGCAACATCTTCTGGTGTAACATATCGTATGTTAGTTTTTTCCATGCATACAACTCTCTCATCGTTACGCAGTTTCCATGCAAGCTGCCCATGTCCTACATCAACTGAATATACTTTAACTGCTCCATTCTGCAGCATACAGTCAGTAAACCCGCCTGTTGAAGAGCCTACATCCATACATATTTTTCCTTTGATTGTAACATCAAAATTTTCCATTGCTTTTTCAAGCTTTAGTCCACCACGGCTTACATATTTTAATGTAGTGCCTCTTACTTCTATATTAGCTGTATCTGCGAAGGTTGAGCCAGCCTTATCCTCTTTTTGTCCTTCTACATATACGTTTCCGGACATAATAATAGCTTTAGCTTTTTCTCTTGATTCTGCAAGACCTCTGTTTACCAGTAAGACGTCCAATCTTTCCTTGCTCATACTTCTCTCCATTTCTGTGCAATTTGATTATGCTGTATTCTAACTTATCATTTTTTACTTTTCACTGTAATTCTGTATATATTTATCATTAATCCGCCTGATTATAGTTTCTTCATCAATACCTGTTTCATGTCTTAATATATCTACACTTCCATGTTCAATATAGTCATCAGGGAGTGATATACTAAGAACAGGATTTTCATATTCTGAATCACTTATATACTGACAGACTGTTCTGCCAAATCCACCAGATGATACATTTTCCTCCAACGTAACTATAAGCCTGTGATTATGGCATACATAATCCAGCATATCCTTATCAACTGGCTTTACAAAACGTGCATTTACAAGAGTAACTGTATATCCCTGTTCTATAAGGCTTTTTCTTACATTATCAGCCGTTATGACCATGCTTCCAAGTGCAAGAAGTGCGATATCATACTTTACAGTATGCAGGCTTTCTTTTAAACTTTCTCCCTGATACATGTCATTTCCAACATACATTATCTCAGAATGTCCATATACAACAGGTGCCTTGAACTCATGAAATAAAAGACAGGCACTTCCTCTTGGATATCTTATTGCAATAGGGCCATCAAAATCCTCTACTGCAAACTTAAGCATTTCTTTTAACTCAATATCATTCTTAGGTGCGCATATCGTCATGTTAGGAATCGAAGAAAGAAAAGATATATCAAATATTCCCTGATGAGTTTCACCATCACTTCCTACCAGTCCTGCTCTGTCAATTGCGAACACAACATGAAGCTGTTGTATACATACATCATGAAGTATCTGGTCATATGCCCTTTGTAAAAATGATGAATAGACCGCAAATACTGGTTTTAACCCACCTGCTGCAAGTCCGGCTGCAAAAGTAACAGCATGTGCCTCTGCAATTCCAACATCAAAAAATCTGTCAGGAAACCATTTTGAAAACTTAGTAAGGCCAACACCATCAGGCATGGCTGCTGTTATGGCTGCAACCATACGATCATTCTTTGCTATCTCACATATTGCTTCCGAAAAGACTTTTGAATATGTTGGCACATCCAGCTGGTTAATTTCACAGCCTGTCTTTATGTCAAAAGGACCTATACCATGAAACTTGCTTGGATTACGTTCTGCCGGTTTATATCCGCGCCCTTTCTGTGTAACTACATGGACAAGCACTGGTCCTTTTATTCTTTTAGCGACATTAAGTATCTTTATAAGCTTATCCATATCATGTCCATCTACCGGACCCAGATAATATATACCCATACTTTCAAACATAGAATCATGTAATATAACCTGTTTCAGATTGGATTTTGTCTTTTTAATAGCCCCGACAATCTTATCACCCTTTGGTAATTTATATAGTACATTTCCTATATTTTCCTTAAGGTCATAATATGAATCTGACGAACGTATTTCGCTGAGCATATTAGAAACACCGCCAACATTCTTTGATATCGACATCGTATTATCGTTAAGTATTATAACAAAATTTCCTTTAACATGTGATGCATTATTTAATGCTTCATATGCCATGCCGCCTGTAAGTGCACCATCACCTATAACAGAGACAACACTATAATTGCCATGTTTTATATTTCTTGCCTCAGCCAGTCCTAATCCAGCTGAAATAGATGTTGAACTGTGACCAGTGTCAAATGCATCATAGTCACTTTCATTTCTTTTAGGAAAACCACTCATACCACCGAACTTTCTAAGCTCATCAAACTGGTTCTTACGTCCTGTAAGTATCTTATGGGTATAAGACTGATGGCCAACATCCCATATAAGCTTATCCTGCGGCAGATTAAATACGACATGCAAGGCCATAGTAAGTTCAACAACCCCCAGATTAGATGCAAGATGCCCACCTGTTACACTTATCTTCTGTATAAGGAACTCTCTTATCTCAGCTGCGAGCTGATTATATTCAATTGGAGAAAGCTTTTTAATATCATTAGGCTTATTGATCTTCTCTAGTATCATAGCTATCCTCTCACCATTTCTACTTATTTCTATGTATAAGCATATTTATAAGTTCCTCAAGATACTCGTTATGTCCTATTGACTTTATTATACCCATCGCCTCTTTTGACATGTCATAAGTATCTTTTTCTGCTTTTTCTAATCCATACAATGTTACATAAGTCGTTTTATTATTCCGCTCATCACTTAAAACCGGCTTTCCTAACACTTCCTGTGTGCTTGTAACATCAAGAATGTCATCCTTAATCTGAAAAGCAAACCCGACATTATATCCTGCTTTACATAATAATCCCTGTGTTTTTTCATCACATCCGGCAAGAATCCCACCTGCCATAAATGCTGCTTCAATAAGTGCGCCTGTTTTTAACCTGAATATATAATCAAGCTGTTCTTTATCCATAGGCTTATCTGTAAGATATACATCAAGCGACTGGCCTCCAACCATTCCATCAACACCTGCCTTAGATGCTATAACCGCTGCTGCCTGTGAATATAGTGCCATCTTTTTTGCATTTTCTATATCAGCATAATCTGACGAAATATTCTTTATAGCGTTAAACATAGTTTCATATGCAAGATTTAAAAGACCATCTCCTGCAAGTATCCCGAAATCCTCACCATATTTTTTATGTGTTGTAAGCTTGCCTCTTCTGTAATCATCGTTATCCATAGCTGGAAGATCATCATGGACAAGCGAATATGTATGTATCATTTCAAGTGCCGCCATAAAAGGATATACACACCTTTCATCTGTTCCACCACATAATCTGTATGTTTCAAGCATTATCATCGGGCGGATTCTTTTACCACCTGCCTGTACACTATAATCCATGGCTGATTTAATATATTCTGCTCTGCCACTTATCTCTGGAAGATATGAATTAACAATCTTATCTATGCGTGCTGTTCTTTCTAAAAGTTCTTTCTTAAAATCAATCATTTTCTATCATCTCCGAATCGTTATCATCATTTAGAATAACCATTTCCTTTTCCACCTTATCAAGCATGGAATTACATTTTTTTACAAGCTCTATACCTTCCTTGTACTTCTTAAATGATTCATTCATAGTAAGTTCTCCACTTTCCATCTCACTAAGAATATTATCAAGCTTTTCAAATGTATCTTCAATTGATGGTGACTTAGCCATATTAATACTCCATTCTTGCGCTGCTTCTTTGCGCATCTCAAGTTTGTGCGAAGCACAAATCT
>ERZ772897.1372-NODE-1372-length-25613-cov-7.022420_pt1 | contig 25613 bp, 20 predicted proteins | sample MGYA00512125_ERZ772897 | MGnify/ENA primary metagenome ERZ772897 (study PRJEB29015, sample SAMEA2737660) | human gut metagenome | biome: human gut; feature: human-associated habitat; material: faeces | place: China | collected 2012 ... | reverse complement strand
CTCCGGCGGCGTGGGCTATCTGCTCAAGGCCGGCATCAGCGTGTACGCGGCGCTGCCGCTGACGATGGCGGCATTCGTGGTCTGTGTGCTCGGCAGCATGGATCTGACGGTCGGCAAGGTCGTCACCCAATGGCGCGCGCACCGCGCGGCACAATACATCCCGGACGATGGAGACCAGCCGCTTTTTGATGACGAGGATGAGCCCGCCGCGCAGCCGCAGCCCGAGCCGCAGCGCCGCGCGCGCCGCGCAGCGCCGGATAAGCCGGTCGCGAAGAAAAAACTGATCGACATTCCGGTCGAGGAGACCCCGGCGGAGCCGGACGACGACCCGATCGATCCCATTCCGGTCAAGAAGCCTGCCCGCGGCGCGAAAAAGACCGCACCGGTCGATGCCACGCAGAATGTCCAGCCGCTGTCCGTGGAGGAAGCAGCCGATATCTGCGGCGTCACCGTACCGGCCACGCAGGAAATTCAGGACCCGCCGAAGCCGCCCAAGAAGGCGGCCAGCGCCGCCGTCGCGGCGGAGACGGCCGCGATCACCTCGGCGATCGAGAGCGAGAATGCCGACCATTCGGCCTATCAGCTCCCGCCGGTGTCGTTCCTGCGCGCAGGGAAGAAGGATCAGACGGACGCGACGGAGGAGATCCGCTTCAACCGCGACCGGCTCAACACCGCCCTGAGCAGCTTCGGCGTCAATGCCACCATCCGTGATGTGACGCGCGGCCCCACGGTCACGCGCTACGACCTCGAGCTCGAGGCGGGCGTGAAACTCAACAAGATCACGAACCTTTCCGGTGACCTTGCGCTTGCGCTCGGCGTGGAAAACGTGCGCATCGCGCCAATCCCGGACAAGATCTCTACCGTCGGTATCGAGGTGCCGAATAAGATCGTCAGCGCCGTCTGCCTGCGCGACATCATCGACTCGCCGGCATTCCGCAACGCCAAGTCCAAGCTCTCGTTCGCCGTCGGCAAGGACATCGGCGGCAACTGCATCATCGGCAACATCTCCAAGCTGCCGCATATGCTCATTGCGGGTACGACGGGTTCCGGCAAGTCCGTGTGCATGAACTCGCTCATCCTGAGCCTGCTCTACAAGGCGACGCCGGACGAGGTGCGCCTGATCATGATCGACCCGAAGATGGTCGAGCTCGGCATCTATAATGGTATCCCGCACCTGTTCATCCCCGTTGTGACCGACCCGAAGAAGGCAGCCGGGGCGCTGCAGTGGGCGGTCGTGGAGATGCTCAAGCGCTACCGGCTCTTCTCCGAGGCGCAGGTGCGCGACCTCGCCAGCTACAACGCCCTGCAGAAAAACGAGCCCGATGGGCAGACCCTGCCGCAGGTCGTCATCGTCATCGACGAGCTGGCCGACCTCATGCTCTGCGCCGCCAAAGAGGTGGAGGAGAGCATCTGCCGCGTGGCACAGATGGGCCGTGCAGCGGGTATGCACCTCATCATCGCGACGCAGCGCCCGTCTGCGGACGTGATCACCGGCCTCATGAAGGCAAATATCCCGAGCCGCATTGCCTTTGCGGTCTCGTCCTCGCTCGAGAGCCGCATCATCCTCGACACCTCCGGAGCGGAAAAGCTCATCGGCATGGGCGACATGCTCTATGCGCCCATTGGCACCGGCAAGCCCCTGCGCGTGCAGGGCTCGTACGTGTCGGATGAGGAGCGCGAGGAGGTCGTGCGCTTTATTAAGCAGAACTCCGAGGCGCAGTACAGCGACGACATCATCGCCCAGATTGAGAAATCCGCTGCCGAGGCCGATAAGAAGTCCGGCCCCGCGCCCGAGGCGGACAAGCCTGCCAAGAGCGACTATGACGAGCTGCTGCCGCAGGCCGTGGACGTCATTCTCGAGACGAAGCAGGCGTCGGTGTCCATGCTGCAGCGCCGGCTGAAGCTCGGCTATTCACGCGCCGCGCGCATGGTCGATCAGATGGAGGAGATGGGCATCGTCGGCCCGTTCGAGGGCTCGAAGCCGCGCAAGATCCTCATCACGAAGCAGCAGTGGCAGGAGATGCAGTACGTGCAGGGCACCGCGCCGAGCGAGGTGCTGCAGGCACAGACGGATTTTGCAGATGTGAACGAAGAGGAACTCGAAGACGATGAATCATGATCTTCACACGGGGCGGCCGGAGCGCCGCCCCGTCGGCACGATTGCCTTTCCGGATGGTGCGGACTTTGCCCCGGAAATGACGCCGGCGCAGGTCGGCGCCTACAGTACGCTCGCCCTTGCGCACATCGGTGACGGGGTGTACGAGCTCATGATGCGCACGGCCATGTGCGCCGCCGGGCTCACGGCCGTGACCGACCTGCACCGCGAGACGGTGCGCCGTGTCAACGCGCCCGCGCAGGCGCGCGCGGCGGAGGCCATTCAGTCCGCGCTCACGGATGAGGAGCACGCAGTCTATAAGCGCGGCCGCAATGCGAAGGTGAACTCGGTGCCGCAGCATGCGGATGTTGCGCAGTATCACGCGGCCACGGGGCTCGAGACGCTCTTTGGCTGGCTGTATCTGCTCGGTCGCACGCAGCGGCTGCGCGAGCTCTTCAGCAAGATCACGGAGGTACTGTAACATGCCAATGGACGCAGTTTTTCTGCACGGCCTGACGCAGGAGCTGACGCAGAGCCTGACCGGCGCGCGCATCGACAAGGTGCAGCAGCCGGAGCGCGACCTGCTGCTGCTGTCCGTGCGCACGCAGAGCGGCAACGCAAAGCTGCTCGTGCACGGCGGCGTAGGCAGCGCGCGGGTGCATTTTACGGCCGGGACGTTTGAAAATCCAGCCGAACCGCCGATGTTCTGCATGCTCCTGCGCAAGCACCTTGTCGGTGCGCGCATCACGGGCATTGCTCAGCCGGACTTTGAGCGCATGCTCGTGCTCGACCTCGACGGGCGCGACGAACTCGGCACGCCGGTCAAAAAGCAGCTCATTGTCGAGATGCTTGGCCGCCAGTCGAACGTTATCCTCGTCAGTGCCGACGGGCATATCATCGACTGCATGCGCCGTGTGGATTCCTCCATGAGCGAGACGCGTCAGGTGCAGCCGGGCCTGTTTTACCGCCTGCCGCTGCGCCAGGACAAGCCGGTCCTGTTCGATACGACGCCGGAGCAGCGCACACAGCTGCTTTCCGGCCCGGTCACGGCGGCGACGCTTGATAAGTGGCTGCTGGGCCTGTTTTCCGGCGTGTCGCCCCTGCTGTGCCGGGAGGTGTGCTTCCGTGCGCTCGGCGATGCCAGCCCTCGGCTGGAGCGGCTGGACGATGCGCAGCGCGCACGCCTGGAGCACGAGCTGGACGCGCTTGTGTTCTCGGTCGAGACGAACAATCTCGCGCCCACCATGCTGCTCGACGGTGAGCGGCCGAAGGACTTTTCCGCCGTGCCGATCCTGCAGTATCAGGGCGCGCTGCAAAGCCGCGGCTGCGGCTCGTTTTCCGAGCTGCTCGATGAGTTTTATCTCCGCCGTGACAAGGCAGAGGCTATGCGCCGCCGCTCGCAGGAGCTGACGCATCAGATGCGCACCCTGCGCGACCGCACGGCCAAGAAGCTGGCCATCCAGCGCTCGGACCTGCTGCGCTGCGCCGACCGCGAGGCCCTGCGGCAGAAGGCCGACCTCATCAAGGCCAATCTCTACCGCATCCATAAGGGCGACCGCACCGTGACAGTGCAGGACTACTATGCCGAGGGCTGCCCGGACGTGACGATCGAGCTCGACCCGCGCAAGAACCCGCAGGAAAACGCTGCCGCGCTCTATAAGTCTTATCGCAAGGCCAAGACGGCCGAGCAGCACCTGACCGGCCTGATCGCGGAGGCGAGCCGGAACCTCGACTATCTCAACAGCGTGCTCGATGAGCTCGCGCGCGCCGAGAGCGAGCGCGACCTCGCCGATATACGTGCCGAGCTGCGTGCAACCGGATACCTGCGCCAGCCGCGCAATGCAAAAAAGGAAAAAACGGCGCAGCGCGCGCCGCTCTCCTTCGTCTCGAGCACCGGGTATGAGATCCTGGTCGGCCGCTCCAACACGCAGAACGACGAGCTGACACACCGCACCGCCCGCCGCACGGACATCTGGCTGCATGTGCAGAAGGTGCATGGCTCGCACGTCATCATCCGCGCGCACGACACAACGCCGGACGATCAGACGATCGCCGAGGCAGCGAGCCTTGCCGTGTATTATTCGCAGGCGCGCGGCGGAGGAAAAACGCCGGTGGACTACACCATGGCGCGCTTTGTGCGCAAGCCGTCCGGCGCGCTGCCGGGCATGGTGCTCTACACGGACTATCAGACCTGCATGTCCGAGAGCGACGAGACGCTCACAGAGCGTCTGCGCGCGCGATAAGGCAGCAAAAAGCTCCCCAGCAGGGGAGCTTTTTGTGTTTCTCCTTAGGTATGCAGCAGCAATTTTGACCGTACTGGCCGGATGGTTGACGGATGCGGAAAACTGCGGTATGCTTTTGGCGGCAATGTGGGTTCAATCCGGCGTTGCTGGAGACTTTGACGAGCTATGGAGGGAGCAATGCGCAGATCATGGAGCTGCCCGCCCGGGCAGGGCGCAGCGATGCCCGGACGCCGCGGAGGCATCCGGCTGCGGTTCGATCCGGGCGTTGACCCGGAGGTGCGGCGCGCCCTTATGCAGTTTGTGCGCTGGCTGCAGACGCAGTACGCGTTCCCTGTGCGCGTGCCGGTCTATGTGCGGGCGGCCGAGCGGCTTTTGTGCCGGGATGGCGATTTGGCCTGCGGGACATTTCTTGGCCCCAGCGATCCGGAACAGGAGCCGTATATCCGCCTTGCCGTCGGCGATTACCTGCAGCTGCTCGCAGCGTGGGGACAGGACAGTGCGCTGGCATCGATCCTGCGCTCGCTTGCGCACGAGCTGACGCATTATTTTCAATGGGTGCGCGATCCCGTGGGGTATCAGACTGCGGACGAGTCCAGACTGGAGCGGCAGGCGGATCGCTGCGCCCGTGAGACCTTATACGATTACGCGGATGTGTATGCGCATCCGTGAGGTACACATATCCTTTTAGGGCAGAAAACGGAGGAATCCTTATGAAAAAACTCATTGCCTATTACTCCCGCGCGGGAGAGAACTATTTTTCCGGGGCGCATCGCACCATCGCCGTCGGCAACACGGAGCAGGCGGCGCGGCTGCTCTCCGAACTCACCGGTGCGGAGCTGTTTCACATCGAGCAGAAGGTGCCGTATTCGGACGACTATGACACCTGCGTCGCCGAGGTGCGGCGCGACCTGTGCGCCAACGCCCGTCCGGAGCTGACGGCACTGCCAGAGAGCCTGGACGACTATGATGAAATTTATCTCGGCTATCCGAACTACTGCGGCACCATGCCGATGGCGGTCTACACCTTCCTAGAGCACTATGACTGGCAGGGCAAGACCATCCATCCGTTCTGCACGAACGAGGGCAGCGGCCTGTCGAACACGGAGCAGGATATCCGGCGCGCGGCGAAGGGCGCACAGGTTGCCCGCGGTCTGTCCCTGCGCGGCAGCGAGGTCGAGGGCGCAAAACCGAAACTGGAGCAGTGGCTGCACGGATAACGAGCGCTTTCCGAGCGGCAGAGAGGGAGGTGGCCGAGCATGAGCCGAAACGCAAAAATTCTGATAGATTTGGCTGTGCTTGCGGCCGTTTACGGCGTCTGGCTGCTGCCGAAGTGGCGGCCGCTGGGGCGCAGAACGTTCGCGGTCTACACGCTCATGTACGGGTGTTTGGCCGGCATTGCGCTCTTTACGCTCATGCCGGTGCTGGCGGCACTCCCGTTTTGCTTTGACCACCCGTATGTCCCCATGCACATGGCGCCGTTTGAGGATGTCATTCTCCGCCACGGCGATTATGTTCGGCAGATCGTGCTGAATATTGTCCTGTTTATCCCATTTGGCGTGCTGCTGCCGCTGTGCCGCAGCTGCCGCGGTAAGCGGTGCAGCTTTTGGCGTTGTCTGCTCTTGACGCTGGCGCTCAGCATCGGCATCGAGGTCGTGCAGCCGCTGCTGCACGCATTTCGCAGTTCGGACATTACGGATGTGATTACGAACACGACCGGCGGTGTGCTTGGCTATGCGCTCTGGGCGCTCGCGCACGTCTGCTGCAAAAAGTGAAAGACGAACTTGTCCTGAGATACCGGTACGTTTGCCGGTATCTTTTTTGTTGAAAATGTGCCGTCTTTTCGCTATACTATTACAAAAAGCGGAAGTTTAGCTGCTGAAAAACGGAGAAAAACAGAAACCGGAGGAGAGAAACATGGACGAGCGGATCTATCGCGAATACGTCGCGATCCTGAAAGAGGAGCTGCAGCCCGCCATGGGCTGTACCGAGCCGATTGCCGTGGCGTACTGCGCGGCGCTGGCTCGCAAGACACTCGGCGCGCTGCCGGAAACGGTCGAGGTACTTGCGAGTGCGAACATCATCAAAAACGTCAAGAGTGTCATCGTGCCGAATACGAACGGCCAGCGCGGCATTGCGGCGGCCGCGGCGGCGGGCATCATAGCCGATAATGCCGATGCGCAGCTGCAGGTGCTCGCCTGCCTCACGCCGGAGCAGACGGATGCGGTCGGGGCATATCTGCAGCAGGCGGCCTTTACCGTCCGGCGCGCGGACAAGGACTACGTGTTCGACATTCAGGTGCGCGTCACGGCGGGGGCGGACAGCGCGTCCGTTGAGATCGCGGGATACCACACGAACGTGATCCATATCGAGAAAAACGGCATCGTGCAGTTTCACAAGGACTATCAGGAGTCCGGCAGCCAGCACACCACCGACCGCAGTCTGCTGACGGTCGAGCAGATCATCGCCTTTGCAAACGAGGTGGACATTGCCGACGTGCAGGAGACGCTTCAGCGGCAGATCGACTATAACTGGGCCATCGCCGAGGAGGGCTTGCGCGGGGATTACGGCGCGAACATTGGCCGCATTCTGCTGCAGTCTTACGGTATGAGCATCCACAACCGCGCCAAGGCCTACGCCGCAGCCGGTTCGGATGCGCGCATGAACGGCTGTGATCTGCCGGTAGTCATCAATTCCGGCAGCGGCAATCAAGGACTGACGGCATCGCTGCCGGTCATCGTTTACGCTAGAGAACTGGGTGTCACGCAGCAGATGCTCTACCGCGCACTTGTGGTGTCCAATCTTGTCACCATCCATCTGAAAACCGGAATCGGCAGCCTGTCTGCCTACTGCGGCGCAACGGCGGCCGGCTGCGGCGCGGCCGCGGGTGTGACGTATCTGTATGGCGGACAGTTCCGTGAAATCGCACACACTGTTGTCAATGCCATTGCCATCGATTCCGGCATGATCTGCGACGGTGCGAAGGCGAGTTGTGCGGCCAAGATCGCCTCGGCGGTCGAGGCAGGCCTGTTGGGTATGCAGATGCAGATGCACGAGAGCCAGTTCTACGGCGGCGACGGCATTGTTGTCAAGGGCGTGGAGAATACAATTCGCAACATTGGTACGCTCGCGAGCGAAGGTATGCGCGAGACCGACCGCACAATCATCCGCATGATGATCCAGGAGCATTGAGATATGTACCGCTTGCCGGCTGCCAATCGGCAGCCGGTTTTGCGTTCTTTTTCGCACCGGCGGAGAATCCCCATTGCATTTTGCGTGCGGCGCGCGTATAATAACTCATATTTCTTTTTCTGTCGCACTGCAATGTGCAAAAGTATCTTGGCATCCAAGGAGGCGCGCCATGCGTTTATTTGATATTCTCGGGCCGGTCATGGTCGGCCCGTCCAGCAGTCACACGGCCGGAGCCGTGCGCATCGGTCTGACCGCCCGCAAGCTGCTCGGCGACCAGCCCGTGCACGCGGACATCTCGCTGCATGGCAGCTTTGCCCTGACCGGGCACGGCCACGGCACAGACTGCGCGCTGATCGCGGGCCTGCTCGGCATGCAGCCGGATGACCTGCGCATTCCGGACAGCTTTGCCATCGCGGCAGAGCAGGGGCTGACGTTTGTGTTCCAAAATGTGCAGATGCGCAATGCGCACCCGAACACTGCGCGTCTGCAGCTCACGGATGCCAAAGGCCGCACACTCGACATCGTGGCCGAGAGCGTCGGCGGCGGGCGCATCCGCATCCGCTCCATCGACGGTATCGAGACGAACTTTTCCGGTGAGCACAACACGCTCATCGTCCACAATCAGGACACGCCCGGTCATGTCGCAGCCGTGACGGCGGCGCTCATGCAGCGGCACGTCAACATCGCCACCATGCAGCTCTACCGCAGCGAGCAGGGCGGCTACGCGGTCATGATTCTGGAGTGCGACCAGCCGATCCCGAAGGACATTGAACAATGGCTGTCGCACATCGAGGGCATTCAGAAGATCACGATCTTTAACCAGGAGGAACCGGTATGAGCTTTTCGAGCATTGCATCTATGCTTTCCGCGGCGCAGACGAACGGACAGCCGCTCTATGCCGTCATCCGCGACGCGGACTGTCAGGAAAACGGCTACGACGCCGCGGCGTCCCACCGCCAGATCGCGGCGCTCTGGGCGGCAATGCAGCAGTCAAGCCGGCAGTACTGCGCATCTGACCGCTCCAACAGCGGGCTCATCGGCGGCGACGCGGCCAAGCTTCGCGCGGCGGCAGAGAGCGGCCGCCTCCTCGGCGGGACGTATTTTCAGCGTGTGACGGAGCAGGCGCTCAAGGTCGCCGAGTGCAACGCGTGCATGAAGCGCATCGTCGCCGCGCCGACGGCGGGCAGCTGCGGCGTGCTGCCGGCGGTGCTCATCCCGCTGGCGGAGGAGCGGGATGTGCCGGAGGAGACGATCCTCGAGGCGCTGTATATCGCGGCTGGATTCGGTCAGGTCACGGCACTGCGCGCGAGCGTGGCCGGTGCGGAAGGCGGCTGTCAGGCGGAGATCGGCACGGCCAGCGCCATGGCGGCGGCCGCGCTGACGCATATTCTCGGCGGCACGGCGCAGCAGTGCGCGGATGCGTACGCCATCGCGCTCGGCAATCTGCTTGGTCTGGTGTGTGACCCGGTCGCGGGCTTGGTCGAGGTGCCGTGCGTCAAGCGCAATGTCATCGGTGCGGTCAACGCCGTGAGCGCGGCGAACATGGCCGTTGCCGGTATCACGAGCCGCATCCCGGTCGATGAGGTCATCGACGCCATGGGCGAGGTCGGTGACGCGCTCCCGGTCAGCCTGCGTGAGACCGGTCTCGGCGGCCTTGCCGCCACACCGACCGGCCGGCAGGAGGCCGAACGGATCGCGCGTGCCGAGCACTGAATTCTTCCGCCCCGTAAGCCGGGAGACCGGCAGCGGGGCGGATTTTTGTGCGAAAGGGCTTGACAGGTAAGCAAAATCACGGCAATGTATATTTATAAATGGATACGAACGTCCCGCTCTGCGGGCGGAAAGGCGGAGTCATGGAATACAACAAACCGATTTCGGATATGCTCCCCGGCATGGATGTCGAGGGCTTTTATATTCTGCGCGCGGCGGCGCTCAAGACGACCAACAGCGGCAAGCCGTTTCTCAGCGGTACGATCTGCGACCGCACGGGCAGCATGGAGATCAAGATTTGGGACTACAGCGGCCCCATCGGCGCGCGCCCGGAGGATACCGGCCGCGTCGTGAAGATTCGCGGCAGCGTTTCGGAATATCGCGGCGCGCTGCAGGTCAGCGTTTACCGCATCCGCATGGCTGAAGCGGCGGATAATTACGACACGTCGCTGCTTGTGCCCACGGCGCCCATCGACACGGACGCCGCGCTGGCGGATGTGCAGCGGATGGTCGCCTCGATCACGGACGCAGATTACCGCAGTGTCGCCGAGACGATGCTGGCGCGGCACCTCGACGCGTTCCGGCGCATTCCGGCCGGCAAGAGCGTGCACCACAGTTTTCTGTCCGGCCTCTTGATGCATACTTACAACATGCTGCGCACGGCGGATTTCCTCGCTGGCCTGTATTCGGAGGTCATTGACCGCAGCTTGCTTTTGACCGGTACGCTGCTGCACGACTTCGGCAAGGAGCGGGAATTTGCGTTTTCCGATCTCGGTATCGTGACGGAATATTCCACGGCCGGACAGCTCCTCGGCCATCTGGTCATGGGGGCACAGGAGGTCGCGGACGTCGCGCGCGAGCTGGAAACTCCGGAGGAAAAGTCCATGCTGCTGCAGCACCTGCTGCTCTCGCACCACGGCGAGCCGGAGTTCGGTGCGGCCGTGCGGCCCATGTGCGCCGAGGCGGAGCTCCTGTCGTACATCGACCTGATCGACAGCCGCATGGAGATCTATGCGGAAACGCTGCCGACTGTGCCGGCCGGAAGCTTCAGCGCCCGCATCTTTGCGCTGGAAAAGAAGATCTATCACCACAACTGAGGAGTTATACCCATGTTGGCTCTGCCGTCACAAGTGCATACGGCGCTCGACCGCCTCACGGCGGCGGGCTGGGAGGCCTATGTCGTCGGCGGCGCGGTGCGCGACGCACTGCGCGGCAGCCCGGCGGGGGACTGGGACATCACGACCAATGCCGAGCCTGCGCAGGTTGAGCGCGTCTTTGCCGGCGAGCGGCTCATCGAGACGGGGCTCAAGCACGGTACCGTGACCGTCCTGCTCGACGGTCTGCCGCTCGAGATCACGACCTACCGCGTCGACGGGGACTATACCGACCACCGGCGGCCGGACGCCGTGCGCTTTACGCGCAGCCTGCGCGAGGACCTGCTGCGCCGCGATTTCACGATGAACGCGCTGGCTTACAACCCGCAAACGGGGCTGGTGGACATTTGCTGCGGGGCGGAGGACATCACGCGCGGCGTCGTGCGCTGCGTGGGCGAGCCGGACCGCCGCTTTCAGGAGGACGGGCTTCGCATCCTGCGCGCGCTGCGCTTTGCGTCCGTGCTCGGTTTTCAGATCGCGCCGGAGACGGCGGCGGCCATCCACCGCAGCCGCGCGCTGCTGCAGTATCTTGCGGCCGAGCGCGTGCAGAGCGAATTCACGAAACTGCTCTGCGGGCAGAACGTGGGCGCGGTGCTGCGGGAATTTGCTGATGTGTTGGCCGTTTTGATCCCGGAGCTGCGGCCGATGTTCGGCTTTGAGCAGCACAACCCGCACCACGACCGGGACGTCTGGCTTCACACGGTCGCAGTCGTGGAGCACATCCCGCCGGAGCCGGTGCTGCGCTGGGCGGCACTGCTGCACGATGTCGGCAAGCCGCCGTGCTTTTCGCTCGGGCCGGACGGGGTCGGCCACTTTTACGGCCATGCGGAAAAAAGCACCGAACTGGCGGACGGCATTCTCGCGCGCCTGCGCTTTGACACGGCCGGACGCACACGCATCACGCAGCTGATCCGCTACCACGATCTGCCCGTTGCGCCGGAGCCGAAGCCGATCCGCCGGCTGATGAACAAGCTCGGGGTCGAGGCTGTGCGGCAGCTCTTTGCACTGCATATTGCGGATACCTGCGGGCAGTCGGCGATCTGCGCCGGCCGGGTGGAGACATACCGGCAGGCGGAGCAGGTGCTCGATGCGCTGCTGGAGACGGATGCCTGCTTCTCGCTCAGGGACCTTGCGGTCAATGGCGGCGATATGCTCGCGCTTGGATTGCGCGGCCGGGCGGTCGGCGCTGCGCTGCAGGCGTGCCTGGACGCGGTCATGGATGAGGCGGTGCCGAACGACAGGGCCGCGCTGCTTGCCTATGCGGCGGAAAATTTGCAGCGCTTTGCAAATTCCTGAAACTCAGGACTTGAAAATTGTGGAGCGATGTTATAAGATGAAGGACATATTTGAATTACATTGTAATAGAATATGCGGAGAACACGGATATGGAACAGATTCGGTCGCGGAAAAATCAATATATCCTGCACCTGCGCGCACTGGAAAAGTCCGGTGATGCACGCAGAGAAGCGGGGGAGTATGTCTGCGATGGTGAAAAGCTGCTGCGCGAAGCGCTGCAGTTTGGCGCAGAGGTCACATCCGTGCTCTGGCGCGACGCGGCGGCGTTCCCGCTGCCGGACAAGGTTGCGCAGTATACGGCCGATGCCGAACTCGTCGAGTATGCCTCGCCGCTCATGCATTCGCCGGGGCCTGTCTTTACCGTGCGCATCCCGGAAATGTGTCTGCGGGAGCGGCTGCGGCATGTCATCGTGCTGGAGGGTGTGCAGGATCCCGGCAATGTCGGCACCGTCATCCGCACGGCGAACGCCCTTGGCATGGATGCCGTGGTGCTCACCGGCGCGTGTGCCGATCTCTACAGTCCCAAGACCGTGCGCGCCGCGATGGGCGCGCTCTTCCGCCAGCCGGTGCTGACGTGCACGCAGGACGAGCTGGTGCAGCTGCTGAATGCCAACGGGCTGAAGCTCTACGGCGCAGCGCTGACGGACGCGGCGCAGGACCTGCGGCGCGTGCCGCTCTCACCGGCCGCCGTGGCGATCGGCAGCGAGGGCCGCGGCCTGAGCGCGCAGCTGCTCGCACAGTGCGACGGGCAGATCATCATCCCTATGCAGCCGGGGGCCGAGTCGCTCAATGCGGCAGTGGCTGCGGCGGTCGTCATGTGGGAGATCGCCCGCGCCGGGATGTGAGGAGGCGCGCCAATGTCACAGCTGCAATACTGGGTCTGGCTGTCCATGCGCTTTGGCGTGCGCCCGAAGGTGAAGCTCGCGCTCGTGGAGCATTTCGGCACGCCGCGCGATGTGTATTTTGCCACAGAGGCGGATTACCGCGTCCGTGTTCCGCTGCGTCCGGAGGAGCTCCGGCTGCTGCTGGACAAAGATCTGAAAGACGCCAACCGCGCGCTCGCCATCTGTGACCGGGAGCACATCCGCGTCCTGACGATCCAGGACGCGGCCTATCCGCAGCGTCTGCTGCAGATCTATGACCCGCCGCTGGTGCTCTATGTGCGCGGCACGCTGCCGCAGATCGATGACCGTGCGGCTGTCGCCGTGGTGGGCACACGCAGCGCAACACCGTATGGTATGCGCACTGCGCGCAAGTTTGGCTCTGAAATCGTGCGCCATGGCGGTATTCTGCTTTCCGGTCTCACCGCTGGGATCGACCGGTCGGCGGCCGAGGGCGCACTGCACGCCGGAGGTATCTGCGTGGGCGTGTCCGGCACGGCGATCAATCTGGATTTTGCGGGCGCATGCACGCAGGAGACTGCGCGCTGCGGCGCCGTTGTGAGTGAGTTTGCGCCGAACATGTCCGTGCCGCGTTTTGGCTTCCGACTGCGCAACCGCATTACGTCCGGTCTCGCCGTAGCGACGGTCGTGGTCGAGGCCCCGGAGAAAAGCGGCGCGCTCCTGTTTGCCGACGATGCCGTTACGCAGGGCAGGGAGGTCTTTGCCGTACCCGGCAATGCGGACTCCCGTGCCTCGGTCGGCAGCAACGCGCTGCTCAAGGACGGCGCCCGTCCGGCTACGTGTGCGTGGGACGTGCTGAGCGATTTTCGCCGCATGTTTCCCGGCACACTGCGCGAAAATATTGCGCCTGAGCCCGACATAGCGACACCTGAACCGCTGCCGGAGACGGGCAGCGGCTTTGCGCAGGTGCGCCGCCCGGTCGCGGAGAAAAGGATTGACAAGCCGCAGCCGGAGGCATATATTGACTTGGAAGCGCAGCTGAAGTCGCTCACGACCGAGCAGCTGCAGATCGTCGCGGCGATCGATGCGCCTGGCACCCAGGTGGATCTCATCATCGAAAAGACGCAGCTCCCGGCGAGCAAGGTGCTCGCGGAGCTGACTGTACTGCAGATCCGCGGCGTGGTCCGGCAGGAGCCGGGCAAACGTTTTTCATTAAATGTACGCGCAGGCACTGCGCAGGAATCATAAGGAGTTGGAGTAGACCCGATGGCAAAAGCAAAAACCGATCTGGTGATCGTCGAGTCTCCGGCGAAGGCCAGAACAATCGAAAAATATCTGGGCAATCACTATCAGGTCGTGGCCTCGATGGGCCACCTGCGTGATCTGCCCAAGAGCACCATGGGCGTGGATATTGACGGCGATTTTACGCCGCAGTATCTGCCCGTGAAGGAACGTGCAGATGTGATCGCCGACCTGAAAAAGCGTGCAAAGTCAGCCGGTACCGTCTATCTCGCGACCGACCCTGACCGCGAGGGAGAGGCCATTTCGTGGCACCTGAAGGAGCTGCTGAATCTGCCGGATGACAAGGCCAAGCGCGTGACGTTCAACGAGATCACGAAAAAGGTCGTCACCGAGAGCATCCAGCACCCGCGCGAGATCGATCAGGATCTGGTCGACGCACAGCAGGCGCGCCGCATTCTCGACCGCATCGTGGGCTATAAACTCAGCCCGCTGCTCTGGCGCAAGGTCAAGCCCGGCCTGTCCGCCGGCCGCGTGCAGTCGGTGGCCACGCGCATCGTGGTCGACCGTGAAAATGAGATCCGCGCCTTCCAGCCGCAGGAGTACTGGCTGCTTGACGCGCTGCTCGACTGTGGTGCGGGCACGTTCACGGCGCGCTTTTACGGCACGGCCGATAAGAAAATGGACGTTCCGGACGAAGCCACGGCCGATCAGATCATTGCCGCCGTGTCGGCTGAGCCGTTCCAGATCGCGAGCGTCAAGCGCGGCGAAAAGCAGCGCAGCCCGTCGCCCCCGTTCATCACCTCGACCCTGCAGCAGGAGGCTTCCCGCCGCCTGGGCATGACGCCGCGGCGCACCATGTCGGTCGCGCAGCAACTTTATGAGGGCGTGGACATCACCGACCGCGGCACGATCGGCCTCATCACCTATATGCGTACCGATTCGCAGCGCCTGTCCGATGAGGCGCTTGCCGCCGCACAGGCGTTTATTGTCGAGCACTACGGCCCGGAGTATCACCCCGGCAAGCCGCGCACGTATAAGACCAAGGCCGGCGCGCAGGACGCGCACGAGGCCATCCGCCCGACGGACGTCACGCTCACGCCGGATCGCGTGCGCCATGACCTCACGCCGGAGCAGTACCGGCTCTACCGGCTCATCTGGGGCCGCTTCACGGCCTGCCAGATGGCCAACGCCGTGTATGACAACGTCGTCGTAGACGCCGGCAGTGCGGGCTATCTTTTCCGCGCCAACTATTCCGAGCAGAAGTTCGCGGGCTACACCGCCGTGTATGAAGAGGCGAAGGACGAGGAGACGAGCGAGGTGCGCCGCCCGCTGCCGTCGCTCAAGCAGGGTGACGCCGTGAACCTCAAGCAGGTCACGAAAGAGCAGCAGTTCACACAGCCGCCCGCCCGCTACACGGAGGCGACGCTCATCCGCGCCATGGAGGAGAAGGGCATCGGCCGTCCGTCCACGTATGCGCCGACGATCTCGACCATCCTCAGCCGCAACTATGTCGTCAAGGAGGGGCGCTACCTGCGCCCGACAAATCTCGGCATCGTCGTGACCGAGATGATGGAGGAATATTTCCGCAACATTGTCGATCTGAAGTTCACTGCCAACATGGAGACGGATCTCGACAAGATCGAGGCCGGCAAGATGGCGTGGAAGGACGTACTGCGCGAATATTATAAGGACTTTGACGCAAACCTCAACAACGCTGAGATCCAGCTCGAGGGCAAGCACCTCAAGGTGCCGGATGAGGAGTCGGACGAGGTCTGCCCGAACTGTGGGCGCAAGCTCGTGTATAAAAACGGCCGCTTCGGCCGCTTCCTTGCCTGCCCGGGCTATCCGGAGTGCAGCTTCACGATGCCCATCGTCGTCGAGATGCCCGGCAAGTGCCCGGCCTGCGGCGGCCGCCTGCTCAAGCGCACGTCCCGCAAGGGCTTTGCCTATTACGCCTGTGAGCGCGGGCACGATTGCCCGGGACATGGCGAGGGCGAGGGCGGCGAGAACATCCAGGGCTTCATGACCTGGGACGTGCCGACGAAGGATTACTGCCCCGAGTGCGGCAAGACCATGTTCAAGCGCGCCGGCAAGGGAGCCAACAAGCCGTTTTGTATCAACCCCGAGTGCCCGAACTATCTGCCGCCCGACAAGCGCGGCTACAAGCGCAAGCCGAAACCGGCGGACGACGCGGCCGAGGCCAAGGCTGAGGCCGAGCCGGAATCCAAGGAGACGAAGCCGGAGACCAAGAAGCCGGCTGCGAAGAAATCCACTGCAAAAAAGCCTGCTGCCAAAAAGCCCGCAGCGAAGAAAACGGCCGCCAAGAAACCGGCCGCAAAAAAGACGACGAAACCCAAGAAGGAAGCATAATTGGAAAGGCGGCCTGACCGGCCGCCTTTTTCGAGGAGGAACGCTATGACCCCAGTGACCGTGATCGGTGCGGGCCTGGCGGGATGCGAGTGCGCGTGGCAGCTGGCCGGGCGCGGCATCCCGGTGCGCCTGATCGAGATGAAACCCAAGAAAATGACCCCCGCGCACGTATCCGAAAACTTTGCCGAGCTCGTCTGCTCCAACTCCCTGCGCAGCGATGAGCTCACAAACGCCGTCGGCCTGCTCAAGGAGGAGCTGCGCCGGCTCGACTCCGTCGTGCTCGCGAGCGCGGATCATAACCGCGTCGCCGCCGGCGGCGCGCTCGCCGTGGACCGCGAGGCGTTCGCGCGCGAGATCACGGAGCGCATCTGCGCGCATCCGAATATCACCGTCGAGCGCGCCGAGGCGGACACCATCCCGGACGGGGAGGTCGTCATCGCGACTGGCCCGCTCACGAGCGACGCCATGGCTGCCGAGATCCAGCGCCTCTGCCCGGAGTTTGACCTGCATTTTTACGATGCCGTGGCCCCCATCGTCACGCTCGAGAGCGTGGACATGGACAGCGCCTTTTTCGCCAGCCGCTACGACAAGGGCACGGCCGACTATGTTAACTGCCCCATGGATCAGGCGGAGTACACCGCCTTCGTGCAGGAGCTGCGCAATGCTAAGGAAGCGCCCATCCATGGCTTTGACGACGGCGCGGTCTTTGAGGGCTGCATGCCGGTCGAGGTCATGGCCCGCCGCGGGGAGGACACCCTGCGCTACGGCCCGCTCAAGCCGGTCGGCCTGCGCGACCCGCGCACCGGGCGGGACAACTATGCCGTCGTGCAGCTCCGGCGCGACAACGCCGAGGGCACGCTGTATAACATCGTCGGTTTCCAGACGCATCTGACGTTCGGCGAGCAAAAGCGTGTCTTTTCCATGATCCCGGCGCTGCGGAACGCGGAGTTCGTGCGCTACGGCGTCATGCACCGCAACACCTATTTAAACTCCCCCCAGCTCCTTGACCGGTATTACCGGCTCCGGCGGGAGCCGCGCATCCGCTTCGCCGGGCAGATGACCGGTGTCGAGGGCTATGTGGAGTCGTGCGCGTCCGGCGCGCTCGTCGGCATTGAGACGGCCGCGCAGCTGCTCGGCCTGGAGCCTGTCGATTTTCCGCAGGAAACGGCCATCGGCGCACTGTCACTGTATATTTCCGGCGGCAGCGTCGGTGATTTTCAACCCATGAACATCAATTTTGGCATCATCACACCGCTGGATCACCGCGTGCGCGGCAAGCGCAATAAGAATGCGGAGATCTCGGCACGCAGCCTCCAGATCTTGGACGGGCTGAAACAAAAGGAGGTTTTTCATCTATGAGAATTCTTGTGGACGCAATGGGCGGTGATCTCGCCCCGGACGAGATCGTCAAGGGCGCGGTGCACGCGCAGCAGGAGCTGGGCGCGGAGATCGTGCTCGTCGGCCAGCGCGCCGCCATTGAGGCCTGCCTGCGCAGCGAACAGGCCAAGCTCGAGATCATCGACGCCAGTGAGGTCATCACCATGGACGACGACCCCAGCACGGCCACCCGCCGCAAGAAAGACGCTTCCATGACGGTCGCGCTCAACATGCTGCGTGACGGCAAGGGCGACGCGGTCGTTTCTGCCGGCAGCACCGGCGCACTGCTCACCGGTGCCACGCTCATTGTCAAGCGCATCCACGGCATCCGCCGCGCGGCGCTGGCCCCCGTGCTGCCAAATGGAGACGCGGGCGTCATGCTCATCGACTGCGGTGCCAACGCCGACTGCACGCCGGAGTATCTGCTGCAGTTTGCCTATATGGGCAGCTATTATGCCCGCACCATGCTCGGCATCGCCGCGCCGCGGGTCGGCCTGCTGAGCAACGGCACCGAGGATCATAAGGGCTCCGAGCTCCAGCATGAGACGTTCCCGCTGCTCAAGGCGGCGGACGCCGCCGGCCGCATCCGCTTTGTCGGCAATGTTGAGGCGTCCCAGGTGTTCAGCGGCGACGTGGACGTCGTCGTCACGGACGGCTTCACCGGCAACGTGCTGCTCAAGGGCATCGAGGGCAGCATCAAGTACATGACGCGCCAGCTCAAGGGCATTTTCATGAAAAACTTCAAGACCAAGATGGCCGCCCTTGCCATCAAGGACGAGTTCCACGCGCTCAAGGCATCGCTCGACCCGAACGAGGTCGGCGGCACGGCCATGCTCGGCATCAGCAAGCCTGTCATCAAGGCGCACGGCTCATCTGATGCGCGCGCGATCTACAATGCCATCCGCCAGGCGATCGCCTTTGTGGATTCCGGCATCATTGACGACATCACGGCCAATATTTCCTACATGCGTGTGGACAAGCACGCGGCGAAGGAGTGCGACTGATGGAGGCGCTGGAGGCCCGCCTGGGCTACACGTTCCGCGACCGGCGGCTGCTAGAGCATGCGCTTATGCACAGCTCCTATGCCAATGAGAACCGCGCGCGGGGCTATACCAGCAACGAGCGGCTCGAGTTTCTGGGCGATTCCGTGCTCGGCATGGTCACGGCGACGCGGCTCTATCAGCTCTATCCCGACATGCCGGAGGGGAAGATGAGCCGTCTGCGTGCCGAACTCGTCTGCGAGCAGGCGCTGCACGGCGTGGCGCTTACGCTGCATCTGGGCGACTATATCCGCCTTGGCCACGGGGAGGAGCGCAGCGGCGGCAGAGAGCGGCCGTCCATCCTTGCCGACGCGGTGGAGGCAATCATCGCCGCCATGTATCTTGACGGCGGGCTCGAGCCTGCGCAGCGCTTTATCCTCACGCATATCCTCAACGGTCTGGCCGAGGGGGAGATCCACCACGTCGAGGACTACAAGACAGAGCTGCAGGAGCGCGTGCAGCGCCGCGCCGGGCAGACGCTTTCCTATACCGTCTGCGCCGAGAGCGGCCCGGACCACAACAAGACGTTCACCATGGCCGTGCTGCTCAACGGAAGCGAAATCGGCCGCGGCACCGGCCGCACGAAAAAGGAGGCGGAGCAGTCCGCCGCCCGGTGCGCGCTCGAACAGATGACGCAATAACGGCATGCAGCCGCCTGGAACACACAGGCGGCTGCATTTTTTCACATCTGAAAAAATGCGCTCCGGCCGTTGCAAAATGGCATTTTTGGCGGTATACTCTACTTTGTATTACTTTGATTTGATATATCAGCGGCGTCCTTGCACGTGCAGGCGCCGGATATGCGAGGGATTTTGTGTACTTAAAAGCATTGGAGATCCAGGGCTTCAAGTCCTTTCCGGACAAGACGCGCCTGAATTTTGACCAGGAGATCACGGCAATTGTCGGCCCGAACGGGAGCGGCAAGTCGAACATATCGGACGCCATTCTGTGGGTCATGGGCGAGCAGCGCACGAAAACGCTGCGCGGCGGCAAGATGGAGGACGTCATCTTCGGCGGCACAGAAAAGCGCAGCCCCATGGGCTTTGCGCAGGTGTCGCTCATCCTAGACAACAGCACCGGCATCTTCGACACCGAAAACACCGAGGTCATGATCACCCGCCGCTATTACCGGAGCGGCGAGAGCGAATATTATATCAACCGCGAGGCATGCCGCCTGCGCGACATCAATGAGCTGCTCATGGACACAGGCCTCGGCCGCGATGGGTACTCGATCATCGGGCAGGGCCGCATCGCCGAGATCGTCTCCGGCAAGAGCAACGAGCGCCGCGAGATCTTTGAGGAAGCGGCCGGCATCTCGCGCTACCGCTACCGCAAGGAGGAGTCGGAGCGCAAGCTCGCCCGCACGGAGGAAAACCTCCTGCGCATCAACGACAAGGTCGATGAGCTGGAGCTGCAGGTCGAGCCCCTGCGCAAGCAGGCCGAGACGGCGAAGAAGTACCTCCGCCTGCGCGACGAGCTCAAAAGCGCGGAGGTCTCCGTCTGGATGGAGACGCTCGACCGGCTGCACGCGCAGGCTGAGACCGTGAACCGCGATTATCAGACCGCGAAGGAAAACCTCGCCGGCGCACAGCGCGAGCTCGAGCAGCTCTATGCAGCGTCGGAGAACATCGCGCAGAAGATGCGCGAGAAGGATCTGGAGTCCGAGCGCACACGCGAGCAGATCTCCGAGGCTGAGAGTGCCGCCGCCGAGTGCGAGAGCGCCGCGGCCGTCGTGCGCACGAACCTGCAAAACAGCGCCGACAGCATCGCGCGCCTGCGTGTGGAGGTGTCCGAGCAGGCCGACCGTGCCAGCGCCCTGCAGGCGCAAATCGATGCGCAGCAGCGCCGTCTGCAGGAAATCGAGGCGGAAAAGGCGCAGCACGCGCAGGAGATCCGATCCGTGCTAGACGAGATCGACCGCAATGCGGCGTCCTCCGGCGAGGCCGAGCGCGCGTACACGGAGCTGCTCGCCAAAGAGAGCGCGCAGAGCAGCGCACTGGCCGAGTGCCGCACGCGCATCACGCTCCTGGCCGACAAATCGCAGGAGCTGCTCGATCAGGAAAATGCCGTCGCTACAGCCGCCGCAGAAGCGGCTGAGCATCTGGCGGCATTGGAGGCACAGGCGCAGGAAAAGCAGACCGCGCAGCAGCAGGCCCGCACCGCGTGCGATGCCCTGCGCGCGGAACAAAGGGAAAAGGCCCAGCGTCTTTCCGCCTGTGAGCAGGCGCTCACAAAACAGCAGGAGCGGCTCTCCGGGCTGACGGTCGACCTGCGCAGCACCGAGTCGCGCATCCATATGCTCACCGAGATGGAAAAGGACTTCGAGGGCTACAACCGTGCGGTCAAGGCCGTCATGCATGCGGCCGAAAAGGGGACGCTGCGCGGCGTGCGCGGCCCGGTCGCAAACCTGATCAAGACCGGCGACCGCTACGCCCTCGCCATCGAGACGGCGCTCGGCGCCGCGGCGCAGAATATCGTCGTCGATACGCAGAGCTGCGGCGCGCAGGCCATTGAGCTCCTGCGCCGGCGCGAGACCGGCCGCGCGACGTTCCTGCCGCTCGATACCATCCGCCCCATGCACTTAAACAGCGTGCCGGATCAGGAGCCGGGCTATGTCGGTGTGGCCGACACGCTGGTCACCTGCGCCGCCGCTTACCGCAATATTGTCAGCAATCTTCTGGGCCGCACCGTCGTGGCCGAGACGATGAAAGACGCCATTGCCATCTCCAAGCGCTATGACCACCGCTACCGCATCGTCACGCTCGACGGGCAGCTCGTCAATGCCGGCGGCTCGCTCACCGGCGGCAGCGCCGCCAAGGGCAGCGGCATCCTTTCACGCGCGAACGAGCTCAAGCGTCTGCGCGGAACCCTCGACACGCTCACGCTGGAAAAGCGGCAGTGCGAGGCAGGACTCGAGGACGCACAGACGGCGCTTGACGCAGCTCACGCGCAGCTCGACACTGCGCAGGCGCAGCTGGAGCAGGCGGTCGAGACGCTGCACAAGGTGGAGTCCGAGGCGGCGCAGGTCGCGCTGCTGAAAAACGCCGCGCAGGAGACCATCGCGGGGCAGAATGCGTCCATTGACGCCTGCCGCGCGCAGCAGAAGGCAAATCAGGATCGCATCGCGGCCGCCCGCGCCGACGCGCTTTCGGCGGAGCAGGCACTTGACGAACTCCGCGCCGAGCGCGATCAGAGCGAGCTGGGCCGCGGCGCGTTTGACCGCCGCCGTCAGGAGCTGGCCGATCAACTGGCTGGCCTGCGGGCGGAGTCGGCGTCTCTGGATGCCGAGCGCGAGACCATCACGCGCACCACACAGCAGATCCACGACCTCTTTGAGGAAATGACCGGCGACCGCACGGCCCGCCTCGCCCAGATCGAGCAGGCAGAAGCCGGCACGCAGCAGCTGCAGCAGACCCTGCAGCTGCACGAGCGCCGTCTGGCCGAGCTGCGCCAGCGCGCCGAGACGCTGCGCGCCGAGCTTGCCGCGTGTAGCAGCCGCAAGCTGGAGCTGGAGGGTCAGCGAACCCGCACCGACCGCGATGCGCAGGCGCGCAACCGCGACCTGCTGGATATGCAGGGGCTCGTGTCACGCTTCGAGCAGAAAAAGCTCTCGGCGGACATGGAGGAAAAGCAGATCCTCGACAAGCTCTGGGACAATTATGAGCTCAGCCGCACGGCGGCCGAGGCCTTGCGCCAGCCGATCGAGAACATGACGAAGGCCAACCGGCAGATCGCCGAACTGCGGCGCAATATCGGCGCGCTGGGCACGCCGAACCTCGGTGCAATCGATGAATTCACGCGCGTGAATACGCGCTATACCTTCCTTACCGGCCAGCGGGACGATATCCTCAAGGCTAAGCGCGAGCTGACCGGCATCATCGCCGACGTGACGGGGGAGATGGAGGGCATCTTCACCACGCAGTTTCAGGCGATCGATCAGGCGTTCCGCCAGACGTTTCTGGAGCTGTTCGGCGGCGGCAAGGCTGCGCTCGTGCTCGAGGATCCGGAGCACGTGCTCGACAGCGGCATCGAGATCAAGGTGCAGCCGCCCGGCAAGGCGCTCTCGACGTTGAGCCTGATGTCCGGCGGCGAGATGGCGTTCGTGGCCATCGCGCTCTACTTTGCGATTTTGAAGGTGCGGCCGACGCCGTTTTGCGTCATGGACGAGATCGAGGCTGCACTCGACGAGGCGAACGTTACGCGCTACGTGCAGTACATGCGCCGCCTCGCCAAGAACACGCAGTTTCTCGTCATCACGCACCGCCGCGGTACCATGGAGGAGGCCGACCATTTGTTCGGCGTGACCATGCAGGAAAAAGGCGTATCCCGCGTCATTGAGCTTTCGCTGGATGAAGCGGCTAAAACCATATCGTAACGGAGAAGATAGTTCTATGGGATTTTTTGATAAGATCAAACAGGGTCTGACCAAGACCAAGACGAAGATGGACGCCCAGCTGACCGGCATTTTTGCCGCCTATGAGCCGGGTGACGAGGAATTTTTCGAGGACCTTGAGGAAACGCTCATCCTCGCCGACACCGGCGTGGAAACGACGACCAAGGCCATCGCGCAGCTGCGAAAAGCCATCGAGCTTAAGAAGCTGCGCACCGGCGCCGAGGTGAAAAAAGAGTTCGTGCAGATCCTCACGCGCATCCTCAAGGTGCAGGACACCATGCTCCTGCTTACGACGCAGCCGTCGGTCGTACTCGTCGTCGGCGTCAACGGCGTCGGCAAGACGACGACGATCGGCAAGCTCGCCGCCCAGCTCAAGAAAGAGGGCAACCGTGTGCTCCTCTCGGCGGCGGATACGTTCCGCGCTGCGGCGGCCGACCAGCTCACCGTCTGGGCGCAGCGTGCGGGTGTGGACATCGTCAAGCATGAAGAGGGCTCCGACCCCGCCGCCGTGGTGTTTGACTCCATTCAGGCGGCGAAGGCCCGCGGCACGGACGTCGTCATCATCGATACCGCCGGCCGCCTGCACAACAAGACAAACCTCATGAACGAGCTCAATAAGATCACCCGCGTCATCCGCCGCGAGCTGCCGGAGGCCGATATTGAAACGCTCATGGTGCTCGATGCCACGACCGGCCAGAACGGCCTCATCCAGGCCAAGCAGTTTCTCGACACGGCCGACCTCACCGGCATCGTGCTCACGAAGCTCGACGGCACAGCCAAGGGCGGCATCGTCTTTGCCATCGCAAACGACCTGCAGCTGCCGGTGAAATACGTTGGCGTCGGCGAGCAGATCGACGACCTGCTCGAGTTCAAGCCCGCGGAATTTGTGGAGGCGCTGCTGTCATGATCCTTGCAAGCAACAACGCACATAAGCTTGAGGAGTTTCGCGCCATCTTTGCGGACATGGGCATTGAGATCATCCCACAGAGCGCGGCCGGCTGCCACTTTGAGGTGGACGAGACGGGGGAGACCTTCGAGGAAAACGCCTATCTGAAGGCCATCGCCGTCACCCGCGCGACGGGGCAGCCCGCCGTCGCGGACGATTCCGGCCTCATGGTCGATGCGCTCGGCGGCGCGCCCGGCGTGCACTCGGCGCGTTATACCGGCCGGCACGAGGACTCGGACGCTGCGCGCTATACGCTCCTGCTCCATAATCTCGGCGACCGTACCGACCGCACAGCCCGGTTTGTGTCGTGCATCTGCTGCACGTTCCCGAACGGCGATGTCCTGCGTGCCCGCGGCACCTGCGAGGGCAGCATCCTTTTCGCGCCGCGCGGGGAAAACGGCTTCGGCTATGACCCGGTGTTTCAGCCGGACGGCTATGCCTGCTCCATGGCCGAGCTGCGTCCGGAAGAGAAAAACGCCATTTCCCACCGCGGGAATGCGCTCAAAATCCTGAAAGAAGAATTGAGGAACTACTATGCTGACAAGTAAACAGCGCGCCCAGCTGCGCGGTCTCGCTGCGACGGAGGACACCATTGTCCACATCGGCAAGGGCGGCATCACGGAAAACATCATCACCCAGATGAGCGACGCGCTCAAGGCGCGTGAGCTCGTCAAGGGCCGCGTGCTCGAAAACTCGCTCCTGACCGCGCGCGAGGCGTGCGACCAGCTCGCCGAGGTCTGCCGCGCCGAACCTGTGCAGGTCATCGGCTCGAAGTTCGTGCTCTATAAGCGCAATGAGCAGAAGCCGAAGATCGAGCTCGTGAAAAAGGCGAAAAAATGAAGATCTGCATCTATGGCGGCAGCTTCAACCCGCCACATCTGGGACATACGGCCGCGCTGCGCGCGGTGCGCGCGGCGATCCGGCCGGATCTGACGCTTGTCATCCCGGACCGTATCCCGCCGCACAAGGAGTTGACGGCGGGCAGCCCGGAGCCGGCGGAGCGCCTGCTCATGACGATGCTGGCCTTCTCCGGCGAGCCGGGCGTGGAGGTCTCCGACATGGAGCTGCACCGCTCCGGCAAGAGCTACACGGCCGACACTGTGCGCGAGCTGCGCGCGTGCAATCCGGATGCGGAGCTGTATCTCGTCGTCGGCACGGATATGCTCACGACGTTCGAGGAGTGGCATGATTTTCGGTATCTGCTCGGGCAGGTGACGCTTGTCGCGCTCGCCCGCACGGGCGATGAGCACACGGAAGTGGAGCGCTTCAGCGCTTACCTGCGCGAGACGTATGGCGCCCGCGTTATCGCCCTGCCGGCCGAGCCGATCCCGGTCACGAGCACGACCGTGCGTGCGCTGCTGCCGCAGCGGCGGGGCAGCGAGTACCTTGCACCCAATGTGTATGCACACATCATCCAGCAGCGGCTCTACGGCGCAAAGCCCGATCTCAACTGGCTGCGCGAGCAGGCTTACCCCATGCTCAAGCCGCGTCGCATCTCCCACGTCTGGGGCTGCGAGCACGAGGCGCGCCGGCTCGCCGAGCGCTGGGGCTGCGACCCGGATGCTGCTGCAGAGGCCGGAATTTTGCACGATTGCACGAAAAAATTAGAGCTATCTGACCAATTGCTATTGTCTGAAAAATATGGTATCATAAACGATACGGTCGAAACGGCCAACACCAAGCTCCTGCACGCCAAAACCGGCGCTGCCGTGGCCA
>ERZ772897.1365-NODE-1365-length-25687-cov-79.989934_pt1 | contig 25687 bp, 28 predicted proteins | sample MGYA00512125_ERZ772897 | MGnify/ENA primary metagenome ERZ772897 (study PRJEB29015, sample SAMEA2737660) | human gut metagenome | biome: human gut; feature: human-associated habitat; material: faeces | place: China | collected 2012 ... | reverse complement strand
GAGCACTTGACTTTTAATCAAGTTGTCCGGGGTTCGAATCCCCGATGTCTCATTAAAAATGCCTCTCTTAAAGAGGCGTTTTTTAATGTCAGACATCGTAGGAATCGAACTCCGGACAACGGAGTTGACCGGGGCATAGACCGAGGAAAATATGTGGGTATTATATGCATTTGGATCTGCATTTTTTGCGGGTATAACATCAATACTGGCAAAGTGTGGTATCAAAAAAACTGATTCAAACGTAGCAACTGCAATCAGGACAATTGTAGTTTTGATTTTTTCATGGATTATGGTATTTGTGGTTAAAGCGCAGGGGCAGATCACAGCTGTGTCAGCAAAGACATGGATATTTCTGATGCTTTCAGGAATCGCTACCGGAGCCTCATGGCTCTGTTATTTTAAAGCACTCCAGCTTGGCGATGTAAACAGAGTGGTGCCGATTGATAAATCAAGCACAATACTGACCATTATACTAGCATTTATCTTTTTTAAAGAGGAGATAAACGTACTCAGGCTGGTATGTGTGGTGCTTATAGCAATTGGAACGTATATGATGATCACCAAAAAGGAGATATCACAGGAAGAGCAGAATAAGGCCAGGGGTTCTCATGGATGGCTGTTTTATGCAGTGCTGTCTGCTGTTTTTGCCAGCTTCACCTCAATACTGGGAAAGGTCGGTATAGAGGGGATCAATTCTAATCTGGGAACTGCGATAAGGACGATAGTGGTACTTATCATGGCTTGGATAGTGGTATTTGCCACAGGAAAACAGCACACCATAAAGCATATAGAGAAAAAAGAGCTTGGCTTTATCTGCCTTTCGGGACTTGCAACAGGCGGCTCATGGCTTTGCTATTACAAGGCACTGCAGGACGGACTTGCGAGTGTCGTAGTGCCTATAGATAAGCTGAGCATAGTTGTGTCAATCGTGTTTTCATATTTCGTATTTAAGGAAAAACTGACGATTAAATCCTTTACAGGACTGGTGCTCATCATAGCAGGAACATTGATTATGCTTGTTTAAATATATAAAAACATCTTGACGTTTTTCTGTTTTTTTATTATCATTGTTAACCGAGGGAAAAATTATAGTTGACAATTATAACGGATGATATGTATTATAATGATACTTATTAAATGAGAGAAGAAATACAGGACACGAAGGAGATTAAAATGGATCCAATAACACTGGCACAGGAGATAATAGACGGAAGAAGAATCACAAGGGATGATGACCTATCATTTTTCCTTACATGTGATTTAGACGAGCTGTGTAAGGGCGCAGATATGATCAGGGAGAAGTTTATCGGCGACAAGGTAGATTTGTGCTCGATAATAAACGGAAGAAGCGGAAAATGCCCTGAGGACTGCAAATATTGTGCGCAGTCAGCACATAATCATACAAATTGTGAGGTTTATGATTTTTTACCTGAGGAAAAGATACTTGAGGCCTGCAGGATGAATGAGAGAGAGGGCGTAGACCGTTTCTCGATAGTTACAGCTGGAAAAGCGCTGACAGGTGAGGAATTTGAAAAGGCAATACATACATATGAGACCATGAACAGAGAGTGCAAAATTGATTTATGTGCATCAATGGGCTTTCTTTCAGCAGAGCAGCTTCACAGACTGCACGAGGCAGGTGTCAGCAGCTATCACCATAATATAGAGACCTCAAAGCGTAATTTCCCCAATATATGCACCACACACACCTATGATATGAAGATTGAGACGCTTAAAAAGGTGAAGGCAGAGGGCATGTATGCGTGCTCAGGCGGCATCATCGGAATGGGTGAGACCTGGGAGGACAGGCTTGATATGGCAGTCAGCCTTGCAGAGGTAGGAGTGGATTCCATTCCGCTTAATGCGCTTATGCCGATTGCAGGCACTCCGCTTGAGGGAATTGAGCATATCAGTGAGCCTGATATACTGCGTACAGTGTCATTTTTCAGATATATAAATCCAGAGGCTGACATACGTCTCGGCGCCGGAAGGGCGCTGCTTACAAATGACGGAGAGCTTGCATTCAAGTCTGGAGCATCAGCTACAATTACAGGAAACATGCTTACTACAGTAGCGTGTGCCACAATCAGAAGTGATAAGGAAATGCTTGAGGGCATGGGCAGGAATGTGACACCTGAGTACATGAAATAAATGTAATTATTCAGAATATAAAATATGTCAAAGATGCGTAAAATAGTATTAGTTTTGCGCATCTTTTTTAGTATAAATGACAGGTTTTGTTGCGGGGTAAAAAAAATTATTATATAATGAAAAAATTACAGGATATATGACAGAAAAGGAGCAGAATATGAAGACATTGATAGTTGTAGACATGCAGAATGATTTTATAGACGGAGCACTTGGCACAAAGGAAGCTCAGGCGATTGTTGGAAATGTTGCTGCAAAGATTAAAGAATATAGGGCAAATGGTGATGAAATAATTTATACAAGGGATACACATGATGAGGATTACCTTGATACACCGGAAGGAAAGAAGCTTCCGGTGAAGCACTGCATAAAGGGAACAAAGGGCTGGGAAATAGCTGATGGTCTCTATGTCGCAGGCGCAGATTGTATCGACAAGCCGAATTTTGGATGGCCGAACTGGAATGAGCGCAGCTTTGATGAGATTGAGCTTGTGGGATTGTGTACTGATATATGTGTTGTATCAAATGCACTTATTCTAAAAGCACAGTTTCCGGACGTGCCGGTTTCAGTGGATGCATCGTGCTGTGCAGGTGTCACACCGGACAGTCATGAGGCGGCACTAATCACCATGAAGATGTGTCAGATTGATATTAAATAAGCGGGTTACTATATGTCATTTTTAAAAATAAGAGGTTACGGGAAAATATGATTAAAGAAAATCCGTCATGCCGGGGAATGCGCGTGGCGGATTTTTCGTATGTAAATTGCTTGCGCCTGATACATTTTAGATACAAGTATCTGTTAATATAGAAAAAGCAATGCATAATCCGGGCTGATACATGCTCCTTAGGATTGACAGCAAAAGAAGAATATGCAAAGATTTATAAAAGAACATAAAATTTTAGAAGGAACATCATGATAGAAATACTTATAGTGGAAGACGAAAAACCGATATCGGACCTCATCAGATTAAATCTCATGAAAGCAGGCTATAGCTGCACCTGTGCCTTTGATGGTATGGAGGCAGCAGATATTCTGGAGGAGAGAAATTTTGACCTGATAATACTTGATGTAATGCTGCCGAAGTTAAACGGCTTTGAGCTTATGGAATACATAAAGCCGCTTGGCATACCTGTGATATTTCTCACAGCAAAAGCCACTTTAGATGACAGGCTAAGAGGTCTCACGTCCGGTGCCGAGGACTATATGGTAAAGCCATTTGAGATTGTTGAGCTTTTAGCCAGGGTAAATATAGTGCTAAGACGTTATAATAAGATGGAGCAGCAGCTTACCTTTAAGGATATAGCTATCGATACGAAAAACCAGAATGTATCAAAGGCAGGAAAGCATATAGAGCTTACACCAAAGGAATTTGAGTTGCTTGAGCTTTTGATGCGCAATAAAAATATCACACTTTTCAGAGAAAAAATATATGAAGAAATATGGGGAAGTGAGTACTCTGTCGAGTCGAGGACTCTCGATCTTCACATACAGAGACTGCGCAAAAAGCTTGATATAGGAGACAGCCTTAAAACCGTATTTAAGGCAGGATACAGGCTGGAAGAATAGAAAACTAAAGACCATTAAATATGGGTAAGCGTAATATACAAAAAGAGGGATAAATGAAATTCAGGTACAAGGTATTGTTCACAAATTTAATACTGCTTTCACTTGGACTGGGGCTGGTGGGATACCTCATGATACACAAGAATTTTGAGCTTGCGAAGCAGACACAGCTTAAAAATGCTATTGTGCAGAATAATCTGGTACAGTCCTCTGTGGAGTATGAGCTTTTGCAGCTTTTAAATTCAGTTTCCGATAATTCTGAAACTTCGAACAATAATACAGATAACAATAATGCAGATAACAGCAATGCAGAAAAGAGCAGCATTTCCGCATCATCAATAGCCGCGCAACTTCCGCAGATCGGAAGCCGTGTAAGCAGCAGTGTGCGCTCAAGGGATTCATTTTTCTATATATATTTTGATGGTGAAAAAGTATATACAGATGATAAAAGTGATGCAAGGATAGGTGATACACTTTTCAAAAATCTCACAACAGGAAACAAAAACTATGTGATTAAAGAAGAATCCCAAAAGCACTATATCTATGTTACTTCGCAGAGTGTGATAGATGAAAAAAATCTCTGGATAGTAAGTAAATGCGATGCATCAGAGGCGTATACACTGCTTGATGAGCAGATAAACTATTTCAGGCTGATAATAATAGTCATATTGATTGCAGAGTCGGCAGCAATGTATTTTATCAGCAGGTACATGACAAAGCCGCTCGAGAAGCTTAACCATGTCAGCGAGGAAATAGCGCAGGGGGATTATGCCACAAGGGTAAACGTAAAAAGTCATGATGAGATAGGGCTTCTTGCGCAGAAATTTAATATCATGGCGCAGGCAGTATCGGATCATGTAGACGAGCTTAACGATATGGTGCACAGGCGTGAGCAGTTTGTAGCGGATTTTACCCACGAGATAAAAACCCCTATGACGTCAATTATTGGATATGCAGACACGATGCGTTCAATGGAGCTTCCGAGAGAGGAACAGATGATGGCGCTTGGATATATTTTTTCGGAGGGAAAACGTCTGGAGAGCATGTCGCAGAAGCTTTTTGAGCTGATATATCTGCGCCGGCATGATATTGAAAAAGCGCGGGTTCATATGGCAGATCTTTGTGCAGAGGTGGTAAAGGTTGTTGAGCCTGCATACGAAAACAGGCATCTTACTATAGAAACAGAGATAGAGGATACTGTGCTGACCGTGAATAGAGAGCTTTTGGTTACAGCACTTGTCAATATGATGGATAATGCAAGAAAAGCATCAGAAGAAGGTCAGCAGGTTGAGGTTACAGGAAAATTTGTGGACAAAATGGCTTGTAATATACGTAAAGATAAAACGGATATAGGCGAAGCCGAATCAGCAGATGACGGGAAATGTATGAGGGCATATGAAATCTGCATAATTGATCACGGAATTGGAATGACTAAGGAACAGGCGGCAAAAATCTGTGATGAGTTTTATATGGCAGATAAATCCAGAGCCAGAAAAGAGGGCGGTGCCGGAATCGGAATGTCGCTTGTGGCAATCATTTTAGAGCACCATAATGCAGTACTTTCAGTGGAAAGTAAACCCGGATGCGGAACAACGATGAGGATTTTGCTGCCGTGGTAATCTGAACGCAATATAGATAAAAAATGGTAAATTCGTAAGATTTAAAGGAAGATATGAAAAAAGACAGCTTCAAATTAATAATAATGTCTGTTGCAGTAATCTGTATAGTAATAGCAGGCATCATGGTGCCTGGCATAGTGCTTGAGGCAAACCAGAAAAGTGAACATGATCATGTGGCGAAGGTTCCTAAAAGCTATCTGCCTTCAGGCTCTGTAATGGCAAAGGAAGCATCTACCAATCTGAAATTGTCAGAGAAGCTCTCGCTCATAGATGGGCAGTGGGACAGCACGACAGATGATGCTGCCTCTTATGAGATGGATGAGCAGGATTATCAGGCAGTTGCCACATGCAGAAAAAGCATGGAAAAGCTTTATGACGAAAAGCTCTATCCTGTAAATCTTTCACCTGACTACTCTAACTGGTATACGTGGGAGGCAGCAGCGAAAAAGGCATCGGATAATACCTTTAACACATATACGGCATATTACTGGATAATCAGGTTTGAGAAGTATGATGGTACACAAAATCATACAATCTGGATGCTTGAGGATGGGACAATCATTATGGCAAAAGCACATATGAAGGATATTAGTGATATGAGTGAATATAAAGAGGTTTTGCAGGCAGATGATGAATCACAGGCAGAAAATGATTTGTCTGCTTACAAAGGATATTTTGACTACAGCGGGATAGATTTTTCAAAGCTTAACCTGATATCCGAGACAACAGCAGTGGAGCAAAAAAATAATGAAAGCTATGAGGTGCTGCAGTTTTTACAGGAAAATGAATATGTATATGCGGTCCATGAGAAGTGATATAGACCCGGTTTGCATAAGTATGTGCAGACCGGGTTTTTATAATAAAAATGCAATGTATGATACAAAAAGTTTACAACTGACATATATACTCATTATAACAACATGGAAGATAACTATTCTGAATAGTCACTGGGAAAGAACAAAAAGGGAGGAGCGCTACATATGGATAAAAGGGGTAACATGTCTTCACGAAATATGAGATTATTTGCAGCAATTATGACACTCATCGAGGCACTTGTCCTCACATCACTGGCAGGCTGTGCAGATAAAAAGGTAGATTATGGCACTGATACAGAAAAACTGACAAAAAGTGCTGTATGCAATGTAAAGGATTTTAGTACAGATGAGACCTACAGCGATGAGTTTTCCGTGCAGACAGAAATTGGAAATGTAAATATAGATATAAGTGCAAAAGTGGAACTGCCTGATTGTAAGACAATGTCAGTAGTTGAAGTGGAAAAGATACCTTATTCTGCAAAGCTCAAGGAAAAGGTATTGAAGGCATACTTTGGAGAGTCACAGATTTATTACTATGATAAGGAACATTGGACAAAAACACAGCTTCAAAATCTCATTGATTCCATAAATTCCTCAACAACACCAACTGATACATCTGGCACAGGAAACAGAGCTGAGTTTTTGAAGGAATATACGCATTATCTGGAAAATGCCGGGGATGAATGGACTATAGCTACAGAGTATGATTCATGTGATGAGTTTGTAGGAAAAAAAGGAAACACTTGGTATAACGTGAATTTTGTTGCAGATGGTGATGAAAATAAATTGCTGTCGGGAATTGGCGCAGGTCCGATTGAGGGATATACCAAAAAGACAGGAAGTAATGAATACGAGTGGAGCAATATATTTAACGATGGATATGTGCAGCAATACTTTGGACCGGATTCACTCATGGAATATGATACGGTATATGATATCACGGATTCACAGGATACATCGGGAGAGGAAATTGAGCAGGAGGAAAATGAATCGGGTATCACAATAGAAGAAGCGGGGAATATGATAGACAGCTTTTTGAAAGAGACAGGTTTTTCATCCATCCCGCAGACTGAGAGCTCGCAGCTGAAATGGAGTGGATATAACGAAAGAGCCGATCATGTGTATCAGGAAGATGATATACATGAGTGTGTAAGTGGTTATAGATTTTACTACAATATCGGAGTTGGCAAAATATTATTTGATGATGCTTTAAACCCGATGGATTACAGCGGATACAATATGAAATATGGTGATAGTATAGAGGATACTTTTGATAATGAATTCTACAATTTTTATGTTGATAAATATGGTATAGGGACTTTTTATATAGACTGCCCGGTAAGTATAGTAAGAAAACAGGAAAATGTAGAAATGCTTCCTTTAGAAAATATATTTGATATTGCCCGGGATGAGCTTGAAAACAATGCTGATGAATATGTACTGGATACAAATGTAAAATATTACACTCTAAAACTTGCATACATAAGGGTAAACAACCGGACTGATATGCAAAAATACAGTTATATTCCGGCATGGAGTCTGGAATTGCTGCAGAAAGGCACTGCAAATGCATGCCCTGTATTTATCAACGCGATTGACGGAAGTGTGATACATTCGGACGATCTGAGTTAAGATACAGAATGTTTACATTAGACCGTACCTTCACAGGAATAATTATGTTGTAGAAAAAAATGTGACATATCAGGGAGGATTGGCATATGAGAAAACACACAAGAATACTCGCAGCGGCTATGACGATCGTTGAAGCGATAGTAATCATCTCACTCACAGGCTGCTCAGGCAAAAAAGTAGATTATGGGAATGAGAGCGAAAGTAAAGAGACAAAAAATATGTCTGTCTTAGCTGATATCAGGGCAGACTCCGGCTGGAATGAAAACTTTACCATACAGACCGGTAATGGCGAGAAAACAGTATATGTAAATGCAAATATTGTAGTTCCGGACTTTGATAACATGTCGGTTGTTGAGGTGGAAAATGTAAAGATAGATGCTGATTACAAAAAGCGTTTTCTGGATTTATATTTTGGTGGGAACGAGTACTATTATCACGATCCGGATCATTATACTGTTGACGAACTGAATGAGGTCATAGAGGACTGGCAGAAAACACAGGATGAAACTCACAGTGAGTGGTTGGAACAGCGGCTGGCTGAATATAGGGATAAGCTTGAAACGGCAAAGACTACTTATACCGTGGCAAAGGATCTCGAAAACTGTGAAGTATTTGCAGGCTACAAGGGTGATGTGTTCTGTGAGGTGGAGTTTGAGGCTCACAAGGTACATGCTTACGCCTTGCATCAGTCCGGGACAGATTACGGTCCACCATCTTTAAGGAATGATGACTATGATACCATAACGCAGACTTTTCAGGATGATGATCTAAAGGATAAGGCAGACGAGACCTCAAATGAGGGCAGTAAATCTGCCGCATCAGCCAAAAAAGAAGCCGGGAATTTCCTTAGTAAATTGGGAATGCAGGATCTGGTGGAACGAGGTGAATGTGAGTGCAGCTGGATAGGTTTTAATATTGACAGCGAAAAGGAAAATGACTATCAGACAGCAGTGTGGGGATATATTTATTCATACGCGACCGGCATAGACGGAATCACATTTAAGGATGGATTTGATATGGATACCTATTTGTCGGTGTATGAAGCAAATGATAGTGATATAGATGATGTTACACTGCCTGACAGTACACTTCTTACAGTCACGGATGATGGAATAATTGATGTGCAGATGGAATATCCGGTAAATGTAACACAGATCTATAAGGATGTGGAGCTTATTTCTCTGAAAAATATAGAGCAGATCATCAAGGCGGAGATTACGGAAAATCCTGATAAATATGATACCGCGGCAACATTCAATAAGCTGCAGCTTAGTTATCTTAAGATAAGAAGTGACAGTGAACAGGGAAAATACAGCTATGTTCCGGCGTGGGTACTGTCACGTATGGTAGACTCCAATGAGCAAAATGCTATCTTTGTAAACGCTATAGATGGAACGATCATAAATTTGGAAAATTCACTGTAAAGGAGAGGCTATGAAGAGGAAAAACGTTATTATATCGGCGTTGGTTCTTGCAATAGCATTAACCGGCTGTTCAGGAAAAAAAGTAGATTACAATATGGAAACTGAAAATATAAACACAAAAGCAGGAAGCGATATAAGTGCGTTTGACGACAGTACGAAATGGAATGACAGCTTTTCTGTTGAGACATCTGACAAAAGTGTGGATGTGGATATTTCAGCAGACATTACCCTGCCGGACTGCAAAAGCATGTCGGTTGTTGAGGTGAAGAATATAAAGGTGGGTGCCGATTTCAAAAAGAGTGTGATAGAGGCTTATTTTGGCGATAGTACCGTATATTATCACGACATACCTCATTATACGAAAGAAGAGATATATCACAGCATGGAGGTTGTAAAAAATGAGATTGCCGGGTATCAGCAGGAAATTGATGCGGGACTTATCACAGAAGAGGGCGTCAGCAGGGTGATGAAAAGTGAAAATGATCTGCTGGAACAGTATGAAAAGGCAGAACCGTCTGCACTGGATACGCGTGAAAAAGCTACAGATTATACGGATTGTAATGAGTATCTGGGATATATTGGTAATGTTTTCTGTGAGATTAGATTTGGAATTGCTGAGGACGGCTCTCTTGAATATATTTCAGCACAGCCTCTTAAGGCAGGAAGTGAGGGGACATTATACGATGATAGTGAGTATGGCTATTACGGACCACCATCCTTTGCAGAGGAGAATGGTGTAGAGGGATTTAACGGAGGCTCTACAGGTGGAGATACTACATCTTCATATGATAATGAGTGTGCATTATCAAAAGACGAAGCTATAAAAAAGGCAGAAGAATTTCAAAATAAATTAGGCATGGCTTCACAGGTATATATAGGAACATCAGACTACGAGTGGAGCGCAGGAGTGATAGAGGATGGTGATGATACTGTAAAAACTGATGATAAAGAGAGCGGCATAAAGGATACAGCCTGGGGATATATCATAGATTATGGCGAGGGTGTGGATGGCATAGCGTTTTGCAAGTCACTCGATTTCACCCGGAATATGGATATATGGGAGACACTCGATAACTATGATGATTTTATGCCATATGGCAGCAGTTCCTTTATTGTGACGGATCAGGGAGTGACGGAATTTACTGTTTCTTACCCGGTTGATATTGTAAATGAGTCAAAAAACGTAGAACTCTTGTCAATGGACACTATTAAAGAGATCATCAAGGATGACATGACAAAAAACTCAGATCAGTATGATTTTACACAAAATCACACTTACAACAATCTAAAGCTCGGATATATCCGTTTGAAGGATGCATCTGACAAGGATAAATGTACTTATGTTCCGGCATGGTGTCTGTCAAAACAGGACAAGGGCTACGACAGATATCCGGTGTATGTGAATGCGATAGACGGCACGATCATAAGGAGTGATGATCTAATATAAGATACTGTTATTGGCTGCAATAAAGTTTATACATGGAGTTACATTTTTAGATAATAGATCAGGTTCATATTTATTTGGAAAAGATGTGAAAAATATATGATTAACAGAAAGAAAAAATATATAAGTCGTTTGACACTTACCGCTGCAATTACCTCTATTTTATTTTCAGGATGTGGGGCGGCACAAAAGGAGCTTGCACAGACGGACAGAGCTTCCTACGAGAAAATATCATACCAGACAGTTACGGTACAGAGCGGTTCACTCACACCTCAGACTACCATCAGTCTGAGCGCGCAGGGCTATACCAGGTTTTCCTATGGTGCGACAAACACGGAGCTTACGCTCGAAAAGGTAAATGTGGCAGTGGGTGATCATGTGAAAAAGGGTGATATACTGGTGGCTTTTAAATCCGGGGAGATACAGAAAAAGATTGAGGACTACAGCGGGCAGATCAGTCAGAATAAGCTTCTGGCAGAGCACTACAGGGCTATTATGAAAATCGATGATACTCAGGATTATTCAAGCGATATTGCCCAGCTTGATAAGGATACAGAGGTTGCGCAGCTTTATCTTGATGAGGCAGAGGAAAAACTGTCGAGATATCAGATCACGGCATCCGAGGATGGCACGATCACAGCAATGAACAATTCGCTTTTGGCGGGAGTTTTTGAACCGGGCAGCAATCTTATAACAGAAATCAGCGGAAACGGCAATTACGAGGCTGACAGACCGGAAGGTTATGACTTTAATGTAGGTGATGTATACACGGCAACAGCATCTGATATAGAGTTTGAACTTAAGGTAAAAGAGGTGGACGATAAAAAGGTTGTTTTTGAACCGGTATCGGACATGTCGGCAGTATCGGATGCACAGATATTTTCCATGGAAGTGACGCGCCCTGCTATAGAAAATGCTGTGTATGTGCAAAAGGACGCAGTACATGAGAAGGATGGCAGGTATTTTGTATACACACTGGATGAGAATGGATACAGACAGGCGGTATGGATAAGTGCCGGAGATCAGGTGGGAGACTACCGGATCATCACAGAAGGACTTAAAAGCGGGGATGAGGTGGTTTTGCAGTGAAGAACAGAAACCTTTTATCAATAAAAAAACTGGCAGTACTGGGGATATGTGTATCGTTTGTGGCAGGCGGCTGTGGAAAAATGACAGAAAGCAGCATACCAAAGCTTGAAGAACCTGTAGCGTTAAATGAAGCCTATAGACCTGTGGAATACGGTACGATCGGCTCTATGCAGGTGCTGATGGCTACTGCAGTTCCGAGGGATTACTGCAATTACTACAGTGCCAATGTAAATATTTCACAGATATATGTGGAGCCGGGAGATACAGTAAATGCGGGGGATGTGCTTGCAGTCTGTGATGTGGATGAGGCAAAAAAACAGTTGCAGGAATGTAAGGATGCGCTGGCGCATGAGAATGAGACATATGAGATATCCGCTCAGATCTCGGATACGCAGATCAAATTATGGGAGAGTCAGGCTGCGGATACGGACGAATTTTCAACAGAACAGATTGAGAAAAAAGAGAGCACAGAAGAGGATTACAATACGCAGATTGCCACAGAACAGGAAAATGAACGGTACGATAAGCAGCTTCACGAATACCGCGTGCAAAAGATCAATGAGCAGATGGCTTTATATCAGCAGATCGTTGATGATGGAACGCTTAAGGCAGCCCACAGCGGTCTTGTCACTTACACTAAGAAGCTGACAGGTGGAAGGTCTGCTGCGGCATACGAGAACATAGTCATTGTCTCCGATACGGATGACCTTGTGCTGGATATAAAAGATACAGCCATAAATGAGTACAAATACAGCGATTATGACAAGAAATATGTGATAGTCGATGGCGAAAAATATGATGTCACCGAGTCTCAATATACATCAGAGGTTTTGGTACTTTCGAAGATAAACAACCGCTATCCGGATGTGTGCGTGGAAAGCAGGGAAAAGCCGTTTCTTACGGCAGGACAGATGTATCCTGTATACTTTGAAAAAACAAAGGCAGATCATACACTTGTCGTGGGAAAGGATTCCGTCTATAAGGATGGCGATACAAGATATGTCTATGTGAAAAATGATGAGGGAGGCCGTGAGAAACGCATCATAACAACAGGTGAGTCTGATGAAAACTATACACAGGTCACAGAGGGCTTAAAAGAGGGGGAGCTGGTCTACTATAATTCTACAGATCAGGTTCCGACAAAGTACAGCAAATATACGGTAACAAGGTCTGACTTTGATATAGCAAACTACGGTGTGAGCTGCAGCAGATCTGACGCAGGGACGATAACCGAAACCTGTGATTATGAAGGGCAGATCGTATCGGTCAATGTGAAGCAGGACGATACGGTAGAAAAGGGGATGCTGCTTTACGTGGTGGATACCGGAGAGGGCAAAGCTGCCATAACAGAGGCAAAAAATGCGATAGACTCAGAGAATGAATCATATGCGCAGAAGATCGCAGACTACAATAAGCAGATAAAAGAGCTGTCAGAAGAAAGTAATAGCGCAGATTATGACAAACAGGTAAAAGATTTATATGAAGAAAATAACCGGCAGGATGAAAAGCCGGATACAGCATATGATGAGCAGCAGTTGAAATTGAACTTACAGCTACTTGATCTGCAGAAAAAACTTGCCGGTGCAGACCACACCTATCAGCTTTCCCGGCTACAGTCAGCATATGACAGCATAAGCGCAGGAAATGACGGCAAAGGAAATATTTCAGTATATGCCAAAAATGACGGAAAAGTTTCAAAGGTGAGTGTCAAGGCAGGAGATAATGTGGAGGAAGGAGCAGATATCCTGCAGATAACCGGAAATTCCACGGACGTACTGCTGGTTCAGGTAAAGGATAGCAATAGCTATAAAGTATATAAGGACAATATAGCAGATGTTGGAGAGCGCGTATCACTTGAGCTGGACGGTACAACGATCTACGGAAGCTGTATCGGCTTTGCCGGTTATGGAAGGGAAGCTCAAAAGGGATATATAAATCAGGATGATAAAGGTGTGCATATTACTGGAAACACAGATTCGGGATATGGAAATGCAGCATTTTATATAAAACTTGACAATGGAATACCGGATGATCTGACCAGGGCATCTGCTGTAAAGTTTTCTTATGTTTCTTTTAAAAAGGTGGTAGTGGTGCCGACTTCGATCATACACAAGCAGGTCAATCCGATGGACAAAGATGATATATCCTACTATGTGTGGAAAATTGATGGGGACAGCGTGGTAAAGCAGCCGGTAATATTGAGCGATTATACATCAGGCAGCAATACACTTGTGCTTTACGGTATTGATGAGGGCGATGAAATATGTTTGGCTTCGTAATTAATAAATTAAAAAACAGAAAATGGTTAAATCTGTGTCTGCTTATGGGAGTGGCTTTGTTTATAGCACTTTTTGTGTGCCATCCTATGTTTGAAAAGGGTGCGGGAAATCAGATACTCGACAGACTTTTTACGGATCATGCCACACAGCAGAATGAGTTTCCTGCACAGATGAGCCGCGAGGGAACATACGCGGTGGCAGATTATTCTGATTCGCAGTCAGTACTTGATAAGCTGTCGGGATATGAAAAGAAGTGGACTGAATATGTGGATATAGATAAGGTTTCCTCACAGCAGCTTATCACACTCTCAGGAGGACGCGCAGATACAGAGTTTGGAGGAATTAACAATTATTTTACAATAGGATATCTGCCGGAACTTTCGGAGTATGCTGAGGTTGTAAAGTCTGAGGCTGATAAAAAATTAACTGACATAAATGATGAACAGAATTTAGATAAAACTCAAGCCGATAAGGAAAATACATCAACAGATACAGGAATTTTCGAATGCAGCATAAGCGAAAAGACAATGGATCACTACGGACTTGTAGCAGGTGAAAAAATCTATTTACATGTACCTGACGGCAGTGGAAAAAAGGAAATTCCGTTCGTCATATCACAGATCTGCCGTGAAAAAGATATAAACGATCCATATTGGGCCAAGACGCTTTCGGATATGGGCGATGTGATATTTGTTTCGCAGGATGTTTTTGACGAAATGATGCAGTATTACAGCGAGGACAACATCAGCTACAGTGATTTTCTCATGCTGGATTACAGGCAGATCAATACGGAAAATGCCTCACTTTATGACGGGTATATGGAGCAGTTTAAGGATGCTGACAAGCTCTACAATGACAACATCCGTGATATACTGGATGGCTTTTTTACACAGCAGAAGACGATAAAGCTGATGCTTTGGGCGTTGGAGCTGCCGTGTCTTGTGCTTTTGATTTTATTTATAAGAATGATATCTGCACAGATACTTTCGCTCGAGGAAAATGACATACTTGTTTTAAGAAGCCGCGGTGCGACAAAATTACAGGTATTTATTTTGTACTTGCAGCAGTCGGGAATAATAGCGTTTGCGGGCTGTGTACTCGGAATAGTACTCGGATATATAATGTGCCGGGCTGCCGCATCTACAGACGGATTTTTAAGATTTACGGCAAAGGATATAGGCACTTACAAATTTGTATGGCAGATGCTTGTCTATGCGGTGGCAGCGGCAGTTATCATGGTGCTGTTTATCACAGTTCCGGTGTGGAAAAAATCAAAGGATGCCATATCAGAGCGCAGCAGGGAACGAATATCAAAGAAAAAGCCTCTTTGGGAGAAATGCTTTATAGACGTTATACTTTTGGCTCTGTCAGCATATCTGCTTTACAATTACAACAAGCAGAAGAGTACGCTTGCGATATCTGTTCTTGAAAACAGGAGCATAGATCCTGTCATGATACTGGACAATTCGCTTTTTATATTTGCAGCGGCACTTTTGTGCGTAAGACTTACCGGACTTATTATTCTGCTTGTGGACAGGCTCTTTAAAAAGCATTTTTCTCCGGCAATGTATGCATCATTTTTACAGCTAAAACGAACCAGATACAATCAGGGATTTCTGGCAGTATTTCTTATCATGACAGTGGCCGGCGGTATTTTTGACGCGAATATGGCGCGCACCATGAACAGCAATATGGAAAAACGGATCGTCTACAATGTGGGTTGTGATGCGATATACAACGAGGATTTCAGACTCAGGATACAGTACAATAAAAATGGCTCTGTAAACTGGATGTATGACGAGCCTGATTTCGGTAAATACGAGTCGCTCAAAAATGAGGGCATCTGTGACGGTGTCACGCGTGTTCTTGAGGACGAGCGGGTAGACATTTCCGCAGGCAGTGGTTCGGTTTCGGATGCATATCTTATGGCAATAAACACAAAAGAATTCGGTGAGACTGCGAAATTGCAGAGTGACCAAAATGATGATATTAATGACGCTCACTGGTTCAATTACCTGAATGAGCTGGCAAAAGAGCCGGACGGAGTCATCATTTCGTCAAATCTGGCAAAAGATCTGGGACTTAAAGTTGGTGACAGCTTAAATTACTCAAGGTATGTACCGGAGGCTGTCGATGATGATCAGATCTACGCATCCGAGAATGTAAAGGTATGTGCCATAGTAAAAGGTTTTCCGGGCTACGAGCGTTACACCTATGAGACAGATGCAGACAAAAATGTGACCGAGCAGGAGAAATACCTGATCGTTGCAAATTATGCTACGGTTGTGGAAAAGTTCGGCATGACACCGTACAGTGTGTGGATGAACCTGTCAAAAGGAAAAACGGTGGATGATATTGTGGGATATCTGGGCGGTGAGAACAGTGAAAATTCAGACAGTACAGCAGACAATTTAACAGACACTCAAAGTGAAAAAGTACAGAGTGAAATATACAGGAATATAACATCCGCGCAGCAGCTTATAGACGAGAATAAAAACTCAGCCACAGTGCAGATCACAAACGGTATGTTTACATTAAGTTTTATACTTTCACTGATAGTGTGCTCAGTAGGATTTTTGCTGTATTGGGTTATGACACTAAAACAGAGGGAGCTGCAGTTTGGTATATACCGCGCAATGGGAATGAGAATGAGAGAGGTAAAAGGAATGCTTTTAAACGAGCAGATATTTTTATCATTTCTGCCGCTTCTTGCGGGAGCAGGCATAGGTATAACTGCAACAGCGATGTTTGTAAGGCTCATATCGATCATATATCTGCCGCAGAAACACAATATCGGAGTAAATGTATATATTTATCCATCTGATATGCTGGAGCTTACAGGTGTACTTTTCGTGGCTGTAGCCGTATGCTATGTGGTTATCAGCAGACTGCTTAAGAGTATGAAGATAGCACAGGCACTGAGGCTTGGAGAAGATAGTTAGCAGATAAAAATGATTTTGTGGTAGTCGGTAGAAAGTTTTTATAGCATGGTAAATGAGGTCGTGACATATGGAAAATGCGATAATTGCTCAAAATATAAAAAGATATTTCAAGGCGGGAGATGGTACAACAGTCCACGCACTTGACGGAGTATCCATGGAGATAAAAAAAGGAACACTTGCCATCTTAAAAGGGCGTTCCGGCTCCGGAAAGACCACACTTCTTAATATCCTTAGTGCGCTTGATATGCCGACAGAGGGAAGTGTGCAGTTTCTGGATAAAAATCTCGAGCAGATGACCGAGAAAGACCGGGAAATGCTAAGGCGGTATGAGATGGGATTTGTATTCCAGTCTATAGCACTAATTCCCACGATGACGGCATATGAGAATGTGGAATTTGCCCTTAGACTTGCGAAAAATAAACGTCAGATACAAAAGAATTTGACTGATATGGATAATGACATTGGAGATGCAAAAACCGATGTGATAAATGAGAATACGCATGACAGAGTATCAGAGCTGCTCGAGCGTGTCGGACTCTCAAAGCGCATGAACCATATGCCGGAACAACTATCGGGAGGTGAGCAGCAGAGAGTTGCGATAGCGCGCGCTGTGGTTCATCGCCCGAAGGTGGTCTTTGCGGATGAGCCGACAGGAGCACTCGATACCGCTTCCGGATTTGAAGTCATGCGATTGTTCCGTGAGTTGATAGACGATGAGGACATCACAATAGTTATGACCACGCATGATCCGAACCTGATGGAGCTGGGAGATGAAGTGTTTGAGCTTAGTGACGGAATAGTAATTTAAATTAAAAAGGGGAAAAGTAGATGATAAATTGCGATGGACTGGTAAAAATATATGAGACAGACGATAAAAAGGTGATGGCACTGGAGGGACTTGACCTGACGGTGGAAACAGGGGAGATGCTTGCGGTAATAGGAAAATCCGGCAGCGGAAAATCCACCCTTTTAAATATGATAGGAGGACTGGAAACACCCACGGCGGGAGTGCTCACTATTGACGGAAAAGATATTTCCACATATTCAGAAGCTGAAATGGTGAGATACCGCAGGAACAAGGTGGGCTTTGTGTGGCAGAAAAGTGCCAAAAATCTGTTCCCATATCTGACTGTGCTGCAGAATGTCGAGGCAGTGATGATGTTTGAAAATACCGGAAATACCGATAATTTAAAACACGGAGAAATTATAAAAAAACGCAAGGATAATAATAAAAGCTATGCCCTTAAACTGTTAAATGCAGTGGGATTACAGGAGCATAAGGATAAGCTTCCGGCTCAGCTATCGGGAGGAGAGCAGCAACGCGCAGCGATAGCGGTGGCACTGGCAAATAAGCCGGACATACTGCTTGCGGATGAGCCGACCGGAGCCGTGGATACAAGGACTGCTGATACAATCTATGAGCTGTTTCATAAGCTGAACAAAGAGTTTGGTATAACCATCATCATAGTGACACACGATATGGCACTTGCAGGCCGTGTAGACCGCACAGTGCTTATATCTGACGGAAAGGTAAGCACGGAGAAATTGAAGAAACACCCTGCAATGGAATATACGGTATTGGACAAGGCGCACAGGATAAAACTCACTGATGAGATGCTTGAGGCAGCAGGGATAGAGTCTAATAAGGTCAGGGTTGATGTGCAGGATGGAAGGCTTGTGATATCGCGGATTTAAGACATATTAATCAGCAACCATAGTCTTGAGATCCTTCTTAAAGTCTGTAATTCTATACTTTATAAAATTGATTATGCCATCCTGATTAAGATTATCCATAAATGCGTGAAATATCATTTATGTGCGAATTTATGTCATTTATGCAGATTTGATTGCAAATGAATTATAGATTGTATATTATTTATTATAGAGTAAGTTTAGAAAAGGAATACAGGATGATGTACAGAATTGGAATATGTGATGATGAAGAAGCATGTAGAATAAAAATATCGGAAAGTATAAGAACTATAGCTTTAAAAAATGATATAGAAGTTAAAATTATCCAGTATGAGTCAGGAATTCAGGTTATGGATTGTGAGAAACCTGATATATTGATACTAGACATGGAGATGGAACACATAGATGGTCTGAAAGTCCGTGATTTGTTGGAACAGACGGACAATGAGGTACTGATTATTTTCTGTACTAGCCATGATGAAATAATGAGTAAAGCATATGGGCAAAATGTTACAGATTTTATTAAGAAGCCTGTGAAGGATGAGGAAATGGAAAAGAAATTGCTTCATGCGATAAATATTATTAATAGAAGAGTAAAATGGATTTTTCTAAATACTATAAGTGGACTGACAAAGTTTAAAATTTCAGATATAGTGTATGGTATTGCACAGGGAAGGTACTTAAAGATATACATGTTAGATGGGAGCGAATATTTTATTACAGATAAAGGTGTATCACAGCTTTATGAAATGTTGAAGGATATGAATTTTGCCAGAATAAGCAGGAGTGTTATAATTAATTTTGAAAATGTTAATACAATTGGAGATGAGATAATTATGACAGATGGGGTGAAGCTAAAGAGTAGTAGAAGAATGAAAAAACAAATACAAGAAGATTTTTTTAATTATATGTGTAAAGTGGCAAGGGTTGAAAGAGCAGATAGATGATTTTAGAATTAATATTATTTGAATGGCTGATATGTAAGCTGGAGATTGGTGATATCAAGTTAAAAAAATATTTTGCGTTTATGCTCATAATGTTAATGCAGTTAGGTGAAATTATTGTTATCTTTATTCGACCGACACAAAGCATATGGTATACCATATTAGCGCTTCCGAGTGCTTTAATTGCTACAGGGATACTATTCAAAGAAACGATGTGGCATAAATTAGCAGTGTTTTTGTTTGCATATGGATATATCGATGTAATAGAATATCCGATTAAAATTATAGTTGGCAGCAATAATGAGTTAGTGGTATACATAATTACTATTATTATAATTTGTCTTATTGGCAAAATAATAAATCAATTCAAAAAAGTGTCGTCCATGATAGCGCGTATTGATCCTATATATTTTATGGCTTCGTCCATGATAGAAATAATCAATATGGGAATAATTGTAATGACCGATGATATAATTTTACCTGGTCAGGATAGACTTAAAATTGTAATAAATGTATTAACAATGATTTCATTTGTTATGTTAGGAATATTTGGAATTGTTTTTATGTTTTTGGGTGCATATAAGAAGCAACTTGAGATAGATAATAAGATAAAACAAAACTATCTGATTATTCAAAAAGAACATTATAGTCAATTGTATTCTCATATGCGAGAAATACGGAAAATAAAACATGATATGAATGCTCATATAAATATATTGTATAATCTGTTAGATACAGAACAATACGATGAAGCTGTTAAGTATATATATGACATCAAAATGCATTATGATATAGGTAAAAAATTGGAATCATATTATGATAACGGAATAATTGATGCAATTATCTATTACTTTAATCAAAAAAATCCATTAATTAAGTTTATTTGTATGGGAAATTTTAGCGGCAGGAATGAAATTTCTGATTTAACAATTTGTACAATACTTTTAAATTGTATTTCAAATGCAGTCGAAGCATGTAGTAGATTACAGAAAAAAAAGAAAGAAATTATGATTAATATATCAAATGTGAAAAATTATATGGTCATTATGATAGAGAACCCTATTGAATGGGAAGTTGATATATCTAAGTTGGGGAGATATACATCAAAGGATGATAGATTATCACATGGATATGGGGTAAGTAATATAATAGATGAAGTCAGGTTGTGTGAAGGAAATTATAACTTTTGCGCAGATGATGGAAAGTTTAGTGTAAGTATTGCAATAAAAAAATAAATACCATTCGTTACAAAAAAAGTACCGTTCATTCTTAAGGTGTTGAAAACAAGTTAGAATAAGTGGTACTGTTTTTATATAAACGAAAGAGATGCACTAAAGAATGAATAATACATCAATGAACAGTGACGTATGGCTTACAATAAAAAAACTATTAGGATTATAGTTATTGAAATCTGGTTGATAAGGGAATAAAGAATGAGATACACTTTCATAAAACAACATGATGCAACAGACTGTGCAGCAGCTTGCATGGGCATGGTCTGTCTGCACTATAAAAAAGAGACAACAATAACAAAATTACGTGATATGATGGGAACAGACCTGAAAGGAACAAATCTCATAGGTCTGTCAAAATGTGCAGAGCAGCTTGGATTTAACTGCCAGGCGGTTAAGCTTGACAGGGAAGGATTCCTTAGCAGATATACACTTCCGGCGATTTTAAATGTTTACAAATATAGCATTATCGCTTATCATGGATATATCAATGGCTCTTATCACAGGTGTGATACTGTCTGCAGATGGGAATGGCAAAAATAAAACAAAGAAACTGCTTTTGGGTTATCTGGATGGTTTTTTACTGAAGGTGAAAAACACGGTGGAATGTATATTGGATTTGATTCAAAAAAGAAAAATATAGTTTGAGGATATGGTAGATATTAGGGGTAAAAATGTATAAAGTATTATATATAGGATTTCTGACTTTTCAGTTAATATCTGTTTTTTGTAATTTGAAAAGCTCAAAAAAAGACATATTGGAAGCTAATAATAGCAGAAAATTTAATATTATAGGAATAGTATGTCAGATCATAGCTGTAATATTTATTATGATCATTCTAAAAATGTAGTAGAAGACTATTGGAAAATATGCAATTTGCTGCCCAAATGCATCAAATGGGGAGCTACACTTTTTGGAGGATAAGATGATTCAATATTTAGGAGAACATAAACTTTTTAATGAAAAATACATTATATTTATTTTATTTTGTACATTCTTAATTGAATTTATAAATCATTTTTCTTATAAAAATAAAGAAAAAGTGTATACATTGGTGATTTCGTTAATGTACTTAGGGGAGGCAATATTATTTTTAATACCTTATGAGAATTATATTGTTGATATTATGTGTACATTATTTGGAATAGTGTTAATTTTATGCTTAATCTTGAGATGCAAAAGTAGAAAAGGATAGAAATGAGTAGTATAAAAATATATGAAAATAAAACGTTTAAATTAAATAATGTTTAGAAAAGAGATTAATGGAGATATTAATGAAAAAATATATAATTTGGAATTCAGTGGTATTTATTTTCTTTTTTGGCATTATGTCTGTATATTTAGATAAGATTCCATTGGTAGTTTGGATGCTGGTAGGGGTTATTATAGAAGTTTTGTTTAGAATAATATGGGGATTTATAGAGAAAAATGATAATATAACTGATAAGGATTGTGAAAATTATAATAAAAAGAGATAAAAAAACAGGAGGAAAACAAAATGGAATTATGTTACGATGGAGCACTGGTGCTCCCAAGCAGTTATGCTGTAATGGATGAAGAGGAAATGACTTATACAGAAGGGGGAGAAGTAGAACTTATAGAGGAAATCAAGGATGGGCAGCAGCTGTAGCAATAATGTATGGAAGTGGGGCATTGTGAGGTCAAATGTACAGTGCAGGGTTTCAGGCATTATACTGTATGGCAAAAAAAAGGAAAATGGGTTGTTTTCTGTTTATTGAGGTGATTATGAGCAAAATAATTTATGTGTCAATTGCAATACTGATTTATATGATTATTAATCTATTTATAACAATAAAGAAAAATACAAAAATTTTACATTTTGCTGGTTCTGTTTTGTTTTTACAGTTTTTTTTATTGTCGGCTGTTAATTCACATTTCATTACATTGAGTGAGTATTCGGTATGTGAATATATATTTTTATTTTGTATGATTATATATGCAGTTTTAGTTTATTTTTTAGAAAACAAAAGAAAGTGAAAAAATTATAGTTGTGAAGATAATTACAAAAAAGTATTTATGACAATATAATGGGTACAAGACAGAGTGCGACTCTTGATGAGGTCAGGGATGCAGCAGGGAAATTTTGTTATCAGAGAAGATGAAATAAAAGAAAAACAGTGTGAAGATTCAGTGGAATCGGACGATAAAGGTGTAATGAGCTACACCTAGATAATTAATTTTTGTATGTAAAAGCTTTACATAGAGTCATGACTGTCTGCAGACGGAAATGGCAGACTAGAGCAATTGTAATTGGGACTGCTAGCCGTATGGGACTGGCTGGTACCATTGCAGGTACCGTCTTTATGCTTGGTTTGGAAAATCAGTTATATGATATGATGTAGTAAAATACTAGGAGAAATGGATATGAAAAATAATCTTGAACTTATTTTATTAGTAGGTAACTGGGTAGTTGTTGCAATACAGGCATTTACTATATTTTTATATGGAAATAGTATAGGTTTATTTATTATTATGTTGCTTGCATTAATAGTACAAGTACTTGGTGTTTATGATAATAGAAAGAAATAATTATTAAAGATAAAATATATGAATAAAATAAAACTTTTCGAGTGTTATATCGGAAGTCGGCAATCTGGTAAGCCTTCAGTTATCCATTCAGGAAGCAAATATTTCAATGAAGAGGCTTTCTGAAATCATGGATTATGAGAGAGAACAGAAAAGCGAGAGACAGTATCAGGAGATATCAAGTATAGATGGTGATATTAAGCTTGATCATGTCACTTTCAGATACGGAAACAGAAAACCGGCTTTGGATGATGTGAGCTTTATTATAGAAAAAGGACAGAAAGTGGCACTTGTGGGGGCAAGCGGAAGCGGAAAATCTACAATAGCCAAGCTACTGCTCAAATATTATGAGCCGGAGACGGGGGATATAACAATAGATGGGATGGAGATATCAGAATATAAGAATGACGATATACGTCATGCGATATCATATGTGCCACAGAATATAGAGCTTTTTTCAAAAAGTATTTATGACAATATAAGAGTTACGAGACAGAGTGCAACGCTTGACGAGGTAAAAGAGGCTGCCAAAGCCGCTGATGCTCATGAATTCATAAAGAGACTGCCGATGCAGTATTATACCTATCTTGAGGAAGCAGGAAATGGTCTGAGTGGAGGCGAGAAACAGCGAATTGCACTTGCAAGAGCATTTCTAAAGGAAAATCAGTTTTATATCATGGATGAATCCACAAGTAATCTGGATTTTGCAACGGAAAATATAATCTTCGATATGATATACAATAAATTCAGAAAAAAGACCATGCTCATTATTGCGCACAGGCTTGCAACAGTAAAAAACTGTGACAAGATAATAGTAATGGATAAAGGAAAAATTGTAGAACAGGGAACACATCAGCAGTTGCTTGAGAGGAAAGGACTGTATTACAGACTGTGGGAAATGCAGCAGGAACGATTGTAGCGGGAGCTGCAATGTGGAATAAACCTATTTTTTATTAATTTTAAAGGAAAAACGGTTTGGCAGATTTTTACTGCCAAATCGTTAATGGTGATGATAGTGCTAAAAAATGGTATTAATTGTACAAAATTTTATTGGTTTGGTATATTTTGTAGTGCAATAATTTGTATTGTTGTCAGTACATTTTTAGATTACAGAGTTTTATTTTCTAAAGGGGATTTTTACACCTGCAGAGTATCGTTTACTATATTTGTAGTTTCATTTACAGTATCAGATATTATAATGCTACAGGTTACAGCATTGAGTAGGTTTTTATATTTGAGAATCAGGTATTCAATAAAGTGCCCATTATGCATTTTCCCTTTTCTTATAAATAGTGTAGATGGGAAGCTCGAGATGAAAATTGGGAAAAAACCTGAGGTTGTTTATTGTGATTTTATTGATGATGAAGAGTATAACAGATTTTCATACGAAGAGATGATTCGAATTTTAAGAGAGGGTATAATTGCAAGAAAGATCGGAAGATATATTTTTGGTATTAGTGTAATGATTTTGTTTTTATGCTTTAAACCGGCAGGAGCGTTGATAGTGATTATTTTATTTGCTGAGTTTGAAGCATTGGACATGATTTATGAGCGGAAATTTCATGGAGATAATTTCAAGCTTCGCAACATCAGAAGAGGGAATGGAGCTTTGTATTTGAATAAAGTTTATGATGATTGCAGGGTGGAAAATTTCTATGATGATGATATAAATAAAAACTATGTTCTTGGCATGGTTAAGAGGAGACTGGCTAAGAATATATATGATAATGATTATACAGAACCGGCATATGTAAACAATATATTAAAAAGACTTTTTATGGAACCGGAGGAAATCAGTACTTCGCCGGACATAAAGGAACTTGATATTGTTACACTGTATGTATTTTATGCTCTATTTAGCAAGAATGAGGATTACGTAGGCAATATCCGTAATGTTGTACTGAGAATGAAATTATATGTAGGACAATATTCAAAATTGTGGAGAGATTATTTCGATTATTTCCTTCAAGTAATTGATTCATATCAATGGAAAAAAGAATTGGAAATTAATAAAAAGAAAGATATGATTCTGCTATATGACTGTTGGGCAAATATTCCGGGCAGGTATAGGAATACCTTATTGTATGTGAAAAATAAAATTGATGATTATATTAATCAAATATGAGGCACCTAAGAAAATAGAACAAGGACGTGGGAAAATGAAAAAAAATCTTGAACTTATTTTATTAATATTTAACTGGGTAGTTGTTGCAATACAGGCATTTACTATATTTTTATATGGAAATAGCATAGGGCTTTTTATCATTATGCTGCTTGCATTAATAGCTCAAGTATTTAGTGTTTATGATAATA